>MDTC01047114.1_pt1 | contig 12169 bp, 14 predicted proteins | sample 811181 | NCBI WGS metagenome assembly MDTC01 (sample SAMN05326644, study PRJNA326480) | marine metagenome | isolation source: seawater | place: Pacific Ocean: North | collected 2011
TATTCGTCGCAGAGATAGTTCCATCTCCGTTAATACTTATGTTAGTTCCTTGAGTTAAAGCAGCTACAACATTAGCTGTGTCGGTTTTGTCTGCATCAAGTTCTCCTGTGTAATTAAAGTCTGATAAACTTAGATTACGGGTGGAGGAATTAGTTATGACACCATCTGTAAGTGTTAGGCCGTCAATAACTCCAGTGCCACTTAAACTTATGTCATCACTTGTACCAATGTTGGTATTATATGTACCAGCAGCTTGAAAGGCTGATGCATGCTGACCATCAAGTAAATCGGCATCTAAGCCAGAACTCGCCCCATCAACTGTCAGAAGAGCGGTGAGAATTTCTGCTGGTGTCTGATCGTCTTTAGCTCCAGCATCTATGCCCTCAAGTTTTTGTTTTAAGGCTGTAGTAAAGTTATTGTCGGTCTGAGAAGAGACCACAAAGTCTAAAGTGCCATCGGTATTATCATAAGACACAGCAATACCTGTTTCAGTATTGCTACCTACCATAGCTCCAACTACATCTTGGACTGTTTCCGCAAGAGAAACTCCGTTTATAGTTAAAGCATCAGTTTCTAAAATACCATCAACGTCTAGGTTTTGTGTTATATCTAGACTTCCTTGAACAGTCCCTCCTGACCCCAACCCAGCTCGCGGGTTAACAGCAACAACCGAAGCGTTATTCGTCGATTGAGTTACTGTTATAGAGTTTGTAGACTGGTTTACTGTGACTGTTTCGTTCGCCATTATGCTGTAATTTCGGGTAGTATATCAAACGCAAGTCGAATGTGATGTACGACTTCGGATGACTTAGTGACTTTGAGGTCTCCAAAAACAGTGATCGCTTCGTTCGGCAAAAGCGTAGCTTGAGCAGTGTTCCAATTAAGAACTATATTATGCCCACTACTTAGTGTTGTAGAAGCTGCACCTCCAGTGCCTGTAAAAGAAATCCTACTATCTGCCTCAGAGACCGCAAAGCCTGATGTGACACCATGCCTAAGAACATCAATAATCTGTCCTTGAAAGTTATCCCCTCTTTTTTTCCTTATTACTAATTCTGCGTCAAAAGTCCCCGCACTAGCATTGTTGTCGTTTTCGGAATTGAAATTAGGGATGTCCCCATTAGCCAATTTGAAAGTAACTTCAATTGCTTGTTGTTGTCCTCTCTGTAGTTGAATATTTGCCATACTTATCCTTCAGTTAAAGTAAACCTATAGTCAGCAATTTCTTTTAAAGTTACTGTGGTATTTTCAGTATATACATTGCCTGTGGCTAAATCCTTCTTAGTAGTTCCGTCGAGTGCATAAGCAATCCCAGTTGAAACATTATTCGAAGTAGTCTTTACAATGTAAAACGGGCCACTTGTATGATCAGGGCTTGTTTTTGCATTCATTACATATGTTCCTGCAAAAGATATATTAGAATCAAAGGTGATTGCTCCTGATGTAGACACAGAGTTAACTCCAATGTCCGCGTCAGCAGCATTGGTTTTTACATGAACAGGGTGATCAGGGCCTACAGAAATAAGATTCGCGTGTCCTGCATGAATCTTAATATCCCAGTTAGACCCGCCATCCATACTAACCAGTAGAGATCCCGCGGTGTTTACATTCTTAATAAGAAGCAATCCTTCATCAGAATCAATGGTTCCTAAATCAATAGTAACTCCCGTAGTTGCACTATATACAGCTCTTGCACCCCCTGCGGAATAATTTCCAGTTTGATTAGTTGCACCATATGCTGTTGTTGTAGAATCAAAATTCTCAGTATGAATGTGATTCCCATAAGAAAGACGTACTGTCCCATTTATAGAAGTAGGCATTCCTAACTATACAGTCTTGTCAACCAAATTACAAGCCTCGGTAAGAAGGGTGCAGGGAGCATTGTTTTGTTTGACTTGAAGAAAAAAATAGAAGAAAGTCAGCCAATGCCAGAATCAAAACACCATAAAATATTCGTAGCTACCCCAGCATTTGGATTCCAAACATATATAAACTATGTAAATGGAATCCTCTCTACAATAGGAGCACAACAACCCAAAGACTTATCATACTCATTTAACTTCCATATCCACGCTGGAGGCGCGTTGATTAGCTACGCCAGAAATGAATGCGTTAGGAAATTCTTAGCGACCGACTGCACCAAGCTTTTGTTTATTGATGCAGATATAGGATTCGGGCCTGAAAATGTATGGAGACTACTTAGAAAAGATGTGGAATTCGCTATAGCTCCCTATGTTACAAAATCACTAAACAGGATGGAGGATACACGGTTCATCCTCTCATTCGGAGATAAAGACCTAAAAGTAGATTCAGACGGATTTGTGAAGGTAACTTCTGGCCCTGCGGGTTTTATGATGCTTGATAGAAGCGTTTTTGATAAAATGAAAAAGGCGTATCCCGAATGTACAACAAAAATGGTTCACTTAAAAGCGGGTAAAACAGTAACTACAGAAAACTACATGAACTTTTTTGACTGTATTGTAGATAAAGATCAAGGCTCTCTTGGAGAAGATATTTCATTCTGCAAAAGATGGGTAGACGCGGGTGGCGAAATATACTGCGATACCCTAGCAGCTCTTACCCACTACGGCATACACAGCTTCCAAGGACAGCTCGCCAAATCTATCAAAGAAGGCGTAGCTGGCTTGGATGCTGATGGTAACAAACAAATAGAAATTACCCTATAGCTGAAGTCCTGCCATACATAAACAAAGCAAACTTCTCTGGATCTTCCATAGCCATTTGTCTAACACTAGGATCTTCCATAGCCTCTTGCATCATCCGCATTCGGCCCTCTGATTGAACATCAGACGCATCAAAGGTTTCGTCATATACAACTGAATACAGTTTGTCCATGTCAGGAGCTTCAGCAGTTTCTTGAACTGGCGGTGGTTCAGACATCTTAATGCCGACCATAACCTTATCTACTTGAGGAGCAGCTTCTTTCTCCATGACTTCCTCTGCAGGACTCATGCGTTCTTCTACTCTGTCAGCAAACGATTGCTCTTCGGGCGGAACAGGAACTTCTTCTTCTCCTGCAACATCTTGTTCTTGATCTTCCATAGGTGGCTCCGCACCGCCTTTGGCGTTTTGTAATTCAGCCTCCATCTCTGCGAGGCGTTTCTTTGCTTCGTCAACTTGCTGTTCAAGCTCATCTATATTAGCCATTGTTTTATAAGTAAAGCGGGGGCAGAGATCCGTAGACCGCCACCCCCGCTGTTAATATTTATATTAATAATTATACCTTCGCTGGAAGTCCAGTACGCTTGTAAACAATAGCGTAACCAAGCTCAGTCTTAATTGGCTTGGAAGCAGCAGCGAGGATTCCACGGAAGAATCCGATTGTGCCGTCTGGGTTAGTTGTCTCACTAAGGATGTTAGTCCACTTGAACTCACCAGAATAATCAACTGGGCTGAAGGTCACTCCGTTAGCTCCACCGAATGGTGCAGGAATCTGGGACTCATACACTGATGGGTGAAGAACGTAAGCAACCTCATAAGCTGCATTGTCATATTCAGCGTTAGGAGTAGCAATACCGTTTGAGCTTGTGTAAGGCTCAACACGGACAAGATCTCCTTCATTTCCATCTTTGTAACGAGGTGCAAGATCGTCGATCAAGTGGTAGAAACCACGGAAGGACTTCTCAACACCAAGTGGAGCGATAAGGTCGCCAACGCGAGCGTTGTTGTAACGAATATCGTCACGGAACCCATCTTCTTTCATGATGGTGTTTGATGCCTCAGAAGAGCAAACAAGTGCAAATACTGGACGGCCATTCTCACGGCCATACGCATCTGCTGATGCTCCACCACGGATCATCTTGAAGTAGATCTTATCAAGAACGGCATTAGAAATGTCACTCTTAACTTTAGATGCCCCACCACCGTCGAGATCTCCTCCTGCTGCACCAAGGGCATCAGTAGTCTGACCTTCGTTGGAAGCAAGGAACTCAGTTGGGTTTCCAGCATCGTTAGTCGCATCACCACGGCAGATAACAGTGTTATCTACAAGACGGTCATACTCATCACGATAACGCTCGGCCCATGAATGACGAGTAGACTCTGCAAGACTATCAAGGATAGCGCGAAGCTGCTCCTGACGATGTGCTGCATAACGAAGATCGTCAACATTGATACGGGGTGATTCGATGATCGCACGCTGAATGCTGTATGCTTTGAGCTTCTTACCGAAGTTTACAAAGTTACGAGCATCAGTTCCACCAAGACCAGAAAGACTGTCTCCTGCTGTGTTGGTGGCTCCTCCGTTAGCAGCTTGCACATTGTCGGCTGTAGTATCAAGAGGCTGATCCAATACTGATGTTCCGAGTGCGCTTGCTCCAGTTTGAAGTGTTGCGATGTTGTTCCAGTTTACACCCACTGCATTACCTGTGACATCAGTAGTCGGGAGACTACGATCATAAATAAGAGTAGTGAGTTGATATCCCATTCCCTCTGGGAATGTTGATTTTTTAACAAGATCGATCCAAGGAGATGTGTGCATCATACGTGTATGCACATCAGCTCCAATACGATTTGCTTCCTCTGCGAGGATAGTATTAATGGCGACATTACTCGCTGATGCGAAATCGCCCGCTACTGCATTTCTAGCCATAATAAATAATAGTTAAGTTTTGTTAATAGATTTAAGCCCCAAAAAAAAGTGGGACTTGCTAAATTGTCTTAGGCAAACCGCGATAGAACTAGTTAAGGTTAGAGCAACCTAACGGTTTGTTCGATGAGACTCAGCTCGATCTGGTATAGAAACAGGTAATAGAACTATTTATGGCTAGAGCAACCAACTGTGACTATAAACTTAGAATAATTTAAATATCTATAGTTGTCAATGCACGAATATTTACTGCCCCAGAGCACCTGCAAAAGCAGCTTCGATCCTATCTTCAAAAGAAAGTTTATCGTCAACGGTCTTAGTAGACGGTGATGAGCCTGACATAGATGGTTCTGCCTCCTCATATTCAGCCAATCTATCTGTAAGAACCTCATTTTCTTTCCTCATACCTACATATTCTTTAATTATGGCGGGTAAAATCTGAGCACTTACTGAATTGTAAGTGTAGTCCACAGGATGAATTACAGAAGGATCTACTTCTGCTGCTTTTTCTTGAATGGCTTTCATGTCCAAACCCTCAATACCACTCAAGAAAGGTAACTTCTTTTGAACCCTAGCAACTACGTTTCTAGCTGCATTCTGCCTTTCTTTAGCCCTTTCCGCAGCTTGGACTTCAATTTCTTTTTCTTTCGCAGCATTTGCCTCATTCAAAGCCTCTGAAGCATTCTCCATCATAGAGGCTCTTTTCTCAAGGATAGGGGAAATGTCTTCAATTACACGATACACCTTTGCACGATCTCTATCAGTAGCATCCACTAATAGCTCAGTTAGCTTTTCGTCTTGCTCAGAAGCATCTTGAATGGCTAGAGCATCTACCAACTCATCAGGGCTAACATCATACTTCTCCGCAATTTCACGAGTCGTATCAATAAGTTTGTCTAAAGGCTCCGTAACTGCAGTCTTATATGCTTCCGTATCTTCAAGATTCGTAAACATTTTTTCACTCTCATACTCAGCTAACTTTTTTTGAAGAGATTCAATATCGTTTGATTCTACAGCCCCAGTCAGTTCTTTAACCTTGCTCTCATTTTCAGCTAATTGCTGACGCAACGATTCTAATTCATCTGTGGACGCTTTTAATTCTGCTTTGAGCTTTTTAAAACGTGATGCTGCTTTGGGTGTCCAATCATCCCCGACTTCGGCTTCAAGATCATCGGTCGGGTCAAAGGATTCAGACTTCTCCTCCTCTTCTGTAGTCTCTGAAGTTTCTTCCGCTGCTTCCTCTTCATTAGATTCTTCAACCTCTTCAACCTCTGCTTCAGGAGTTTCCTCACCCTCGGCTTCTACTTCTACTTCTGCCTCTGGTTCTGGTTCTGGATCAGGTTCTGGATTTTCAAGTTTTGCAAACGCAGCATCTAGTGCTGAACTAAAATCCATTTGCTGCTCTTCTGGCAGTGCTTCTACAGGGTCGGTTGCTTCTACAGCAGTTTCTTCACTCATTATTTTATTCTATATGTGTCCACTCGTTAAGAGTTGTTGTATTACTTCTCTTATCTTCAGGCAATTTTGTCAATTTTTCAAGATCATTAAATGCATCTCTATACCCCGCATACCAAGCAAGACGTTGTGCATCTTGATCAGTTTGCTGAAGAGTATTAAAAGTAGGCCCTGCTATTTCTTTTAAGATAGCTACAGCTTGTTTAAAGCTAGGTTTATGTAGTGTTTCTCTTAGTTCTTGAACAGAAGCTAAATCTTGAAACCAGTTGGATACAGCTATAGGTGGAGTCGGGTGTTTTGGCATTAATTAAGAATTCTCTCTGAACTCTAGCGCAGCCTTCGCATCTCGTATAGCCATTTCTTGTTCATGTTTTTTCTGTTTGATAGCCATGTCCAATTCAGCTTTTTCCTGTGCAATCTGCATTTTAACCTGATGTTCCTGCAATTTAGAGTCTTGTTGCATCATTTCTGCCTGTGGCCCTTCAACTCCTTGTTGCTCCATCTGCTCACGCTGCATCTTCTGCACAGCTTTCATAGTGTTATTGATTGCTTCTTCAGCAAATTGAAGAACTTGCTTAGTCTGAGAGACCAATCCTTCCAACGCAGGATCTCCCGCTGCCAATTGAGCAGTATCACTAATATGCTGATAGAAGGACTGAAGCATAGGCAACACCTGCATCGGATCTGCCTGTCCCTCGTTGAGAGATTGAATCAGTTGATTCAACACAGGAACATGAACCTCAAGGTGTGTTCCGTGCATCTCATTCGGAATGACAGGAACATTCTGCCCTTCTTGCAATTGCTGATTCTCAAAGAACGCAATCTTCACATCTACAGTAGGACGCTTCTCAACATTTGCAGGAACATACCTGTCAGCCAAGTCATGACCTACACGAGTAGCTACAATGTCCCTAGTAAGATTACGCCTACCCACTTCATCAAACTGACCACTAATCCCCTGCAACTCACGAAGTGATGTCACTCGGTCTGCACGGGAACCACTGCCAATAGAACGAACAGCTTTTGTGCGGTCAACATCCAAGGTCTTGATAAACTGTTCAGGAACCCCACGCTTCGCACAACGCTCGTAAAAATCTGTTACCGCTTTGTCTCTCTTCTTAGTTGTTACAACTCTACGAACTACCTCTTTCAGGAGTCGGCTCCATGATGCATAAAACAGGTTCAAGGATGCACCAGACAATCTACTAGTTACATCAATATCAGAAGCAACCTGCATTTGATTCCTGTATGGTGAACTCTGATTCGGGCCATATGTGCTGACTGTATCAGTGTTCAATTGCAATTGATTAGTGATGTCTTGCAAAGCGGGCTGTACGGCAGTCCCCAAGTTAGGTATAGCCTTCTCAACAATCTTTACATTCGGTGACATCACCGCATATGCACCATAATACGTAAACTGTAGCTCATCCAAAGAACGCTGGTTCTCTGGCTGAATCATAACTGCTGAAGCTAACATAGCTCCATCAATCTGCTGACAACGTAAACGGTTGCTAGTTTGTATGTGAGAGAAGATACGCTGCCCTAATCCACGAATAGAATGGTAAGTTCCATTAGAACCAACACCATAAGTAAACATTACATAAGCTTGTTCCGCACTATCATAGCGAGAAACTTTCTTATACATGAAATCTTTAGGCATATTCTCGCAAGAGATATAATGACTAACTGTTCCATCCATCTCCTTTACCCAGTAATGCAATACAGATACTGTAGGATTCTGGATTCCTGAATAGATATCGTTGTTCTTTAACTCTGATTGAAGAGCCTCGAACTCAGTCAAACTATTAGTAGCTGTTGAACGACCCGTAGTCTTAGCATTCTTCTGAATGACTCGCTTTACCTCATCAATATTCCAACCAACCTTGGTAGCTGCTTCCTCATTCTTGATAAACGCATGAAGCTCATGCAACAAATATTCACGCCTCCCGATAGCGATGTCGATACACTCTTCAGATGCAGGAGTCTGTCGCGGAATCAGGATGTCAGTAAAACCACCAACCCTAAACTTCCAATCGTCTGGAGAATCAAAGTAAGCGATAGATACTCCATGCTTAATGAACGTGGTGCAAAGTCTAAGGTATGCACTATGGAACTCAGGCCATGAGCGCATCAAGTGAGTTAACTCATCACTAACAATATCTTCAAGTGGAGTGATTTCACTCTGTTCTCCTAGAGTTCCTTTAACATCAACAAGACGCTCAAGAGAACTATAAAGATCCACATAAGCAGAAAGTGAAATATCGAGGAGTCTTTGAGCTTCGCCAAAATTGAGGTTTGTTTTGAGTCCTTGCCCGCTCGTCGTGAGACTTCCCTGATTATAAGGGGCTGCCCCATCGAACATCGCATCGACTCTTGCTCGGTTGACTGCTGATTTTTCATCTGCTTTGAATAAAGTTCTGAATATAGATATTGCGCTTTTTACGTCTTTAAGACGAGTTTCCACGGGTTTACCCTTCTCATTGAGAGCATCTAATTCTAACCCATCAATTTCTAAAGGGTGGTCACGGTTCATTATCAGAATACAATACTTGTCAATTTCATTTTAGTCAATGGTTTAGAAGTTGACATTGACTAACGCGTCCTTACGCTAATATGGTTATGAAACGACTTGCCATTATTATAGCAACGGCATCCTGTATCATGTTTGGTGCATCATGTTCCTCGACTGACTTGTCAGGGAATGTGCCTATCCCATTCACTAATCCTGCTTCAAATCTTGAAGGAACGATTAAGGTGCAACCGATGCCATTCAAAGCAGGTGTTGGATTAGAAATGATCCCACGACCTGCTCCAAAAGGTTAGGGCATATACGTGCTCTCATCACCCCAGAGTTGTTTGGTTAGTTTATCTAGCCTTACATCTCTGGGTTTTTTGGTTTCGGGATGTCCCAACCGAACATAAGGATGTCCCTGTTTCATTTGCTCACTAATCATGTATACCTCCCCAGCACGAGGGCCTTTCTTCCTTGGGTTAATTATGTAGACCGCCCCATATGAAGAAACAGCATAGTCAGGGTATTCAGGGATAATTTTAGCTTTATCCTCATTCAAAACCCAATCTTTGGTAAGAGGGGTGTAGTTTTGTCGGTGCATCTTCTCAAAGCAAAACCGAAACTGCCTACCTTCTTTATCGCGGATAATTGTGTAAGTGTTGTATCCGTTCCAATGCTGCTTGAGCAATCGGCCTGTTTTCAGATTGAACACGAATCCTGAAGCCGAAACAACGTAATTGTCTGCTGCTCTAGGGATTTCTTGGAAACCTTTGGGTATCTTCATATATTTGTTCATACCCAAATGTATATCTATAGTTGTAATTTACAACTATAGATTGATTATTATTGAAGAGTTATTTGCTCTTGCGCTTTTTCTTGCGATTAGTAGCTCTCAAAAACGCTCTTGCTTCTGCCTCGGTATACTTAGCTCTAGTCTTACCCTTTCTCATTGCTTCACGCTTACGTCTGGTTCCCGCAGCATATTCTGAAGCGGATAAAGATTTTATGGCTTTTTCGGGTAAATAACGCTCTCCAGTCTCAGAAGACTTCTTCCCGCTTTTCGTTCTCCACTTCTGCTTAGTCCAGTTCTTTAGAGACTTCTGTGATTTCTTGAGTGCCATTACCTGTATCCTCCTCCCTTTGCCTTGTATTCGCGAGCAAGCATCTGTGCTTTTCGAGCCGACCAAACTCCAGCAGGGCCTCCTTTAGAACCCGCCTTTATGCGTTGGAACAATCTTTTACGCATAGTTGGCTTGGTGTAGTTACCTGCTTCGTTTACTCTAGACTTACTCTTCTTTTTCATTACCACTTAACTTTGTTTGCCCAATAAGCAGCGGAACATGGGCCTTTAGCAATATTTTTACGGTGTCTACTTTTAAACGCTTTCCTTTGTTTAGCGTTTTGATTGGTTTTTGCACCCTGTTGCCCGAATCTGATTAGCTTTGGCTTGCCATTGCAATTAGCTACAACAACATGAGATTTTGTTTTATGATTGGGTGTTCTTTTGGCTTTTCCCATACCTGATACCCCAGCTTGTTTAAGTAAGCGTTTTCTGAGACTAGCCTTATCTGCCATAGCAAAGACATTACCATAATTAGCGGTTTAGTCAATCTGAGCGCAAGATCTGTGGGATGCAGTTTTAGCAAAACCTTATCTAAAACTATTTCTGTAATTAGTATCTATAATAGTAATTTACTACTATAGATATAGAATTCTAGAATACTTTGTATTTGAGTTTATGTGTTACAACTGTGGTTGGGCTTTCTTGATTGCCTTTTTTGCTGCATACGCTTCCGCCCTCTTTTTTAGAATCTTCTCTTTGTTTTTCTGATAATACGATTTGTTGTAGTTCCTTCTTGCTTCAAACTTTTCTGGATCTGCAATCTCGTCAAGCTTCCTTCTCCTTTGAATACGCTCCTTGTTCTTCTCGTAATATTTACGTTGGTATTCTTTTCGCGCCTGTTTATTGCGTGAATAGTAGTCTAATTCTGTTTCCATATTGTTTGATTCTTCAATCGGCTACCATTTTTGTCAAGTTTTTTCCCGCGCACATACACATACACACACAGCTCCACACAAAAAGTAGCACCCCCACCCGTGGCGTGTCGCAAGCGTCAGGCATCGTGCAACAGGCCAAGCCCTAGAAAATCCAGTGGCCAAGGCCATTTCATCAAGAACCCGCCCCCCGATTCCTGAAACATGAACCCCGATTCATGAACAAGGATTCATTTTGCACGATTCCCAAAAATTGCACGGCCCCAGTTGACGAAATGGCGGAGACGGTTCGAAGTTTACGGCCCCCCGATTCCTGAATCTTGCCCCCTGTTCCATGTGGAACAATTCCGAAAAAAGGGGGCGGAATCAAAAAAACTTTGCCTTGTAATCTATTGACCTTGAATCAGTTATAAGGAATCGTATTTTATTCTGAAAAAAAGACTTGAAGAAATAGAGAAAAGGCCGTTTAATAAAGGCAGTTAAGAGAACGAATTTCTTACAAAAAACTGAATACCAAAAAAATGAATACAGCAACCAAAGCAAAAAAAAGTTCCCCGCAAGATGAAGTGATGGAAATCATCACAGATAAAATGCAAGATAAAAACCTTGTTCCATGGTCTAAAAAATGGATCGGTTCAAGTAAGAACATCGGTTCAGTCTTTGCAATTCCGATGAACTTTGACACGGGCAAAGAATACGAGGGCGGGAATATCTTCATCCTCTTGATGCAAGGCTATAGTTCAAGATATTGGTTGCCATGGGGCGGGATCAAGAAATTAGGGGGCAAAGTAAGAAAAGGTGAAAAGGGTACAAAGTGTTTGAAATGGGGAATTGCGTGGAAAGATGAAAACGGCAAGCCCGTTTCTAAAGGCAAAGAAAACCCCGCCATTCATTCCAAAGTCTTTTACGTGTCAAAATTCGTTGTTTGGAATGCCGAACAAATCGAAGGAATTGACTTTCCCGATGAAGCCCCCGCCCCTGAATTGACCGAGACCGAGCGCAAAAATCAGGCAATTGCAAGAGCTGAGCAAGTTTGGACTAATTTCGAAAACCCGCCCGCCCTTGAAATGAAGCTAAAAAGAGACGGTCAAAGCCCTTGTTATTCCCCGTCAAGAGACCTTGTTGAAATGCCCTTAATGGAACAATGGAAAAATTCGGAGTCTTTTTATAAAACTTTATTCCATGAATTGGTTCATTCAACAGGCCATGAAAAGAGATTGGCCAGAAAAGAGATTACAGATATTAAAGGCTTTGGAACTCAAAGCTATTCAAGGGAGGAACTTGTCGCTGAATTAGGCGCTGCAATGCTCGCACTAATTACAGGATGTTGGGGAGAAGATGAACAGAACAACAGTGCAGCATATGTGAAAGGATGGATTTCTAAATTAAAAGACGATCCTAAAATGCTCTTGATTGCAGGGGGCAAAGCTCAAAGAGCTTGTGAGCATATTCTTGGATGCCCCTTGCAGGAATGGATTCCTGAATCCTAAACCTTGAACCTTGATCCTCTGCCCCTCTCAATGAGGGGGGCAGGAATCAGGGAGTCAAAAAGACGATCTGAATTAAACACTGAATAAATAAATAAATAAATAAATAAA
>MDTC01051685.1_pt1 | contig 12169 bp, 14 predicted proteins | sample 811181 | NCBI WGS metagenome assembly MDTC01 (sample SAMN05326644, study PRJNA326480) | marine metagenome | isolation source: seawater | place: Pacific Ocean: North | collected 2011
ATATTTGTTGCATCTAATCTTCCACCTAATCCTGTTTCAAGAATTAAAAAATCTGCTTTATGTTTAGCAAAAAGTAAAAATGCTGCCGCAGTTGTAATTTCAAAAAAAGTAATGGGTTTATTTTGATTTATTTCTCTAACAAATTGTAAATTTTTTAATAATTTCTTTGCATTTACTTCTTTGTTTGTAATATTTATTCTCTCACTAAATTTTTCTAAATGTGGAGATGTATAAGTATGAACAGAATAATTATTATCTTGTAAAATATTTTTAATAAAACTTAATGTTGAGCCTTTTCCATTTGTTCCCGCGATGTGGATAGTTGGAGGTAGGTTTTTATGAGGATTCCCAAGTTTTTCTAATAAAGATTGAAGTCTCTTAAGTGATAAATCAATCAATTTTGGATGAAGTTTAATAAGCTCATTAAGCAACTTCTCAGTTTTGGTAAACACTTAAACTAAGTGATATGATTAATTATATTTTCAAGATTGTTTTTTAAATCTTTTCGGTGACAAACTATATCAACCATACCATGTTCTTTAAGGTATTCTGCTTTTTGAAAATCAATAGGAAGCTCTTCTCTTATGGTATCTTGTATAACTCTTTTACCAGCAAATCCAATAGTTGACCCTTGCTCAGCTATAGTTATATCTCCTAACATTGCAAAAGATGCTGTAACACCACCTGTAGTTGGCTCTGTCAACACAACTATATAGGGAATATTATTTTGATTTAATAATTCTACAGCTGCTACTGTTCTTGGCATTTGCATTAAACTAATTATACCTTCTTGCATCCTTGCTCCTCCTGATGATGTAAAAATTACAAAAGGACATTTTTTTTCTAATGCTTTTTTTGCCCCTTTAACTATCGCGCCTCCTACCGCCCTCCCCATTGATCCGCCCATGAATGAAAAATTCATTATTCCACAAACTATATTTGATTTGCCAACTTTTGTGTTTAGAAGAATAAAGGCATCATCTCTTTTTGTTTTTTTTCGATATTCTTTTAATCTATCTTTATATTTTTTTTTATCTGAAAAATTTAATGGATCATCACTTATTTTATCCAAATCAATTTCTTGTGTTTCGTCTTTTGAAAAAAGTAATTCAATTCTATCATCTGCTGACATTCGAAAATGATGATTACAAGTATTACATACTCTTAAATTTTCTTTAAGATCTTTATGGTGTATCATATTCCCACACGAAGGACAATTTTGCCATAGATTTTCAGGAACATCTTTTCTTTTAACAAGAGCTGATAATTTTGGTCTTACAAAATTTGTTAACCAATTCATTTTTTTAATCCATCTTTTAAATCTTTTGTAAATAAATTAATTTTATTTATCATTTTTATCTTATCATTAAGATTATCTTTAATAATATTAATAATACTTGAGCCAACAACAACACCATCAGTAAAAGTACTTATTTGTTCGACATCTTTTTTATTTTTAATTCCAAAACCAGCAACAATAGGTAAATTAGACTCAGACCTTATTAATTTAATTGATTTTTCTAATTCTGATATGTTTGCAGAGTTTTGACCTGTGATGCCTGTAATAGTAACATAATATAAAAACCCTGAAGCATTATTTAATATTGTTTTTAATCTTTCTTTGTTTGTTGTTGGGGTAATTAATCTTATTAGATCAACGTTATTTAATTTTGTTTTAAGATATAAATCTGAATCCTCTTCTGGTTGCAAATCAACAATAATAAGTCCATCAATACCAAATTTTAGACAATTTGAGGCAAAAATGTCAATCCCCATACTAAAGATTGAATTATAGTACCCCATTAAAATAATAGGAATATCATTATTTATTTCTCTAATTTTACGAGCAATTTCAAAAATGTCGGTTATCTTAGCACCATTTTTTATTGCCCTAGTACTTGATTCTTGTATTGTTGGGCCATCCGCCATAGGGTCTGAGAAAGGCATACCAATTTCTATAATATCAACTTCGTTATTAATAATTGTTTTTAATATCTGATAACTTGTATCCAAGTCTGGGTCACCACCAGTAGTGAAGGTTATCAATTTTTTTTCTTTTTTTTCAAATATTTTTTTTATTCTTTCAGACATTATAACTTTATATTTAGTTCTTCAGCAATTGTAAAAATATCTTTATCTCCTCTGCCACACATATTCATAACAACAATTTTTTCTTTGCTATAATTTTTTGCAATTTTTTTTAAGACTGCAAGTGCATGCGAGGGTTCAAGTGCTGGAATAATGCCTTCTAAATTACAACAGTATTGAAATGCTTTTATTGCCTCTTTGTCAGTAGCAGACATATATTGAACTCTTTTTTGTTCAAATAAATAAGAATGTTCAGGACCTATTCCAGGGTAGTCTAAACCAGCAGATATAGAGTGAGCTTCATCAATTTGGCCATCTTGTGATTGCAGCAGATATGTTTTGTTACCATGTAAGATACCAGGTTTTCCACCACTTAAACTTGCAGCGTGTTTTCCTGAGTCTAATCCATGACCAGCTGCCTCTACAGCAATCATTTCTATTTGTTCATCATCAAGAAATTCATGAAATAAACCAAGAGCATTTGATCCACCACCTATACAAGCCATTAATAGGTCTGGAAGTTTATTTTCAGCTTTTAATATTTGATCTCTAACCTCTTCTCCAATCACTGATTGAAAGTCTCTTACCATTGCAGGGTAGGGATGTGGACCTGCAGCAGTGCCAATTATATAAAAAGTATCTTGTACATTTGTTACCCAGTCGCGTAGAGCTTCATTCATTGCATCTTTTAATGATTTCGAACCAGTGGTAACACTTCTTATCTCAGCACCCAGTAACTTCATTCTAAAAACATTAGGTGATTGTCTTTTAATATCTTTTTCGCCCATGTATACAATGCAGGGTAGACCAAATAATGCACAAACAGTTGCTGTTGCAACGCCATGTTGACCTGCTCCAGTTTCAGCTATAATTCTTTTTTTCCCCATTCTTTTTGCTAAAAGAATTTGGCCCATACAATTATTAATTTTGTGTGCTCCCGTATGATTTAATTCATCTCTTTTGAAATAAATTTTTGGCCCATTAAGATCTTTAGTAATTCTCTTCGCAAAAAATAATGGACTTGGTCTTCCTATATAAGTTTCCATATAGTGATTTAGTTCTTTTTTAAAATTTTTATCTTCTTTTATTACGTTATATTCTTTTTCAACTTCCAGAATCAGTGGCATTAGTGTTTCGGACACATATCGACCTCCAAAGTTACCAAAGTAGCCTTTTTCATTAGGAAGTTGTTTTAAAGAATTTTTAATCGTCATGAAATTTTCTAATTAATTTATTGATTTTAGCATTACTTTTTATTCCAGGCGACTCTTCTACACCTGATGAAAGATCAATTCCATTAGGATTTAGTATATTCTGCATTTTTTTTATGTTACCTTCATTGATCCCCCCGGAAATAAACCAAGGTAAATCAATTTTTCTTGCTTTAATTAAATTCCAATCAAAAGACTTAGAATTTCCTCCAGGTAATTCATTATAAGTTGGCTTATAATCAAATAATAAATAATCAATATTTTTGTATTTATAAATTTTATCTAAATCTCCTGCAGTTTGAATAGAAATTTTTTTTATTATTTTTAAATTAGATTGTTTTTTTATTTCATCAATATATGGTTGATTTTCGCTACCATGTAACTGGATGTATTCTAAATTAAGGTATGAAATTATTTTTTTTAGATCATTAATGTTATGATTAACAAATACACCTACTGATTTAATTTTAAGTTTTTTAGAAAACTCAGTCAATATTTTAGCATCATTAACACTAATATTACGAGGGCTTTTTTCATAAAAAATCATTCCATAAAAATCAACATTATTTCTCTCACAACAATTTATAGTTTCTAGATTTTTTAGGCCGCAAATTTTAAAAATCATTTTATTGAATTGATTTATTAATTTCTTTTATAGTCTGAAGGGGATTCTTGGATTGAGTAATTGGTCTACCAATTACTAAATAGTCTGCACCAAGTTCAATTGCTTCTTTTGGAGTTAGGGTTCTTTTTTGATCATCTACTTTTTTATGTAAAATTTCTTTAGGTCTAATACCTGGAACAACTAAAATCATTTTTTTACCCACTTCTTTTCTCACAATCTTAATTTCATGAGGGCTACATACTAACCCATTTAATTTATTTTTTTTTGCAAACTTTGCAAATTTTGCGACTAAATTTTTAACATTTTTTTCTTTATAGTATTTAAGTGTTTGCTTTTTGTCTAGGCTTGTTAATACAGTAACGCCCAAAATTATAGTTTTATTATTTTTTAAAACTGATAGTTTTTGCATATCATCGCCACCACTGATGTGTATTGTTGTAAATGTTGGTTTTAATTTTAAAAGAGCATTTAAGCCTTTTTCAACTGTGTTTGGAATATCGTGAAGTTTAAGGTCTAAAAATATTTTAGGACAAATTTTATAGATTTTTTGATAACCTTCTAATCCAAAGTTATAAAAAAACTCATGCCCTATTTTAAAAGCATATACTTCTTTTTTTAAATTATTAACTAGATCTATTGCTTTGTTAATATTACTGAAATCAATTGCTACAATTATTCTTTTATTCATCACCAATTGGTTTTGAATTTAATTCATTATGGAGAATCTTACCAATTTTAAAGTGTAACTTGTAGTTTTCTTTTTTAAAAATTTTCTCATTAGTTTTTGGGTTACGTACAGTTTTTGCTTTATTTATTTTCTTTTTTAAAGTCCCAAATCCTCTTAGCTCAACATTCTTGCCTTGTTTTAAAGCATGTATAATTTTTTTTGTAAAAATATTAAAAATTAATTCTATATCGTTTTCACTTAGTTTATTTTGTTTTGTTTCTAATCTTTTTAATATATCAGATTTTAACATCTAATTTTATTCTTTTTTCTTTAAAACAGATCCTAAAATATCACCTAACGAAGCACCTGAGTCACTAGAGCCATATTTTGAAAGAGCTTCCTTTTCATCAATTATCTCAATTTCTTTAATAGATAGATTCAAGGTTCTATTTTTTTGGTCAACAGAAATTATAATTGAGTCAACTTGTTCGTCAATTGCAAACCTATCAGTTCTTTGATCATTTTTATCTTTTGAAAGATTTGATTTTTTTATTGTTCCGGTTATTCCATCTTCTAATTGAACAGTTAATGATTTTTCACTAATATTTGTAATTTTGCCGGTTACTGTTGATTTTATTGGGTTTTTTGAAATGAAATCTTGAACAGGGTCACTTTCAAGTTGTTTAATACCTAAACTTATTCTTTCTTTATCAACGTTAATCTCTAGTATTTTAACTTTTACTTTATCACCTTTTTTATAGTTATTTAAAATAGTTTGACACTCTTCTTCATCCCAACTTAAATCAGAGACATGAACCATGCCGTCTATTTCTTCATGTACTTTTACAAATATTCCAAAATCTACAATATTAACTATTTCAGTTTCAAGAATATCATTAACTTTAATATCACCTTCTAATCTATCCCATGGGTTTAATTTTGTTTGTTTTAAACTACAAATTAATTTTTTCTTTTCATTATCAATTTCAATTATTTTTACTTTAATTTCATCATTCATTGATACAATTTTCGATGGATGAGGTGGTTTCTTTAACCATGTCATCTCACTTATTGATATTACCGCATCGTATTTTTCATTAACCAGCAGATTGATACCAGTGTCACTAATTGAGTTTACTTTGGCATCAATTAAATTTTCAACTTTAACGTTTTCATCTAAATTGTCCCAAGGATTTTCAGATAATTGTTTAATTCCTAGACTTAATCTTGAAAGCTCTTGATCAAATTTGAGAACCTTAACTTTTATTGTATCTCCAAGATTGAGAATTTCTGACGGAGAATTAATTTTTGTCCATGATATATCAGTTATATGAACTAAGCCATCCATTCCGCCAAGATCAATAAATGCTCCATAATCAGTTAAATTTTTAACTTTACCCTCAACTATTGAACCTTCTTCTATTGAGCTTAATAGCTCTTCTCTTTGCTCTTTAAGCTCTACTTCTGAAATAGCTTTTCTTGATACAACTATATTTCCTCTAAACTTATCCATTTTTAAAATCATTAGATCCAAAGGCTTGTTTAGAAGTTCTTTTGTATCCTTAATAATTTGTCGAGTGTCAATTTGGCTACCAGGTAAAAAAGCTATCACTCCTTCAAGATCAACGCTCATTCCTCCTTTAACTCTATTAAAAGGTATTCCTGTTACAACTTTATTATTATCAAAAGATTCTTGTAATTTGTTCCATGATTGTTGTTTAATAGCTTTTTCCCTTGAGAGAGCAGTTTCTCCATTAGCATTATCAACACTTTCTATAAAGACATCGTAGGTATCACCCGGGTTAATTTCAGGCTTTTGTCCAGGTCTATGGAACTCAGATAGAGGTACACGTCCTTCACTTTTTGATCCAATATCAATAGTTACTAAATCATTTTCAACTGCAATTACCTCACCAGAGACTATTGTTTTTTCTTTTATAAAGGAGCCCTTTAGAGTTTTTGTTATTAAATTTTCATAATCTTCGTTTGATAGCTTATTTGTTGTTGTTTCCATTAGATAATGCTTTCTATTAAATTATTAATTTGGATAGCTGTATTTCTGAAGGATCCTGAATTATTAATTAGCTTAGCCCCTTTAGGTATAACTAAAGGTGAGTGTTTTCTGTTTTTATCTTTCTTGTCTCTCAATTTAATATCCTTTAAAATTTTCAGGTATATAGACTTTTCGCCATTATCAATCAACTGTTTATATCTTCTTTTTGCCCTAATATTGACTTCCACATCTATATATAGCTTAAGAAATGCTCTCTTAAACACTACTGAACCAATGTCCCTTCCATCTATTACAAAACCTTCTTTATTTTTTATTGTTTTTGTAGCCAGTCTTTGTTGATTATTAATAAATTTTCTAACAAATTCATAAGTTGCAATTTCTGATGCTATTGATCCAATTTTTTCTTTGCGAAGTGAACTATGTTTTATAAGTGAAAGTTGATCTATTTTTTTAATTAAATGTATTATTTTATCTTTTTCATGTGTTTTAATTTTTCTAATATTTATCTCAAGTGCTAATCTTCTATAAAAAATTCCAGAATCAATATGAAAAAGATCATATTTTTTAGCAATATATTTTGAAATTTTTTCTTTTCCTGAACCAGCAGGTCCATCAACTGTTATAATTTTTTTCAAACTAAATTACCACCAGCTTTGTTAAATATTTCTTTAAAATTTGGAAAACTGGTATTTATTGAATCACTATCTTCAATTACTAAATTATTAATTTTTGAACCCATTACAGCAAACGACATTGCTATACGATGATCAAAGTCAGTTCTAATTTTATTGTTTATAGGATTATATTTTTTTGATGGCTTAATTAAAAGATCATCATTTTTAATTTCGCAAAAACACCCACACCTTATCAAATTTGTTTTAATCATTTCAAGACGATTACTTTCTTTAACTTTTAATTCACTAAGACCCTTAAATATACTAGGACTATTTGCAAACGCAGCTGCGATTGATAAAATTGGATATTCATCAATCATTAATTTAGCCATATCTGCTTCTAATTCACAGCCATTTAAATCAGAATGTTCTATGTCAAGATCTGAAATTAACTCTCCTCCAATAGTTCTTTTATTTTTAAATTTAATTTTGGCTCCCATTTTTTGTAGAGCTATCAAAATTCCGTTTCTTGTTGGGTTAATGTTAATGTTATCTAGAGATATCTTAGATCCTTTATTTATTAATGCTGCAACAATTAAAAATGCACTACTAGAAAGGTCTGATGGTACATCTATTTTGTTACAACTTAGTTCTTTATTTCCATTAATTGATATATGTATTTCTTTCTGAATTTTTTCTATATTTATATCAGCCCCAAACATTTTTAACATATTTTCAGTATGATTTCTGGTGATATTCTTTTCAATAATTTTAGTGGTACCTTCAGTTTTTAAAGCTGCTAATAAAAGCCCAGATTTTATTTGGGCTGAAGGTATATTAATTTCGATTATAGTATTTTTAAGTTTGCTCCCAATAATTTTTAATGGAAGTTTACCTGATGTATTTTCAAATTTAGCACCCATTAACTTTAAAGGATCAATAATTCTATTCATTGGTCTTGATGACAATGATTTGTCTCCTTCAATAATTGTGTTGAATGATTGAGAGGCTAATAATCCAGTTAAAAGTCTTGCACTTGTTCCAGAGTTACCCAAATAAATGTTTTTGTTTGATTTAGATAATGAATCTAATCCTTTTCCATATATGGTAATTTTTTTATCTTCTGTAATAATTTTTACACCAAGTAATTTGAAAGCATTTAATGTGTGCAAAACATCATCAGACATCAGTATATTTGTGACTTCTGATATACCTTTTGAAATAGATGGAATAATTATTGATCTATGAGACATAGATTTGTCACCAGGTATTTTTATATTTCCATTTATTCCTGAATTAATTTTATTAGATATCATCTATATTTTAAATTCTGATCCTAAATAAAATTTTTGAATCTTTTCATCTGATACTGCCTCTATTGGATTGCCTTCAAAATACACTTTACCTTCATTCACAATATAAACTTTATCTACTATTTTTAATGTTTCTCTAACATTGTGATCAGTAATAAGAACTCCTATATTTTTTTTAGTTAATGTTTTAATAATTGTTTTTATTTCTTCAATAGAGACTGGGTCTATTCCTGTTAATGGTTCATCTAAAAGTAGGAATTTAGGTTTGGCAGCGAGTGTTCTAGCAATTTCTAACCTTCTTCTTTCTCCTCCAGATAAAACTATAGATTTAGATTTTTTAACATGATTTATGTTAAATTCATTAAGTAGTCCATGCAGAATAATTTCATGTTTATTTTTATCTTTTTCTACAACCTCTATAATAGACATTAAATTATCTTCTACATTCATACCTCTAAAAATTGAAGGTTCTTGAGGTAAATATGCTATGCCTTTAGATCCTCTTGAGTAAATTGGTGCTTTAGTGATATCTATTTTATCAAGAAAAATCGACCCACTGTCAGGTTTTACCAGCCCGACTATCATATAAAAAGTTGTAGTTTTACCGGCTCCATTTGGGCCAAGTAATCCAATAATCTCACCTCTTTGAATAGATATACTTATATCTGATACAACTTTTTTATTTCCATATGATTTAGATATTTTATTTATTATCAATCCGTCATCTAATAATTGAAATTTATTCATTTGAATTTAAAATTATTGCTTTTACTTTTTTTGAATTATTTGAAGAAACTTTATATGATTTTTTATTTGTATCAAGAATACCATAGTCTCCAGTAATAGTTTCGTTATTTCTAATTATTTCTACTTCTTCAAATAATTCAATTATTGATTTATTTTTATTATAAATAGCTTTTTTTGAAAACATATTTATGTCACTTGTTTTAATATTTAATTTTTCTTTATCTGTAACAATTAAATTTGCAATATTTCTTTTACCATCAATAATTTCAAAACCACCATCTATTTTTGAGCCAATTATTAAAATATCTTCACTAACTAATTTTGAATTTGGCCCATCGATATAAAAAGATCCTTTAAAATTATCTACGTTTATTATTCCATCCGAAATCATTTCAGTGTCTTCTAAAAAAAGCTTACTGTTTAGGCCATTAATAAAAATGGTTTGATTTTTTATATTAAATTGAACCTCATTACCTTTTCCATTTATTTGATATTGACTTGATTTAAAGCTGACATTTTCTTTAGCAATTAATTCCTTAATATCATAGAGTCCATCACCAAAAAAAATTTTTACTAACTGAGCTTCTAATTGAAGTTCATCAGATAAAATTTCTACATTTTTCTTAAGTAAATAGTATTTGTCTTCCTGAAAAACTTCTATACCATCTTCTGTTGTAATTTCAGTTTGACCTTTTTCTCTTCCTAAAACATAATTACAGTTTAATAATAATAGAAAAAAAATTAATACCTTAATCATTTTAATACAAGCTTTGTTTTTCCTTTAAAATTAATTATATTACCATTTTCAATAATATCAAATCCAGCGGAGTCAATTGAAGCATTTTCAGAAAAAAATTTTGATTTATGATCACTCGAAGCAATTAAGTTTTTTTTATTAAAAATTACATTATCACTTAAAATTTTAAATCTACTAGATCTAAATATTACATTTTTTTCCAACATAATTTTGTCATCCGTTAAAAAAAAACCTTCTTTTGCTGTAACAGAGATTTTTTGTTTATCACTGCTAATTGCAAACTTTGGTTTAGTGATATCTGCATCTTTAGTATTAATAGTTAAAATTTGATTAATATTTTTTTTAGACTCATAATATGTAAATGAAAATAATATTATGATAAGAATTAAAACTAAGCATAAAAAAAATAAAAAAAACCTTTTATTTAATGATAAAAGAAAATTCAATTTAGTTACTCAATCTTAATAAATCATGAATATGTATAATGCCTCTTGGTTGTTTTTTTTCACAAATAAAAAGGCTGGTAATTTTTTTTTCATTCATAATATTTAGCGCTTCTCCAATTAGCATGTTCTTATCTCCTGTTGTGGGATTTAATGTCATAATTTCAGACGCCTTAAGATTAAATAATTTATTATTCATATTTCTTCTCAAGTCCCCATCAGTTATAATTCCTAGCAATTGATTATTTTTATTAGTTACACCAATACAACCAAAACTTTTTTTTGTCATAGTTAGTAGTGTTTTTGTCATTTTATCATTTTCATTTGCTAGTGGCAAAGATTTGCCAATATGCATAATTTCAGATATTTTTTTTAAGTCTTTCCCAATATTTCCTCCTGGATGAATTTTTTTAAATTGACTACTTTTAAAACCTTTTAATTCTAAAAGAGCCATAGCTATACAATCTCCAATTACTAGTGATATTGTGGTTGAGCTTGTAGGTGCAAGATTTAAGGGGCAAGCTTCTATGGGTTTTTTATATATAATTCCAATTGTTGAGTTTTTATTGAGTAAACTTTTTACATTACTGGAGATGCTTATTAATGGTATGTCAAATCTTTTTGCATAATTAATTATATTGTTTAATTCAGATGTTTCTCCTGAATTTGAAATTGCTAATATACAATCATTTTTTTTTATTCCTCCTAAATCTCCATGACTTGCCTCTGTGGCATGAATAAAGTACGAAGGGGTTCCTGTAGAAGTTAAAGTTGCTGATATTTTATTACCAATGTGGGCACTTTTGCCAACTCCTGTAACAATAACCCTCCCTCTAATTTTACTGAGAAGAATTACCGCATTATAAAATTTGTCATTGAATATTTTAGAGAGATTTTGAATTTCTTTAATTTCAGTTGAAAGAGTTTTTTTTGCTCTATTTATAATTTTCTTTTTAATCATCTTAGTGCTTAAATATATCTATATCTTGCCAACCATACAAATCAAGATCGGTTCGATATGATATAAATTCAAAACATGCTTCAGCAACATTCATTCTATTTTCTCGTTTAAGAATTATGTTTAATTTTTTCATAATGTCATGAAGATGCAAAACATCTGTTGCAGCATACTGTTTTTGTTCTTTAGTGAGTTTACCTCCCCAGTCTGAAGATTGTTCAACTTTAGAAATTGTTTTATTTAATAATTCTCTGCATAAATCTTTATACCCATGTTTATCTGTATATGTTCTTGCAAGTTTAGACGCAATTTTAGTACAGTAAATATTTTTAATATTAATTTTGTACGTATGTTTTAATATTGCTACGTCAAAACGTGCAAAGTGAAAAATTTTTCTAATTTTAGAGTTGTTAAGTAACTTTATTAAATTTTTAGGTTTTTTTCTTAAATCTGTAATCTTTATCAGATGACAAATGCCATTACCGCTAGATAACTGCACCAAACATAGCCTATCTCTTGATGGATTTAAGCCCATAGTTTCAGTGTCAATTGCAACAATACTACCAAAATCTAAATTTTCAGGCAAATCGGCTTCATAATACTTTATTTTCATTAGCAATTTATTTATTCTTTATTTCAAATAATTATGTCGTTATAGCATCAAACTCTATAAAAATCATGAAATCTGTAATTATATTTGGTGGATCTGGTTATGTTGGAAAAAACTTAATA
>MDTC01175689.1_pt1 | contig 12169 bp, 11 predicted proteins | sample 811181 | NCBI WGS metagenome assembly MDTC01 (sample SAMN05326644, study PRJNA326480) | marine metagenome | isolation source: seawater | place: Pacific Ocean: North | collected 2011
CTTGGTCAATTTTTAAAAACTTAAAATTCAAAAAAAATCAAAATTTATTTTTTTGGAATCTTCATCCTTTTAATCTTTTAATTTTTTCTCCTATTCTTAGAAAATTTTTTGAGAAAAATTTAAAACTTTCCAGCTTTATCTCGAAAACTTTATTTTTGTTTTATCGAAAAAAAATATTAAATTTTATTGATATTTTATACAGAAAAAACTCAATTTTCTTTATGGATGATTGCAATTATTCAATTACAAAAAGATTTTATAATTTAAATATCAATAGACAGCTCCTACCAATTGGAACGATTATTCCAAAAAAAAATTTATTTTTTATAAATAAAGATAAGCACGATAACGAAATTAATGTAGGTTGGTTGGGAAGAGCTGTGGGCTTCAAAGAGCCTATCCTGTTGAAAATTTTAAAGGATTTGAATCAATGTGCTTTTAAGAAGAAAATTAAAATTAACTTTACAATGATAAGCGATAAAATTGATAACCTAGATTTATCTTCTTTTACAAATATAAATATTGAATTTAAAGGCTCAATAAAACCTAAAGAGTTATCAAAAATATCTTCTTTAGACTTAGATATTTTTTTTGCCATGGGATTATCAGCTTTCGAAGTTGCGTCTCTGGGAATCCCAACAGTCTTATTAGATTTTTCATATAGGAAAATTCCAGATTCATATAGATATAAATTTATTTTTGAATCAGACATATATTCTGCTGGAGAACTAATCACAAACGAATCTGATTTTTATGGAAAAACAATGCTCGAAGTTTTAGAAGAAGTTCAAAGAAAAGAAAATTCTTTATCAAATAATACTTACAAATTTACGAAAGATAACCACAATATCGAAACAATTGCTGAGGAATTTCTTATCTTTCTTTCAAAGTCTTCTGCGAAGTATAGTGATTTTTCTGAGAAGAATATTTTAAAAGGTAGTATGGCTTATAATATAAGTAAGATTTTTAAGAATTAATATACAAGAAATGAAAGTATTTATATTAGCTGGAGGATTAGGTACAAGACTATCTGAAGAAACCTCTATAAAGCCTAAACCAATGGTTGAGATTGGGGGCAAGCCAATTTTGTGGCATATTATGAATATATATTCCAGCCAAGGTTTTAATGATTTTGTTATTTTGTTGGGCTTTAAAGGCGAAGTAATTAAAAACTATTTCATAAATTATTATTATCAAAGCAATGATATTAAAATTAATTTATCTAAAAATACCATTGAGATCATAGAAAAAGCTCGCGAAGATTGGAAAATAACTCTTATAGATACTGGTGATAATGCTATGACAGGCTCAAGAATAGCCAAGGCTAAACATTATACGGATGGTAAATCTTTTATGCTTACCTATGGAGATGGAGTTGCTGATATAAATTTAAAAAAATTATTGGCATTTCACAATAAAAATAATGGAATTGGAACTTTTACGTCGGTTGTTCCAGATGGAAGGTTTGGTGTTTTTAAAAAAGATGCCTCAAATCTCGTAACTTCTTTCTCAGAAAAAAAAGATAATGAAGGCTCAGAAATTAATGCAGGATTTTTTGTTTTCGAAAATAAAATTTTCGATTATTTAGATATAAATGATGAATGTGTTCTAGAAGAAGAACCTCTAAATAAACTTGCTAAAGATAAAAAGCTTTATAATTTTCCTCATAAGGGATTCTGGAAATGTATGGATACTTTAAAGGATAAGCAAGATTTAGAAAGGCTCTGGACTGAAAATCCAAAATGGAAAATCTGGTAAGTGAATCCTTCGATTTTTGCAAATCCAGTTTTTATCTTTTCTCTCATTTGGTTGTTAATTTTATTTACTTTTAGACTGGTAGATTTTAATTTTTTTGTGTCACCAAATCTTGCAATTGATGTATATATATTATTTTGTATTGCCCAATTTATTTTTATTTATTTTTTTATAAAAAAAATTTTTTTTAAACCAAGAAAAAAAAATATTTCATTCTCAAATTATGAGCTTCACGATCTAAAATTATTTTTAAATTTCATATTTCTTTCATGGCTTTCTTTATATTTAATCAATATTATTTACAATCAAGGTACTCCCTTAATTTGGCTGTTGATCGGAAATGGAAAAACTTATTTAGATTTTGGAATTCCCACTCTAACAGGCTTTTTAAATATGTTGAGAGCATTCCTCGTCGTTGGGTTTTTTATATTATTCTTAAAAGGAAAAGGAAAAAAAAACTTGGTTTATCTTTTAATTCTTTTTTTCTCTGCATTTAATGAATTAGCAAGAGGGAATGTAATTTTTTTGTTGTCTCATGCATTAGCAGTTTATTTAATGCTATTCAAATTGACTTTTAAAAAGCTTTTGCTTGCCTCGATTGGTATTATTACTTTTCCTTACACTTTCTATCTTTTAGCCACCTTAAGAGGAACAGGAGGCTTTGATTTTTCGAGCTTTCTTTCACAAGGTTCAGAAGGGTATGGAATTTTTACATGGCCACTCATTTATTTTCTCCAACCTATTAATAATTTGTACTACGGAATAGATTTTCTAGAGATCCTGTATTTCCCGTTTAATACAGTTCAATTATTTGTTCCTTCTGCAGCATTAAGTTTTTTAGGGTTTGGCTCTGAGTATTCTTTTGAACTTGCAACTGAGGCTTTTAATGCACTCCCAATTTTTGCTACTTTAATTGCAGATTGGGGTCTTTACATTTCTTTATTCTTTATGGGATTAATTCAGATTTTTGTTTCATTTGTTTATATTCAAGCACTCAACGGAAAAAAAGATTATTTACTGCTTTATCCTCCTTTTTTTTCAGCATTATTGTTGAGTTTTTTTCATGGATATTTGCTTTCTTTGGTAGTCATATCCTATCCTCTTATTTTAGGAATTTATAGGATTAAAGAGTTTAGGCTTGAATTTTTTTTTAAAATTGAAAAGAAATCAACTAATTTTAAAAGCCCTGCTAAAGGCCAATAAAATACTAACAAAGAAGCCCAACAAAAACCCAATAAAAAATCTAACAATTTTATTAGGTGAAAAAATTTCTTTTTGCAATATTGCTTCATCAATAAATTTAAAAGGAAAATCTTTGTTTGCAAGGGCTAAAGTTTGTGATTGAAGATTACTTTGGATCAAGGAAGCAATCATCAACTTGATTTGTTCATTTCTTTCTGTAGTAAAAGCATCTTCTAAAAAATTAATTTCATTTAAAAGCGCTTCTTTTTTTTGATTTTTTATGTGTTCATTTGCATACAAAACAACTTTATTCGGTATTTCATTTGCAAGATCTAGATCGTCAGAAACAAAAGAAAAAATATAAGAAGAAGATCTTGGACTTTTTGTTATTTTGAGATTTTTTTGAAATGATTTTATTTCATTTAAATAATCCTCAATAGCAAGAAAAGAGTTTTTCTTTTCGGTCAATAGGTTGTTTTTCGATAAAAAGCTAAAAGCAAATTTCTTAGACTTTACTATTTCAATATATTCATCATTCTTATTAGATTCATTCAATTCTAGCCCTCCTAGACTTGCTAAAACGGAAAAAGTTGAATCGATTTTAGGCTGAGACATTTCTTCATTTATTATAACTACGGATTTATTGGTAAATTTAGTCGTTACTAAGAAGCTAGAAATAAGAAATATGAAAGCTAATAGAAATGAGATAAATAAAATTTGAAATTTAGAAGAATAAAGCGACTTAATTAAATCTACTAAACTAACTTCATTTCTTTCTTCTTCTGTCATAATTATAAAGAGATGTTATGGAAAATAATGTAGATATAATTGTAAATTGTTTTAACGGAGAAAAATACTTATCACAAGCTTTAGATTCAATTTTATTACAAGATTATTCTTCATGGAGAATAATATTTGTAGATAACTGTTCTACAGATGATTCGAAAAACATAGCAAAAAACTTCGAAGGAAATTTAATTTATCATAAAACAGAGAATAAAATTACTTTAGGAGAAGCTAGAAAATTAGCAGTTAGCCTCACAGAATCTGACTATATCGCTTTTCTAGATTGCGACGATAGTTGGTTGCCAAACAAACTTAAAGAGCAAGTTGAAATAATGCAAAAAAGGGAACTTGCATTAACTTTTTCAGGTATAAATTATATTGATCAAAATGGAAATTATATTGGAAAATATACTCCATTTAGCAAAGAAGGGTACTTATTTCGAGAGAAGCTTATAAATTTTGATATAAACATTTTAACAAGTTTCATAAGACGTGAATTTCTTCTAAAACATGATTTAAATTTCTCCTCAGAGATGGAAGCTTCAGAAGAATACAATCTATTTATGCAAATAGCTGCTCTAGGAAAAATACATTCAACAAATAGAATTCATGCAAATTATAGAATTCTTGAAGATTCACTAACAAATAAGTATAAAGAAAAATGGGCAAAAGAAAGAGAGATAACTATTAATCAAATTGTTAGCAGTAATAATAATTTAGCAATTAATTATAAAAAAGAAATAAAGCAGGCTTCTAATAGAGCCAATTACTATAAAGCTTGCTTTTACATGGAAAATAAAAAATATTTGAATGCGAGAAAAGAATTATTTGATATTTCTAAAGAAGAATATTTATATTTGCCTTTATATCTTTTATCCTTTGCGCCTATTTTCTGGGAACTCCTTCATAAAAGGAAAATTAAAGAAAAACTAACTAGAGTTTTTATTAAAAAGAAATAAAATAAAAATAATGAAAATTTTAATTTTTGGCGCTTCAGGAATGTTAGGAAATAATTTATTCAACATATTTTCAGAAAAAACAAATTTTGAAACATATGGCGTTGTTAGAAATAAGAAAAAAATTAATAACATGTCAAAATATTCTATAAATTTAAAAGAGATTTCAGACGTGAGAAATTATGAAGAAATTTCTCGGGTTAGCGAAAAAATATCTCCTGATGTAATTATTAATTGCGTTGGAATTATTAAACAGAGAGAAGATATAGATGACAAAACTCAAACTATTCAAATAAATTCGTTACTACCTCATTTGCTATTAAATATATCTAAAAATGTTGGAGCTAAGTTTATACACTTCAGTACAGATTGCGTTTTCTCTGGTAAAGAAGGCAACTATACTGAAAAACATAGCCCTGATGCTGAAGATATTTATGGTTTGAGTAAAAGGTTGGGAGAAATTAATGGTGAAGGCGCTTTAACTTTAAGGACATCAATTATTGGCCACGAATTAGATACAAAAAAAAGCCTGATTGACTGGTTTTTATCTCAAAAGAGAATTGTAAAAGGTTTTAAAAATGCAATATTTTCAGGCCTCACTACAACTGAAATTAGCAAAGTGCTAGAAAATATTATTTTAAATAATGATGATTTAGAAGGCCTTTTTCATCTTTCGGTAAATCCAATAAATAAATTTGATCTTTTAAAACTTGTTGCAGAAATATATAAAAAAGATATCAAAATTATCGAGGATAATCACGTAATCATAGACAGGTCATTAAATTCATCAAATTTACGCTCAATTACAGGTTACAATCCTCCCTCTTGGAGAGAATTGATTACAGAATTAAATCAGTTTTATAATGAAAAGTTTAAAAAATAAAAAATTTCTTATTTTTGGAGGGACTGGGTCTTTTGGAAACGCTGTTTTAAAAAGATTACTTAGCCTAGGTGTATCAAAAGTAAGGGTTTTTAGCAGAGACGAAAAAAAACAACACGACATGCGTCTTTCTATTAGCGACGAAAGATTAGAGTTTGTTATTGGCGATGTAAGAAGCCTTGATAGTGTTAAAGATTCAATGAACGACATAGATTATGTATTTTTTGCTGCAGCCTTAAAACAGGTACCTTCATGCGAATTTCATCCTATGGAAGCTTTAAAAACAAATGTTTTGGGAGCTGAAAACGTGATAAGAGGAGCTATTGAAAATGAAATAAAAAAATGCGTTTTTTTGAGCACAGACAAAGCAGTTTATCCGATAAATGCTATGGGACTTACTAAAGCGTTAATGGAAAAGATAATGATAGCTTCTTCAAGAAATTGTGATTCTTCAAAAACAATTTTATGCGCTACTAGGTATGGGAACGTTATGGGATCAAGGGGGTCTGTAATACCACTATTCAAAGAACAGCTTTTACGTGGTTCAAATATAACAATTACTGATCCAAATATGACTAGATTTTTGATGTCTTTAGACGACTCTGTTGACTTGGTCTTGTATGCTTTTGAAAATGCTAAAAATGGAGATATTTTTGTTCAAAAATCACCTGCTTGCACTATAGAAGACCTTGTTGAGGCTATGAAAAATATTTATAAAAAGAAAAATAAAATTAAAATAATAGGCACAAGACATGGAGAGAAATTATATGAATCTTTAGTATCGAGAGAAGAAATGTCTAAATCTGAAGATTTAGGAAAATATTTTAGAATTCCTGCCGATATTAGAGATTTAAATTATGAAAAGTATTTTAGTGACGGTGATGAAGATATATCTTTAGTTGAAGATTATACCTCTCATAATACAGAAAGACTCAATGTTGAAAAAGTGGAAGATCTCTTGCGTAGTTTAGAATTTATAAATAAGGAAGTTGACAGTGAATAAGTTAAAGGTAATGACTTTGGTAGGTACTAGGCCCGAAATAATTAAATTATCAAGAATTATTCCAAAGCTTGATATGGCTTTTAATCATTTTCTTATAAATACAGACCAGAATTTTGACTACGAATTAAATGAAATTTTTTTCAAAGACTTAAAAATCAGAAAACCAGATGTAAATTTGGGCATTAAAGAAAAAAACGCTTCAAAAACGATAGCAAAAGTAATCGAAAAAACTGATTTTTGGATAAAAAAATTTAAACCAGATGCTTTTTTTATTCTTGGAGACACTAATAGCTGTTTAAGCAGTATTTCTGCAAAAAGAAATAAAGTTCCTATATTTCATTTAGAAGCTGGAAATAGATGTTTTGATTATAGAGTCCCTGAGGAAATAAACAGAAAAATAATTGATCATATTTCAGATGTAAATCTAACGTATAGCTCAATTGCTAGAGAATATTTAATACATGAAGGACTTCCTAAAGACCAAATAGTAAAAGTTGGAAGTCCAATGAAAGAAGTTTTAAATTATTATGAAGATAAGATCAAAAATTCAAAAATTCTTAATAAATTAAATTTAGCAAAAAAAAACTATATTTTGCTGAGCCTCCACAGAGAGGAAAACGTTGACGATAAAAAAAACTTAAAGAAATTTATTGATATTCTCAATTTTTTAATTGATAAAGAGAAAAAAAAATTGATTATATCGACTCATCCTAGAACAAAAAAAAACCTGGAAAAACTCGATTTCAAGAAATCTTCAAAAATTTCTTTTCTCAAACCTTTTGCATTTTCAGATTATGTAAAACTTCAATTAGAATCATTTCTAGTTCTCTCTGATAGTGGAACGATTACGGAGGAATCTTCTATTTTAAATTTTCCGGCTATAAACTTAAGAGAAACTCATGAAAGGCCCGAAGGAAACGAAGAAGCATCAGTCATTTTTACTTCACTAGATTTAGTAAATATTGAGCAGGCTTTAAACATTTTAAAAACTCAAGAGAGAGGGAGTAAAAGAACCATAAATTTTATAAAAGATTACGAAGCAGAAAACGTATCAGAAAAAATAGTTAGATTAATTTTAAGTTATACAGACTTCATAAATAAAAAAGTATGGAAAAAGGATTGACGATTCTTTATGCTTTTAATTGTCGCCCAACATACTGATCCATATGATATATCTTGTGGTTATTATTGGGAAAAATTAATTACACGACTTTCTGAAAATCATGAAATACTTCTTATTACTGAAGATAGACCAATTAGTCTAGAAGAAAACCTAAAGATAAATATACTTCAAGTAAGAACGTCAAAATTTTTTAAAGATAACTTAAATTTTGGATTAGGATTTTTGCATAAAGTTTCTATTTCCTTTTTAATGTTTTTTCATGCAATTAGAAATTGTCAAAAAAAAGAAGCAATTTTTATTGGCACAAATCCATTTTTAATTATTCTGCTGCCTTTAATTCTTAAGGTTTTTTTAGTTAAAGCGAAAACATATATACTCTTATTTGATCTTTTTCCTGAAAACTTATTAGCCACCTCTAATAAGGCTTTTATAAAAATTCCTTTAATTCTCTTTAAATTTTTATTTAATTTATCGTATAGAAAAACTACAAAAATTTTTTCTATAGGTCGAGATATGTCTAAAATTTTAGAAAATAAAAAAGTTAAAAAAGATAGAATAATTTACACGCCTAACTGGTGTGATGATGTATATGACTTTGATGAAGAAAAGAAAAAAAAGGCTTTGTCTTCTTTAGGTATAGACTATGACCCAAAAAAAAATATAGTTATTTTGTATTTTGGAAACCTAGGTCACTTTCAACCAATAGAATTCTTTTTAAATATTTCTTCTAAAACTACAAATAAAAAATTAATTTTTTTATTTGTTGGGAATGGAATAAAAAAAGATCTTATTAAACAGGCATCTATAGATGACAACAGAATTTATGTAAGAGATGGAGTTGAAATGTCTGAAAGATCAAAAATTTTAGTTTGCGGAGATGTATCTCTTGTAACTCTTGCCGAAAAAATGTTTGGGTTAGCCGTTCCGAGTAAGTCATATTTTTCTTTAGCTTCAAATATGCCTTTATTAACTATTATGAACAAAAATTCCGAAATCTCTTTATTGGTTAGTGAAAAAGATCTTGGTTGGTCTTTCTCTTTCAAAGAAAAAGAAAAAATAATAAGTTTTTTGAATAAATTAACAAGAAAAAGTATTATTGAAAAAAAAAATAAAATCTCTCTCAATAAAGAACACTTTAGAAGCAAAACATCTTTAGAAAAAATTTCTTATGAACTAGATCAACACCAATGAATGAAATTAATTTTTCAAAAATACTATGAATTCTAAATTTAGATAAAGGAAATAAAAATAATTTATGAAATCAAATCAAAAGGTTAAAATAGCAGTTGTACCAGTGGCAGGATTGGGATCTAGAATGTTGCCAGCAACAAAAGCGATACCTAAAGAAATGCTTCCGGTTTTTGATAAGCCTTTAATTCAGTATGTTGTTGAGGAAATAATTAATGCTGAATTTGATGAAATTATTTTTGTAACTCATTCGAGTAAAAACTCAATAGAAAATCATTTTGATGATAATTTTTATCTAGAAGATATTTCCTCAAAAAAAAATACTAGAAAAAATCTGTCAGTTATATCAAGCAAAAGCAACAAGAGCATTAAAATAATTTCTATTAGACAATCAGAAGCTAAAGGATTGGGGCATGCCATATTATGCGCTAAGTCACTATTAAAAAATGAACCATTTGCGGTGATTTTGCCCGATAGAATATTTTATCCAAAAGAGAAAGGGAATAACTTAAAAAAAATGAAGGATTCTTTTGAAATAAATCAAACTTCTAAAATTCTATTAGAGAATGTTGAACCTGAAGATGTAAGTAAATTTGGAATAGTAAAACTTAATATTAAAAAAAACTCGAAAGAATTAAATAAAATTATTGATATTGTAGAAAAGCCAGAAATTAATCAATCTCCTTCAAATCTAGCAGTTTTAGGTAGGTATATTTTTAATTATTCTATATTTGACTATTTAGAAAAAATATCAAAAAACAGTTCTGGTGAATATGAGCTTACAGACGCAATAAAAAAAATGATAAAACATGAACATGTTCAAGGGATAGAATCAAAAGATACTTGTTTTGACTGTGGAGACAAGTTGGGCTACGCAAAAGCTTTTTATTCAATAGCTCTTGAAAATAATTTAGTTTCAAAAGATTTGCTAGAATATTTGAAGAATTTGGTAAAATTTAAAAGTGAAAAATAAGTCATTAATTTTACTTGAATTAAACGAAGTATCTTTAAAGTATGTAGAAAGATACATTCAACAAGGAAAATTAAAAAATTTTAAAAAACTTATAAAAGAATTCGGCATTTCTGAAACTCACTCAGAAAAAAAATATGAAAATCTTGAACCTTGGATTCAATGGGTTACTGTGCATACGGGGAAAAGTTTTTATGAACATAATATTTTTCGTCTAGGAGATCGCAATAAAAATCTTAATAATATTTGGGATGAATTAGATAAAAATAATATCAATTCTTGCTTAATTTCACCAATGAATGTTTTTAATCCTAATCTGGAAAATAGTATCTTTATTCCGGATCCCTGGGTGAATACACATTCTTCTAAGGGTTTTTTCATAAAAGCTTTACATAAATCAATATCATCTATGGTGAATGATAATGCCAAACAGAAATTTAAAATTAAAGATTTAATCTTATTTACGGCAGCGATAGTTAGATTTACAGATATTCGTAAATATGGGAAATTGTTTTATCTTTTTTTTACTTCATTTGATAAGCCATGGAGAAAAGCAATTTTCTTAGATCTAATATTATCAAATGTTTTTTTATCAGTTTATGACAAAAAAAAATATCTGTTTGGGAGTATATTTTTAAATGCAGCTGCGCATATCCAGCACCATTATTTCTATTCTTCTGATGTTTACGATGGAAATCAACGCAACCCTTCTTGGTACTGTTCAAAAAAACATGACCCTTTATTTGAAATCTATAAACTATATGATGAAATCTTAGAAGATTTTTTTAAAAAATATAAAGAATCTAGAATTATACTTGCGACGGGATTGAGTCAAGAGCCTACTCAGAAATCTAAATTTTATTGGAGATTAAAGAATCATCAAAAATTTTTGAGAGAGATCGGTATCACTTTCCAAAAAGTTGAACCAAGAATGTCTAGAGATTTTTTAGTTTCTTTTGATGATGAATTGACTTGTTCGAATGCTGAAAAAATATTTATCTCATTAGAGTTAAAGAACTCAAATTTTTTCGAAGTTGATAACAGAGGAAAATCACTTTTTGTTACGCTTACTTATCATCAAAATATTTCTAAAGATGACGTACTCACTAATATTGACAAGAAATTGATTTATCCAATTTTTAAAAATGTTTCTTTGGTCGCTTTAAAAAATGGTCATCATAATCAAACTGGGTACTATTTAGACAACAATAATAAAAACACAGAAACAGTAAGCAGTTTTGAATTAAAAAATATCTTTAAAAATATCATTTCACACTTTGATTAAAAATTAAAAAACGTTGCCTAACTTAATATCAAAAATTTTTTATAAAAAAAAATCTAAGGATATCTATTTAATAGAATCTGAAGAACACTATGATTTTCTTGATTTCTATCTTAAAAAAGAAAAATATTTAGGAGTAGACACAGAATTTGAATGGAGATCGACTTATTATCCAATCTTGTCTTTATTACAAATAGCTACTTTCGATAAAATCTTTCTTGTAGATTGCTTAAAGTGTAAAAACCTCAAATGGCTAAAAAGAATTTTAGAAGATAAAAATAAGTTAATTATCTTCCATTCTTCTAGGAGTGATACAACAGTTTTGAGCACTAACCTTAATATTAAAATTGAAAACGTTTTTGATATTCAAATTGCCGAAAAAATAATAAGTGGGGGAGATATAAAAAATTATGGATCGATTGTAAAAAATTATTTTCCATTAACGCTTGATAAGTCAGAAACTAATTCTGATTGGTTGAGAAGACCATTTTCTCAAAATCAATTATCTTATGCTTCTGATGATGTTAATTTTTTGATCGAGATTTATAAAAAACAACTAAAGATTTTAATGAAAATGAAAAAACAGGAGGATGGTTTTAATAAGTCTAAACAAGAGGCATCATATGGAAATAAAGATTTATACGTATCGAGATTAAAAAAATTAAAAAAAGTATCAAAACAAGAAAAAGATATTTTTCTCTGGAGAGAAAAGTATGCAGGAAAGAAAAATATACCTCCTTCTAAGATTTTTAAAGATAAGCATTTAAAAAAAATCAGCGCAGAACTTAAAAGAAAAACTTTAAATAAAAAATTTCTTCAAAATATTTTTTTAGATATGGATTTAATAGATAAGTTTTTAAAAGAAATAAAAGAATGAATTTTATTTGGCTTTTTTATTATATTTCATTAATTTTAGTTTGTTTTATTTTTTCAAAATTTATTGGTAATAAATTTATAAAATTCTTTTTTATACCAGTCATCTTTGGAATATTTGGTGCTCTTTGGTTCATAGAGCCTGGAGGAAATGAGATAGCTCCAATAATA
>MDTC01003476.1_pt1 | contig 12168 bp, 5 predicted proteins | sample 811181 | NCBI WGS metagenome assembly MDTC01 (sample SAMN05326644, study PRJNA326480) | marine metagenome | isolation source: seawater | place: Pacific Ocean: North | collected 2011
ACAACACACACAACACACGAGACATCACCAATTGGAAAACCACATTAGACACACACAAGATAACAGAGAGAGATATAGAGAGAGAAAGATACACACACAACACACATGTCGTCGTTTTGTTGCAGTTACTCTTTTGTTTCTTCTGCTGTGTCTTCCTCCGCGCGAATGAAGACGACGTCGAGAGGAGGAGAACAACAACAACATCAAAAGAGGCTGATGATGATGAAGTTGATGAGCAAGAAAATGGGAAGGACACGTCGCTTAAATTGCGCGATGATGATGAGTTCATCGAAACGAGACAGAACGACGACGAATAAAAGGAGAGGAGACAGAGGAAGGTGCGTACTCCTCGCGCCAGTGTCGGCGATTTTAGACAACGAGAATAGCAGTACTAGTTTTAACAACGCGACGAGCAGCGGCAGCGGGGATAACAACAACAAAGGCGGGACGACTGAAAAACGAAGGCGGAAAAGCAGACAAAAGATTACGAACAACCCTTCGATCAACGCGTTTCAACAATTTTTCGACGTGGATGCGAACATCATAACCACGGAAGAAGAGGACGACGAGGACGACGAGTTTGAAAAGACACAGTTGGAGATATGGGGACAACTGACGAAGAGTTTAGGGAAGGTTTTGATGTTTACGTTTGGCGTTCCGTATTTCGCGAGTTGTTCCTTGCAGGCGATGTTTGTGGATCCGTGGTTGGAGTTGAAGGTATCGAAGCATTCGAGCAGTGGTGCGAGTATGAGCGGGTCGTATTCGTCTTCGTCGCTGACGAAGACGCAGACGGAGTCGGTGTGTAACGACATCGCTCGGTTCGAGAAGCGTTTGTATTACGAAAATTTGGCGCAGTTTCCAGACGAACAAGACGCCGCAAAGTTTGAGAAGACGAAGAGGAAGTTAGTGGCGGAGGAGATGAAACGGTTGGAGATGAAAGAGAGAACGAGGTCGACGAAAGCGCTTGGTAATTGGATCGGGAGTATGATGTACGTGAGCATTTTGGCGTGCGTTTTAGTCTATCAGAAGGAGTTTGTGTCGAAAATGTTGACCGAGTTGAGCGCGCAGTTCAACGGATTGGATTCGGCGACTCAGGCGTTTGCGTTGATGCTCGGGGCGGATATGGTGGTCGGGTATCACTCGAGTGACGGGTGGCAAGCATTTTTGGCTTTTATGATTACTCGATACGGAGGGGATTACCATAAGTTTGAGACGTTTGCGAGAATGTTTGTGGCAACCGTACCGGTGTTTTTGGACGTGTGTTTCAAATATTGGGTGTTTAACAAGTTGAGGAAAATCTCGCCGAGTACGCAAATCATTCTGAGCGAGATTGAAAGGCATTGAGAAACATACTACTACATACGTACAGTACAGAAAACTGATGTTGTGAACACTAATGCATTTACTTCTTTATATAATATGATTAAAAACCTCCTCTTGTGCCTACCGTGTTCGAGTATTAATTTCTACTTTTTTTAAGTTTGATTTTCGCAGAAGTGAACGACTGAAGCTAAAACGTCAAATTCGTGCCATCTCGCGACGTTCCGAAACACGCGCAAACCATCACGCAAGGCGCCCGGCTTAGAAGTGGTTTCGAACAAACCACCACACGGGCATCGGTTCTGGACGTGACCAACTTTAATTCTCGTGCATCTTTTGCACTTCAAATCTTGCGTCTGCGCTTTGCGAACGCGCGCGTTTACTTCGTCACAGAGTTTCATCTCAATCCACTGGAGATCGTATCGATTCTCGCACTCCGCGCAGCGCCACTCGCCATCGGCTAAATCTGGATCTCTGCACAAATCTAAATCTCGAACGTCGCCGCAACATTCGCACACGACGTCGCGTAACGCGAAAGAGATGCACGGTTCGCGAAACGTCGCTTCGTTACCAAAATCTGGAACGGAGAGTAACTTGAGTGCATTTTTGCGACATCTGGCAACCGCATCTTCGATCGTGTCATCGAGAGAAAGCACGGCAATTACTGTTTTGACGAACGCTAACGCCGCGTTGCCTCGAAGGTGATTTGGTAAATGCGCGCCGGGCAAATTTTCCGGGAACAAGTACCTCTCGTCGAGACGAGTAGCGCCGTGCGTGGATCTCGACGCGTGCTTTTCAAATCCGCGCGCGACTTGGAGAATTTTCGGCGTAAAGTGCGAATCTATTTGCGCGCAGAGCCATGTCGCTTTCTCTTCCTCAATTTTGAGTCTATTTCTAGCCAAGTTTTGGTTATTCGCGTCGTCCGCGTGGTATTTACTCTCCTTTTTCGTTTGCTCTGGAGTTGCGTTCTCCTTCCCATCGTCGGCATCGGCCCTCCTCTCGGCGGCGGAGTCCGCGTTCTCTTTCTTGGTATCGTCTTCATTGAGTTCCCAATCGCTCAAATCATCTGGTGCTTCCAGTTGTGCCTTTATTCTATCCGTCTGCGCAGCAGACACGTCTTTGTCCTCTTTCGCGACACCGAAGCGACTGTCGGGACCGAGTTCGCGTTCGCGTTTCCACGGAAGGACGATAAAGTCGCCAGCGATCGCTTTGAAGTGATCGCTCAAGGCCTCTGGAAGAAAAGTGGCGATGTTCCAGTGCATTTCGAGCGATGCTTCGTCCCCTTCGACGGCATGTGGATCGAGTTGTGTATCCGTCGGGACGTTTTCCGTCTCCATCGGCGCCTCCCCAGCCCCGTTGTTCAAGAACAACTTCTGAAGGACGGTCTCGTCTGCAGCCAAACCCCCGAAATCGTGCGGTCCTCTAAATAAGAGCGTGTGCCAGACCTTCGTGGGTTCGAGTTCGAGCCAGTTGAATAACTCCCGCGTACCTAACGCGTTACGTAAACCCGTGATGAATGCTGACGCCGAGGCCAACGAATTCTTCTTCGTCGACACGATGACGCGTCGCGTATCCGCGAAAACGACATCCGCGCCTAATCGGTTGAGTTCTGATATGAGTAACGTGAACACTTTTCTCGAACACAACTCCACCAAATGCTGTAAACCCGGTTCTCGCATTCTCGAATTGGAAGAAAATATCCAGCGTCGAAGCTGCGCCAAAGTGGCGTCGGCGATTTCGTTGCCTCGTTCTGACGCGTCTCGGAGCATCTCTGCCACCATCTTCCTCAACGTCCGAAACGCGTTCGACGCGTCGTGTCCACCGCGGTCGGCGACGGTAGCATTGCCTCCATCGAAACCTAACAACGCGCCTTGTTCGAGATCGTTCAAGATGTGTGAATTCACGATGGCGCAAACCACCAAGTGATGGACGCGCAGCTCGCAACAGACGGATCTGTAAACGCCGGATTTCGAAAGTTCGCATCTTGGCGATTCCATCGATTCCAAAGTCAACGTCGAACTTAGCTGATCATCCATTGATCCACCACCGTAGTCTGGCTTGCCGTTTTTCCCAGACCAGAGAACTTGCTGTTCATCGCGAAGTCGTCGCGCGAAGAATGTATCTAAAACGTGCGTGGACCAGTCCGAATCGAGATTACAGAGAGGAATGTGCGCGTAGCGGGAGATTTGGATAGACTTCTCCAAATGTTCCGAGGTGTGCGCGAGACGGATAGCAGCTAACTTCGCAGCGTCGCGTTGCCACGCGATGCCTCTTTCACTGAGATACTCGATGTCGCCAGAGTTGAACGGGACGACTAGAATGGGCGAATCTTTTAAGGCGGTGAGCACTTTCTCAAAACGTTTCGCCGCTTTCGCGTTCTTGTTCATGCCGGCGCAAGAGGAAGCGAAAGCGTCGTCGTCGTCGTCGAATTCAGGAATACCGTAACCAACAGGCGGTGCTTCGAGCAAGACGACGCTTGGACCGTTCGAGGCGTTTGCAAACTCAGAGACTGCGTCGTTGAGGTTTTTCGCTGCCGCTGCAGACGTCCTGGCGTAAATGACGCGCCATTCGCACTTTTCAGAATCTCGATCTTCTTCCATTTCCTCGTTACCGTCGACGCGTCCTTTCTCGCCTTCAAACATTTCCGAAACGAATTCACTGTCAACTTCGCGAACCGATTTTCCTCCAGGTTGGAGCAATATGAGCAAACCTTTCGATATCCCTTTACCGCCTCTCTTTGGAAAGTGTGCGGCAAAGACGCCTTTGCCGTCCAACGCCGCGTGATAAATCGAGCAGTGGCGCAACAAACCCGCGGTTGAAAGCGCGCGATCGTCCGTAAAGTCCATCATAGACGGCAAGTAGTTCACTTCTGTCGTCGTTTTCATGTCCAAATTCGTCGCGGATACTTCCAACATAGGTTGCACTTTCTTCTTCAACCCTTCTTTGTGCGTCTTTTTCAAATCGTCTAATATCTCATTCGCGGCTTCTCTCTTCACTCGAGCGACGCACCCAATGGTTTGAATCGACCAATCTTCTAACGGTACGTCTCGTTCATACACGCCAACTACGTTTTTATCCGCGAGTAACGCCGCGACGTCTCTGCCGTATTGAACCGCGGACAATTTCGAAGCGTCAAACTCAACTTCGTAGACATTCAACGTGCTCGTGCCGTCTGCCGTCATGAAATTATTCGTGTTTTGTGCTCGCGGTAACGCAACGTTGACGCGCTTTTTCCCGTTCAAACCTCTATCACCTTCGGGATCGGGATGGTGCGTGGCAACGTACACTTTTCTCGGCGCGGAGAGCAAAACGGAACGCATGGCGCCATCGGCGACGACCCAGACACGGAAAACGCCCGCCGGAGGTTCTTCGACTTCGGCGCCGCCATCTTGCAAGGATGAAGGCGCGTTGCCTCGCGAGTAATCATCGATGGAGACAATCTGCCACGGAGAGGTGGCCAAAGACTCGTCGACGTTCTCGAGAAACAAGTCCATTTGGCCGATGAAACTATCGTCGTTTGCGCTGTGACGGCGCTTCTGACGAGGAAGGCCCTCGCGTTCGCGACGTTGATCTTCGAGATCTTCTCGATGTTTTCGCTCGCGCTTTTCCTTGCGCTTTATGCGCCAGCCTTTCGTGGCGTGCTCGAGCCACGACGCGTAATCGCTGTTTGGATCCGGTGCAGGCAAATTCATGTTACCAATCGGAGGCGTTCTGGGCCCGCCGTGATGGTGTCCAGTGTCGCGGTGTCTCTGGAACACGCGCACGCGCGCGCCTCTCGCCGGAGTAATTCTAGCCGCGCCAAAGTCTTCCATGTCGTGTTCATCATCGTTGTCGTTGTCCTCGTTTCTCGTATCTTCTTCGTCCTCGTCTTCCGAAAAGTTCAATTGCTCGAGGTATTCATCCTTGGTCTGTCTGCTGAAGCCCGTCATGGAATCGAGTTTGATCTGCTTGCGCTTATCCTTGAGTTCGCGAATGCGCTTATTTAACCAATCCGGGTGCACCACGCCGGGACACGGATTCTTGACGTTTTGCAAAGCTGCCGGAAGGGAGATAATTTTCTGCACCGCGCCGCGCAAACGACCTTTGTAATACTCCCAATCGAGAATATCGCGCAAGTCTGGCATTTCGCCAGCTTCTCCCGGAGGAGCATCTTTCAACCACTCTCGCAAATATTTCCTCGCGACCGCAGGTGTGCTCGAAAAGACGGAAACCGGAATGGCTCTTTGCGAAGTAGGCGCGCCGTGAGGTTTCGCCGAGATGATGTATTTGCACACCAAACCTTTATCCTTGACGAGATCAGGGGCTTCGAGAAATTGTGCGAGTCTTCTCGCCGTCGTCACCGACGTGGACTTCCTATCGCCGTATTCTGCCAACGATTTACTCATAACGCTCGATTCCGAAATGTAATCGATGAGTTGTTCGTCGTCAATTTCTTCTCCTTTCATGTCGAGCATGTCCAGAAGTCGATTGGCGATGTCGCCTACTCTCTTGTACACCTCTTCCAGCGTCTGCCCTCCTAAAAATGGAGAACTCCCGGAATCTTCAAAAAGTTCGGATTGAAACACCTTGATCAACTTCAACTCGCCTCTTCTTTTCAATTCGAAGCCTTTCAACTCCTCTAAAGACCCGTCGTGATTGAAAACCGCGTAACGCTTCTTAATCAGCACGCCTTCTTCTTTCGACGCCGGTAAAATCATCGCCCTGTACGGACCGTCAACTTCAAACTCGATGGACATCTCCGAAGATTGCTTGTAAATTTGCTTTTCTGGGTCGACGAGCGTTTGATATTGATCGTTTCTGGTTTGCAAATCGGTCATGCGGTTGAGAACGACGCACGGATAGCTAACCTTCAATTTTTTCTTCATGTTTCCGGACCCGTCGCTGTTCGGCTCGAACGTGTATTCCTCCGGGAACGTACCCGGAAGACAACACCAGATACCGTCGGTATCCAACTCGAGCGGCATACCAATGTCATCGACGAGTTGCTTTGCCATTTGGATAATGCGCGCGCCAGTGAGCGTGACAACTCCAGCCATTTCCATAGAATACCATCTCGCGCCTTTTCTCATGACGTACCCGTAAAAAGAATTCAAAATACACTTGTGCGCGAGCTGTAAGGAATCGTACAACGTCACCATATCGGCCGCCTCTTTCGTCTCGATAGGGTTCCCTTCCTGTTTCGCCGCGGACAGTCTTCCTTTCCATTGTTTGTTCAACCCTTTATACTCGTATCTCCGATCGCGAAAAGTTCGCACGGTATCGATGTAAAAACTGTTCTCTTTCATGCAAATCGAACTCTTTTTCGTTTCGACCACGGGCTTCTCCATGACTTTTCTGTACACTTTTTGCGAGTACATCTTTAAGCGCGTCTTCTTTGCGATTTCTTGCTCTTGTCTGCTCAAATCCTTCCAAAACCGTTTCGGTTCGCCCGGAATTAGCGGCGGAAACCTTTCGATCTGCAACTGCGCTTTGATTTGCGCGTAATCCGAGCTCGTCGCGGAGTAGTGTTCGCCTCTCCACGTCCACTCCATTTCTCTCAAGCAAGTTTTACCTGGACGGTTAAAATCACACGACGCGCAAATATCTTCGTTCACGTTCGCCATCGGTTGCAACCGATTGGTCAAGATGATGTTCGGGTACATCGCCGCGACGTCTAAGTGATAAATCAGCGGATTCACCTCGCAGTTCGGGTTATCGCGCAATTCCTCCAGCTTCTTCACGATGCCTTCTCTAATCTCTTTGTAGTTTTCGACGTCATCTTCCGTCGCTCCTTTACCTTCGTGCTTCAGCGCGTACCTCAAATCGTCGTCAACGGCGTCGATGAGTTTTTGGTACCCTTTCGGTTCCAGCTTGAACTTGACCGGAATGTCCGAGCGAAACACGCCCGATTGCAAGCACTCCACGTGGCCTCCAATGTACGTCTCGCTTTCCAGCGGATGGCCGTTGAAATGCTGTTCGCCCGCACCTCTTTGCTTGTTCGGGCACACGATGTTTCCTCGATACGCTTCAACCATGAGCAAAGACTCGCACAACGTCCCAGACCCTTTTCGTAAAACTTCATCTGGCGTAAGCGGAATGATTGTCGCCAACGAAAAGATGAAAGGATGAACGTACTTCATGTACAAATAATACGTAGACACGGCATCGGATACCGAATATGCCGCCATAGTTTGCGGTTGCGAGCGCGCAAATGGAAGCATATCTTCCGGGTCGACCTCGATGGGGTTAAATTTCAACAACTTCTTCGTGACTGCTTTTAAACCGTGCGACCCAGCCGGTAAGTACGAATCTCTCTTCACCCAGTGAAAGGCGTCCAAATGCAAAGCAAACTTTGACCTCGTCTCCCCGGAATCCGACCCTCGAAAGCCAATTTCTCGGTACATGGACATCCCGTGTTTTTTCGCTCTCGTTTCAATGAAAGGGAAATCGAAATAGTCGCCGTTATACGTCACGTACACGTTCGGTTGCGCGTCGCGCATGTGATCGAACCATCTGCGCAATAGCGCCTTCTCGTCCGGCTCGTTCCACACGATAAACGGCCCAGGATATTCCGGTTTCGGATTGTATTCAAAATCGTCGCAATCTTCGCTGACAACTTCGCGATTGATAATCAAATAGCCTTGCCCGTCCAACATGTACGAAATCATAAACACTTGATCAAACTCGGCGTCGGGAAACTTCAAAGGCAATTTCGTCGTCTCGATATCAAACGCGCACACTCTCACTTCCGCTCTTCTCTTCAAATCTGGCCTGTGCGTAATGATTACATCTCCATCACCAATTTCAACTTTCACGTCGTACCAATGTCCACACCTCACCTCGGAATCAATCATATACCTCATGTGATACGGCACGTCGTACTCTCTGATATCCAACATCGCGTCTTCGTAATCCGTGAACGTCTTCTTTTTCGAATTTTCAAACACCCTCTTCCCTCTCGCGTCTGTTTGCATAGCATCGCTCCCACCGCCATTTTCGTGCGCATTTAACGCATCCTGCTCGTGCAAAGCCTGATACGCCACCGATGCGTTCGATTTCGCCTTGTTCTTCTCTACGATTGGCAACAACTCTCTCCGACACTCGTACATGCCGCTCTGCGTGTAAAACGAAATTTTCAAATACGTCTGCTTCAACCCGCTCAGATGATTTTTCAAATCCAAATCTTCCTTGTCCACTAACTCCACCTCTTTCACGTGCTCTTTATGTTTCCTTCTCACGTACGCCTCCACCTCGTGCTCGCTCCCGGGCGAAGTCGCGAGCATAAAATACGGCGCGTATTTCTTCTGCACTTTGAACACGGAACCGTCTTGGCAGGAAAAGTACAAGTTCACCGCCGCGTGCGGCTTTTGCGCTTGTTTGCACTCCACCGTCGTCTGTTGCGTCGTAATAACACGAACGCGTCATAAAATAAGAGAGAGAGAGAGAATGCGCGTGCACGCGTCAGCGCTAACTCGTCGTCGCGATTATTCGGGTCCGCGCGATATCGACAACCAAGAAGACAAAAAAGAAGAACAAGAAGAGCGTAAACGACGAAGAAGAACACGAAAAGCGCGAAGAAGACTTTGAGACGATGAGAAGACCGGCAGACTCCTCCCGCTCGTACGTTGTCGTCCGAGAGTGGTGGTAAAAAATCAAGCGCGCTCTCTCATCTGCCCTCTTTCGGTACCAGGTTTGAAAATTTTTGAATTTTCCCTCTCGGGCTGCTCTTTCGCATCTCGATCGCGCTCACGAAGACGACGCAGACACAGAAAAGAAGATACTACGAATACTAAAACGTACCGCGCTGGCGTTGACCAACCATCCCAACTGCACGTCCTCCGCGTCTGCACCTTCTACACCGCCGTTCAAACCGGGCACGCGGTACCCCAACTCCTCTTCCAAATTGTCCTCCTCTCTCGCGATCTCCAAAGGCGTCCTGGAAGCGGTGCTCGCACCAACGACACGGGATTGATTCTGGCCTTTGCCTCGTCTGGCTTCGCCGTACGTGTTCGCCCCTTTGTTGTTTTTCTTGTAATACATCTTTATATCTATAACGCTCTCCTTATTAGTGTCTCTCTTTCTTTAACGCGTTCGCGTCGAAAGGAAACGCAGCCGTGCGAAACACCGTCGATATGTGCGCACGAATTCTGTCGCGTTTTTTGAATTTTTCCTCCAAAAAACACTCGCGTTTTCGGGAGCAAAAATGCTAAAAAGGAGGACGGTTTTAATAGGAACGAGAGGCTTTGCTTCGTCTGTGTGTGCGTCGTTTTCCGTCGGTGGTGCACTCCTCTCCTCTCGAATTCATGGGAGTTGTTTTGGGAGTTGTTTGAGGAGGAGGAGTGGGAGTAGTAGTAGTGCGAGTGGTGATGATGTTTTGCCGCCAAAATCATCATCTTTGCACGAGAGTTTAGGAAACGAAGGCCCCGGGGAGAAGAGATGGTCGGTCAAGGAGCTCGTCGAGAGAAGTAGCGGTAATAGTAGTAATAATAGTAGCGGATGCGTGATATCCGCGGAGGAGTTTAGGAAAACCGCGGAGAGCGTGAAACTTTCTTTCGACGACCAGGAGGAGGAACAGTTAGCGAGGAGAGAGGTGGAAGAGATTGTTCGGTTTAGCCAGATGGTTTTATCGTCATCGTCATCATCATCGGATGCTGGTGGTGGTGGTGGTGGTGAAAATAATAGTGCAGATGACGGCGTGGAGGAGAGGGCGGCAGAGAGGAACGGGCCCACGCCTCGACGCCGAGCGGACGAGTAAAAGTTCTTCTCCTATTCTACGCGGCGATGAACGCCCAACTCTTTTAAAATCTACTCACATTCTATGTACTCTATTATGTCGCGCTACTTACTACTTCTGTGCCGTTCTTGTTGGAGCATTTCCTTCTTCTTCATCTTCTCTCGACTTGTTTTACTCACGTGGAACGCCAACGCCGCAGAGACTAGGACGCTCGCGTTCATGGCCAAAGCGACTTCGCTTCCGAAAAAGTCTACCGCTAAGCCGCTTAAAACGGGGCCGAGTAACAGTCCGACATCGCCTGAGTTGCGGTATATGCTCAAAGCGGCTCCGCTAGCTTTTCTTGGGGCTATTTCGGCGACAAATGTCATCGGAGCAGCACCCATGATGCTCGAAGCAGCGGCCCACGAGACGCACGCTGCGGCGAAACCAGCGTCGGTGGAGCTTCCCGCGATGGCCATGACGGCGAGCGAAGAGAGAACCGTCGTCGGCGCGATGACGTTTCGAGCACCAAACGTAGTGATGAGTTTCGAGGAAGGGACTAATCCAATCAAACTCGTCGTGGCCATAGCCGAGAAGAGCATGCCTAGATTTTGCGCGTCCATGCCGTGCGAAATGGCTAATATAGGCAAAACGGCGCCTCTTCCGCCGGCGCCGGCGAAAAATAAAGCAGAGTTCAAGAAACACACCGACCAGAAATCGGAACGTTTGACGAGCATACCCAACTGCCTACTATCTGCCGAAGCCGACGGTGACTTTTGCTTCTCTATGGCGTCTTTGTTAAGCGTCAGAGACGCGTCCATCGTCATCGAACCGCCGGGTTGTAAGAGCTGTGTTTTTTTCTCGGATGTTGGCGTCGTCGATGTTGTCGTTTCATCACCGCCTTCATTAGTGGAAGACGTCGTCGTCGACGACGACGACGAAGACGATAAATGCTTCGTCTCTGGCGCCGCGTACAACGCCACCGCGCTCAAACTTCCACTCAACGCCGTCGCGAATAAAAAAGGCGTTCGAATATCCTCGCCACCTAACGCGTACATCGCGGAAATCAACCCCGGGCCTATGGCCGCTCCAGCCAAAGCAGCGCCTTGATGCATGTTCATTGCGTTTCCTCCATTCATCATCCCTTTGTTTTCTGTTTTCGCGATATCGCTCAAACTTACCGACGCTCCAGTCGTATACATTGAAGATCCAACTCCCGCTAAAAAGCGCGCTCCCAACAACTCGTAATAAGATCCGCTCGTAAAAGTGCTCATATTCGCCATCGTCGTAACCATCGGACCGAACCACAACAATTTCTTCCTTCCAAACTTATCCGCAAAATACCCAGCCGGCGTGTTCACGCACAATCTCGCCGCCGCGAACGCGCTGAGAATAGAACCAATCTGCGCACCCGACAGATGTAACTCGGTACTCGCAAACGACGGAATGGTAGGCGCTAAGATACCGTGTCCCATCGCGCACGCGAACGAAAGGCCGCAGATGGAGAGGATTTCCTTGTTCTCTTTGAGAAAGTCTGAAACAGGAAAATTTTGCCGAGTTCCTTCAATATGGTTCTCTGAAGGGACGATTTTCGATGACGATGATGTTGCTGTCGTCGGAGGAGGAGGTAGAGGTGACGGCGTTGGTATCTTCGGTGATTTCTTCTTCGTCTTTCGTCCTCCCGTCTTCCTCTCGTCATCATCTGCAGTCGAAGAAGAAAACAAAGCCTTTTCGACGACACCAGTCCAGAACAACAGCTCTTCTCGCTTCGTCTTCGTCTTCGCGGACGACACCACCGCTCTGCGTAACATTTTGTTACTCGACGTAAACGACACCTCCAACACAAAACGTTTCGTTCTTCTTCATCTCGTCTCTCTCATCTCGTCTCTCTCTCGAAAACTCTTCTTCTGCCGCCAAAAACTCTCTCTCTCTTTCTCTGCGCGCGTGTCTGTCTGTCTCTGCGCGCGATTAAGGTGCGTGTGCTAAAAGAACCACGACAACACGCGAGAGAAAGAGAACGAGACTTTGACGACGTTTCGGCAGCTCTTGGGGAAAAAAACGTCCAAAAAGCCAAAGAAAGAAAGCAACGACGAAAAAGTAACAACAACACCAAACCAGAGAGATGAGACGAGAGAAACACACGCACACGAGAGTTC
>MDTC01087310.1_pt1 | contig 12167 bp, 11 predicted proteins | sample 811181 | NCBI WGS metagenome assembly MDTC01 (sample SAMN05326644, study PRJNA326480) | marine metagenome | isolation source: seawater | place: Pacific Ocean: North | collected 2011
AAGACGGAAGGGCAGGACCTGGCCTTCATTCGATTTGCGCGCTTGACGAATAAGGCGTCTGAACGCCGCCGGATTCTACAAAGTTTAGCCGCGGCGTCGACAACGCCTTATGTTTTTGAAGAATTGACCACGTTGTCAATTCAGCAGGCACTCGAAGATGGATCATTGGACGACGCATATCGATATGCGAGTACACTTTGGCGAGAAGTACCGGATGCTTACGTTCTCAAGGCAGCTCCGCTGCTTTTCGAACGGGTTTTGACGTTGCAGCTGCTCAAACAAGTGGCAGCGAAGAAACATTTTGACGTGCTTGAGTTGTATTATCTGAAAAAACAGCGATTCGAGTCCCATAGAAAACGTGGCGCGATTCACTTGCTTGTCGCGGAATCCCTACGTGCTCTGTTCATGCTCGAAGAGGCCCGTCTCGTTCTGCAAAAAGGCCTTGGTGGTCGGGTCATTGAAAAAGAGCCAGCAGCGACAGCTCAGCTGTACTTGAATATGGCAGCTGTCCTGAGAGATCAAAAAGACGAATTTCGCCTTGGAGAAATAATCGCGTACATGGATGACCGCTATCCGAAGAGATTCGATAGCTATGACTATTGGTTATCGAAGGTCTATCATGCCTGGTGGTCGAAGGATCTGAAGACCGCGAGAAAGATGCTGGTCTACGCCCTCAATGGACCGATCTCTGATACCCAAAAACTGAGTTTAATGGACCTGTTGGCAGATCTGTATCTCGAAATGAAAGACCCTGCGGCTGCAACTCGGACCTTGGAAGCTTTGATAAAAGAGCATGACCGACAAGGCGGTGCACGCAATGATACCCGACGTAGACGCGCTCGTTGGCGTTTATGTGAAGTCTGGATGGGACAGTCGGATCAGGGAACGACTCTTGCTCATTTATTGCGTTTTCTTGAAGAGTATCCAGAAGACGGGCATCGGTTTGAGGCGCGTTATTTCGTAGGTAAGGCCTTCATTGAGTTAGCCATGCCGCAGAAAGCGAAGCGCCAATGGGATCTGGTTGCCCGCGAGGATTCAGCTGGTGTTTTTGGTAAATTGGCTAAGTTGGAACTCAAAATGCTCGCCTGGCGCCAAAATCAGTTGGACAAAGTTCTAAAACCCGTCAAGCTCTAAGCCCCATGACCATGCCTTTCAGCTGCGTTTCTTGTTTTCGTATCTCAACTACCGGTGCAGTATCGCCAGGTTCAGATGGGCCATTGCCAGCTGGTCACTCGGTGCGAATAAGAGTCAAAACCATGACGGGAAATCACACAGCCTTGGCAGTTTGAGCTCAGAATACATTCAGTTTAAGGCAGAATTAAATTGGCACGCTTCTGGCAATACTTGTTCTTCGGAACGATGTCGCTAAAGGAGTGGCGCCATGAAATTACTTTTTGACCGATTGGGTTCGACACTTGAGCATGCCCTTGATTTCCGTCTCGAACGCGGGAACATGATCGCGGCTAACCTCGCTAATGCCGACACACCTGGCTATACACCGGTCGACCTTAAATTTGACGAACAGTTAGGCGATTTTCTCTCAGGGAAGAACCCGCCCAATGTATCGCAAACCCAGGCGACTCATTTAGGGCCGTCGGAGTTAGCGCCTCGAGGTGAGGTGGAGTTCGATTATTTCTCTTTACCGAACCAGGACGGAAACTCAGTCGACATGGACCATGAAATGTCCAAGTTAGCTGAAAATCAACTGCTCTATAGGGCAACCACTAAGGTTTATACCAAGCGGATGGCACTGATTAAATACGCGATTCAGGAGGGCGGCTAATGGATTTCTTTACAGGACTTAAGATTGCGTCCACAGGATTGAGCGTTCAGCGCACGCGCATGAATATTACGGCGAGTAATTTAGCAAATGTGGAGACCACTCGGACTGATGGTCCAGAGAGTGGCCCATATCGTAAGCGCTCCGCCGTGGTGACAGCTGTGCCTTTGTCAGAGACTTTTGACGAAGTATTTGGTGATGCATTGCATGACAAAACCCATGGTGCAGCTGTCTCTTACATTCACAAAGATGAGACCACTGGCCGCTTACAGTTCGACCCAGATCATCCTGATGCAAATCAGGAGGGTTATGTAGAAATGCCCAACGTCAATCCGATTGACGAAATGGTGAATATGTTGACAAGCCAACGGAGCTACGATGCCAATGTCACCGCTGTTCGGGCGATCAAGGGCATGGCACAAAGTGCTCTAGAGATAGGAGATTGATCATGGCTGGACCAATGGGACTGAGTCAATTACCGAATCTTTCTATTCAAACTGAGTCCAGACCAGGGGTACGCCTCGGTCATATGGCAAAAACAGAAGGCCCCTCTGGTGTTCAGAAGTCATTTTCTGAGTTCTTGGATGCTCAACTTGAGGACGTCAACATGGCTCAGGTTGAAGCCGACAAAGCCGTTTCAGCAATGGCAACAGGTCGCAGTCACAACATCCACGAAATGATGATTGCACTCGATAAAGCCGATGTCTCGTTCCGCTTGGCAACGAAGGTTCGAAACAAGGCTGTCGAAGCGTATCAAGAAATCATGAGAATGCAGTTCTAAGGCTGTTGGAGTAACTCGTCATGGAACAACAATTAACGAAGAGTCCAATCGCCCGAATCATCGAGCGCCTGCGTGAAATTAACGACCGTCTGACCAATGTCCAAAAGATGGCCGTGAGCGCATTGATGATCGCGCTGGTTTTGGGGGTTGCTTTGGCATTTTGGTTTGCCAATGATCGCGAATACGCAACTCTCTACTCTGATCTTGACGAGCAACAAGCTGGTCGGGTCACAGAAGAACTCAAGAAGCGCAATGTCGATTACCAACTTGGTGCGGGTGGAACGAACGTCATGGTTCCGTCGGACCAAGTGTACGAGCTTCGTCTACAACTGGCCTCGACGGGTGTCACCAGCGGAACAAACGTTGGTTACGAGTTGATCGATCAGAACAAGTTCTTTGGGATGCCAGCAGATGTCCTAGAAGTGACCAAGAAGAGAATGCTCGAGGGTGAGTTAGCACGGTCGGTCAGTAGCCTCTCAGAGGTCAGCGCCGCACGCGTTCACTTAGCTACACCGAAGAAAACCATCTTTATCGAGGAGCAAAGGCCCCCGTCGGCATCTGTCGTCATCCAGCTGGAAAGGGGCGGTACTCTGACCCAATTCCAAGTCAAAGGTATCGTCAATTTGGTGTCTGGTGCAGTGAGCAATCTGGAGCCTGAGAACGTTACGGTTGTCGACCAGCGAGGTAAAGTCCTCAACCGCAAGACCCCGGACTCCGTCGAAGGAGGCACGACTTTTGAGTATCAGCAGACCTTGGAGCGAACCCTTGAAGCCAAGGCAACGGAGGTCTTAGAGCGCATCGTTGGCTCAGGGCGAGCTGTTGTTCGAGTTAGAGCCACATTAGATTTTAGTCGAGAAGAGCGCACTGAAGAGCTGTACAACCCTGATGGTCAGGTGGTGAGAAGCGAAGAATCACTCAATGAAATTCGCCAGAATGGTGGAAATCGAGTGGGTGGAGCCGCCGGTGCGGCTGCAAATAACCAAAATGTGGCTCAAGGCGTTGTCCGTGTTGGAGATGCAAGTAATGCGAATCGCGAAAAAGTGATTACCAACTATGAAATCAACAAAGTCGTCAAACGGGTGAAAGGGCCATCGGCACAGATCGAACGTCTATCCATCGCTGTACTTGTTGCCAATAAGGTTGTCACCCCAGAGCCCGAAGAAGGTGCCGAGGGTGATGAGGCTGTACCCCAGCCTCAATCGGTTGCACGGACCAAAGATGAATTAGTTGCTATCGAACAACTCGTGAAGCAGGCGGTTGGTTTTCATAACAGCGATGCTCGCAAAGATGTCATCACAGTGCAAAATGTCGAATTCACTGACGAGGATACAAAATTAGCGGAAGCCCAGCTACGGGCTGCGGAATTGCGAGAAGCGGTTCGCTTTTGGACACGTATGGGCATCGTCTTGGTGGTTGCCTTGCTCTTGGTTTTCTTGGTCTTCCGACCGATGGTTCGGACGCTCACAGAGCAGCCTGAGCTCGCTGAAGTGCTCGATGGCCAATTGCCTAAGTCCGAGGACTCCGCACTCCCGGGTGACGAACTCTTCGACGAGTCCGAATACGAAATGGTCCCTATCAATGAAAAACTTGTCGCTTATTGTAAGGCTAATCCACAAACAGCGTCGGATGTACTCGCTCACTGGTTGCGTTCTGAGAGCAAACAAAAGAACATGAATGAAGAACTCGAAGAACTGGAAGAGTCCGCCGCATAAGGCGGCCGGATAAGCTAGGACAAGGCAATGAATATATCGTCACAAAGTAAAGCAGCACTGGTCTTACTGATGCTCGGCGAAGAACTCGCGGGGGACATCTTTAAGCGCCTTGATACAGATGATATCCGGCTTTTAAGTCGAGGTATGCACGAGCTGCCAGCACTCGAGGACCATGTCCGAGATGATATCCTAGAAGAGTTCTATGACCTTTGTATTAAGGGTGACCCGCTCCTATTGACCAATGGCGTGGCCTTCTTGAATACCTTGGCGGAGAAGTACTTGGATGCCGAGGCCAACAAGGCGCTCCAAGAGGCATTGGTCATGGACAAACAGGCCAAGCTCGAATTGGAAATGGTCGATTCGAAGATTTTAGCCAACTTGATTCGAAAGGAACATCCACAGACGATTGCTTTGATTCTCGCCTATACAGACTCTGGCAAGAGTGCGGAAGTCTTGTCGCAGTTGCCCGTAGAAATCCAGGTAGAAGTCTGTTTACGAATGGCGAGTTTGGATACGGTAACACCGCAGACCCTCAAGGCTGTCGAAAGCGCATTATTGAGCGAACTGAAGGGCTTCTTAGACCTCGAGGCACAAGAGGCATCAGGCGTCGTACTTGTCGCCGAAATTCTAAACGCCATCGAGAAGTCTCACGAGGAGAGAATTTTCGAACAGTTGATGGAAATCGATCCAGAATTGGCAGAGGAAATCCGAAACAACATGTTTGTCTTCGACGACTTGGTGAACTTGGATGACCGGGGTGTCCAGCAGCTCCTGCGCTCCGTCGACAATCAGACATTGCTCTTGGCCTTGAAAACGGCAGACGAAGTCATTCAGACCAAGATCATGGGCAATCTATCGAAGCGTGCAGCTGAGATGTTGATGGAAGACATGGAAGTCATGGGGCCGGCACGTTTGAGCGATGTTGAAAAGGCTCAGACTCAAATTACGCAGTTGGCATTGAAACTTGAAGCCGAGGGCACGATTCAGATTGCACGAGCCGGCTCCGATGATGAGTTCGTTTAATCGATAGGTAAGGGCGGTACGGATTAATGGGAATCATATCAAAAGAACACGCTGATCGGGTTGAGTCATTTAGCTTTGCCGATTCCAGTGCATCCGCTACGGAGGCGTCGTCTTGGAGTCTCGCAGCGCAACAGCCGGACGCTTTGCCCAGTCCACAATCGGCCCAAGCGATAGTGGGTGAGCAACCGCAGCATGATCCCGCAGAGCCGTCATCCCTTATGGCCGGTCAAGCCGCCTCTCCAGAGCCCCAAGCAGCCCCTGAGATTGTGCAGCCAATTTTTCAAGTTCCCGACGAGGTCTTGGGACAGTTCTACGAGCAAGGACTCCTTGCGGGCCAAGAAGAGGGCAAAAACCTCGTCTTCGCCGAATTAACAATTCTCCAGGAGCGATTCGCTGGCGCTTTGGATAATCTTGTTGGAGTCAGCAGAGAACTGTCCAGTCAAAATCAGATCCAAGTCATGACCCTTGCCTGCCAAATCGCCGAGACCCTGATTCGTGGTGAGTTGAAAACCAACCCTGCAAAGTTGGTTGACTTGATTCGAGATGCGATTTCCAAACAGACGAGCCAGTCCGAAGTGATTGTTCGGTGCAGTGCAGGTGATTTTGAATACATTTCAGGACAGAAACCGCATCTAGTGGACGGCAATGACGGTGCTTTTTCAGTTCGTGTTGAGGAAGACCCACAATTGGAATACGGCGATTTCCAAATCGAGACCAAGAAGGGACAGATGGATGGCCGTCTGTCCACTCGCCTCGACGAAGTAAAGAATGCGCTGGAGGGGGACGGACATGTTTGAGACCAGTCAATTTGGTGTCGACCTAGATGCACTGTCTCGTCGACTGGATGGGACCGGTGATCTAAAGGCTGAGGGCAAGGTCACAAAAGTTATCGGTCTTGTCGTCGAAGGCTACGTACCTGGTGCATCCGTGGGTGCTCTCTGCCAGATCTTCGCGGAGGGCGGTAAGACCATCACCGCCGAGGTTGTTGGCTTTCGTGATGATACCGCGCTGATGATGCCCTTGGGTGATATTGGTGGAATTCAGATGGGCAGTCGAATCAGGCGCGTCAAAAGTCGTGCGTCCGTGCCAGTGGGGTCCGAAATGTTGGGGCGCGTGTTTGATGGACTTGGCAATCCACTAGACGGAAAACCAGAGCCCAATTACGAAGGGGAGACCCCCTTATACGCCGACCCGATTAACCCGATGAAGCGGCAGCCCATCGATGAGCCAGCTTGGATGGGGATCAAAGCCATTGATTGCATGATGACCTGTGGCCGTGGCCAGCGTGTCGGTATTTTTGCTGGTTCTGGCGTCGGCAAGTCGGTCACTCTAGGTATGATCGCTCGGCAGTGCAGTTCAGATATCAATGTCATTGCAATGATCGGAGAACGCGGTCGAGAAGTTCTGGGCTTTATCGAAAAAGATTTAGGGCCGGAAGGCCTGAAAAGATCAGTGGTTGTCTGTGCAACCAGTGATACAGCCCCATTGATTCGTCTACGCGCAGCTTGGTACGCCACGGCTATCGCGGAGTTCTTTAGGGCCCAGGGTAAGAATGTCGTCCTTATGATGGATTCATTAACTCGCTTTTCAATGGCGCAACGAGAAATTGGTTTGGCCATAGGCGAGCCACCAGCAACACGTGGCTACACGCCCAGCGTATTCGCTTTACTTCCAAGACTCCTTGAACGAGCCGGTCGTGACGATGGACCAGGTTCAATTACGGGTTTGTATACTGTTTTAGTCGAAGGCGATGATCTAAACGATCCCATCGGTGATGCAGCCCGGTCTATTCTGGATGGACATATCGTTTTGAGTCGAGATCTGGCTGCCCAAAACCACTATCCCGCAATCGACGTTCTGGTCAGTGCGAGTCGAGTCATGAATGACGTCGCCAGTCCTCAACACAGAGACAATAGCGGCAAAATTAGAGAATTGATGGCGGCCTATCGAAAGGCCGAAGACCTTGTCAACATCGGTGCTTATCGACAAGGTGCCAATCCGACAATCGACCGTGCGCTTTCGCAAATTGATGCGATTAATCATTTGCTGCGGCAGCGCATAGAAGAAGATGCCTCGCCTAATGCGGCCCTTGGAATGATGAATCAAATCGTGCAGGCGGGGGGGGGCATATGAGGCGTTTAGTGCCGGTTATCTTGATTTTGTCACCGTGTCTATTAGTGGGAGCCGCCCATGCTCAGGAGACGGCAGCAGAAAAGAGCACATCCGCGGCGGACCGTCCGAAAACAAAAAACAAAAAGAAGCAGCGAAAGAAACTCGGAGATATAGCCGGACAAAGAACGTTGGTCGACGCCCTCGATGAACAGGTTCCGTTAGAGATCGGTGTTCAGCTCAGGATTTTTCGCCAAGCGCGTAAGCGGCGAAGCGAAATTGAACGATTAGAAGGGGAGTTAGACCGCAGGTCAGCTCGCCTTAAAGGCCTCATTGACGAGGTCGAGTCGCGCTACAAAACCTTGCGCATGATTCAGGATGAATTGGCTGTCAATGCAGAGGAAAGCCAAGACAGCAGACGCGCAGACGAGCCAGATATAAGCGATGAAGAAAAGAAGCGAAAACAAACGGAGAAAGTCGCTAAGCTCGCGAAAGTATTTAATAAGATGAAGGCAGAGGACGCAGCAAAGATGATCCCATCAATGGAAATGGATTTAGTTGTTGCTGTCATCGAGCGTATCAAACCCAAGCAATCAGCAAAGATACTCAGCAAAATTGATCCAGAAAAAGCAGCTCAGATCACTGGCATATTAACCGGAATGGGATCTGAGAAAAAACGGAACTAGACGCTTTAGCACGTTTAGTGCCTAAAAAAACGGCTCGACATGGAGTTGAGCAAGGAGGGAGCACATGGATGTGAACAGCTCTCCGGGCGTGGTTGCTTTCGCACGGCCGGATGGAAACGGAGTCGAACGACCGAACGGTGTCATGTTCGATTCGTTTCTTAGTATAGCAAGTGGTCTCGGTTCCATCGAGCAGCCTGAACAAGACGATTCGCAGCATCAGCGCTATCAAGATGAGGGCGCTTCGGATGCAAAGACATCGGACGAAAAAATGCAGGCCAAGCAAAGTGAGGACTCGGACCGGGAACAGGCAGACCAGCGCCGCCGTATCCGACGGTTGTCAGGTGAAAATGAGCTGAGGAAGCTCATTGAACGACAGGGCACTCAGATTGAATCCGATGGCGATAATCTGAGAGTCGAGACCCCCTTAGACGAGACTCAAGCGCGCAATGCAGACGATGCATCCGCTGAAGTCAAAGTCGCTAAAGACAAGGACGTTGATCAAGCCGAACAGGACGATGAGCCGTTGGATACTGCACTGGCAGCCGATGTTGATGTCAAGTCACAGCTCAAAGTCGTCGACTTATCCACGCAGTTTGATGGTTCTGATGCCGAAAAACGTGGCGTCGACAAGGATTTTGATAAAGACAATAATCTTCAAGCCTCTGACACGCTGAAGACCCCGTTAGGCGAGACATCCGACGAGGACGCGATGCCAGAGTTCCTAGAGAATAAGCGAACGTTACGTCGCTTATTAGATCAGGAATTGAATGCGCGTAGAGAAGCTGGGGCGCAAAACAAATCTGAGCCATTGGGAGACAAGACGATCACGTCAGACTTTATCTTAATGGGTGATGATGATGGGCCAGACAAGAGCCGCTTTCTCGATCAAGACTTGGTCCGCAGAACTCAGGCACAAATGGATAAAATGAATGGCCAGACAGATGTGAAATCGGGTGATGGCAGTCAATTAAAGGAGGGTGGGGGCAAAGAAGAGTGGAACCGCCTCCTTCAGTTTTCAGCGGCAAATGTCCGTCAAGGCGAACAAAAGACGGCGACGGATGGCAAGGCAATGAAGCTTTTGACATCGGCGAGTCGTGGCACAGAGTCGGATAACGGTGCGCCCAAGCTGCTGAACGGTCAAACAGGCGCGGCAAGCCGAACGCCGAATCGAACGCCTGTAGCCAGTAAATCAAATATTCAAAATCCCTCATTGACCCGCACTTTGCCGGATGGCGTCGATGAATTGTCGATCCTCCGTCAAATATCAGACGGTTTGAAGCTTAAGAGTGGGCGTTTACAGCGCGCGCAGATTCGCTTGAATCCAGAAGAACTTGGCACTGTTGACATCAAGATGCAGATGAAAGGCGATTCTGTGCGGATTTCCGTCTCTACTGAGCACCAATCCGTAGGTGAATTGCTGACAAATAGCCTTGAACAGCTGAAGCGTGAAATTTTGGCACAGGGTATGCATATAGAACATATCGAAGTAAATAGTCAGCTCGCTGATGGTGGAACCGGTCAAGGTTCTGACACCGGGGAGCATGATGATTTGCAGGAATTTGAACAGGCGGAAAACCATGATGATGCTGAGACGCGAACACATGATGGCTTTCTTAATGTCAAAGCGTAGTTTTTCGGAGGTCCAATAATGGATATCGCATCTGCAATGAGTTCCTCTCGCAACGTTGGAGCGACTACAGCTGAGGAGAGAGCATCCATAGAAAAGGAAGGTTTTCTCAAGTTGCTGATTGCTCAGCTGAGTAATCAGGATCCGATGCAGCCGCAGGACTCCGAGAAGTATGTTCAACAGTTCACGCAGTTTTCAAACCTTGAGCAGCTGATGAACTTGAACAAAGGGGTCGACCAATTATCAATTGGCCAGCTCAGTAATAACACACAGGAAGCCATTCGATTCGTTGGACGAACGGTTGTGGCTAAGGGCAATAGTCTACATTGGGATGAGTCAGGCATTGCGCCCGTTAAATACAGTGTTCCGCAGGATGCTGAGAGCGCTGTTGCGACCATTTATGATGCCAATGGAGAGGTGGTTAGAACGGTGACTGTCAACAGTGAAGCCGGTCTACACCAGTTCCAATGGGATGGCACCGATGAAGATGGACGAATGCTGGAGCCAGGAGAATATTCTGTGAATGTTCAGGCTATAGATGTTGATGAGAATGAGGTGCCTATCGATACCTACGTTCGTGGTCAGGTCGATGGCATTCGATTTGATAATGGTTATCCAGAGTTGCTCGTTGGTGGGCGACGTTTGAGGATGAGTGACATTACAGAGGTTCATTGATGGGCAAATACGATGTGTTCTTAAAGGGCGCATTACATCGAAGCATCGTTGACCCTGTGAATACGGCTGAATCGTCTTCGAGCCAGGAGGCACGAGGGGGGATCAGCTTCGAGCAGATTTACGCAGCTCAGCTACCAGCTGGCAGCGTACGGCTCTCGCAGGAAGCGCAAGACTCACTCAGACGAGCGGGGATTGAGCTGACACCATTAGAGTTGGACCGGATGGGTCGAGCGATCGATGGATTAAGAGAGGCTGGCGGCCTTAAAGGGTTGCTGGTTACGAATAAGGTGACAGCAGTTGTTGATGTGACGGAGCGTCTCATCACGGCTGCTCAAACCAGACAAGAAGCTAGGGACCAAGTCTTTTGTCATGTCGACAGTGTGTTGCTGACCGACGACTAGATTTGACGAACGAAATTCGGCCAGGGAAGGGTTTGAATTTCAGCGCATTGAAATGATCAATGCGTTCATCGAGCGTGGAGTTTTGGCTCGCGCTAAGCACAGGAGGTCTGGCTATGCCAGGACTATTGGGTTCATTGTTTGTTGGCCAAGGAGGCCTGAACACCTCCGGTATTGGGATCAGTGTCATTGGTGACAATATCGCAAATTCAAATACCACCGGCTTTAAGACCGCACGTGCGCACTTCGAAGATCTCTTGAGTGAGTTCATCGTCGGTGCCGCTGGTGCTAACCAGTTGGGTCGTGGTGTGACCCTGCAGCGGATTGAGAAGAGTTTCAGTCAGGGCAGTTTTCAAAGTACGGGTGTCCCAACGGACCTCGCCATCTCTGGTAACGGGATGTTTGTATTGAGTGGGACCTCTCTCGGTAAATCGCAGAACGTATATACGCGTAACGGTGCATTCAGATTTGATGACGAAGGTTTCCTTGTCAATCAGGCAGGGTATCGAGTTCAGGGACACAATTCATCAGAAGCAGGTCAGGTGAGTTCCATCGTAGAAGATGTCAAGATCGCGCCGGGTCGCTTGTTACAGCCAAATGCAACCGATGAGGTCATCATCAATGCGAACTTCAGGCCTGATGACCCCATTTTAGCCTTTGACGTCAATAATGCTGAGGACACATCGACTTTTCGAACATCGGTGGTTGCCTTCGATGGGCTAGGTAACCCACATGAAATCACCGTCTATGGTAGCCGAACTGCGGCCAATGAGTGGGAGATGAACGCGGTGGTCGATGGGGCTGATATCGCGGGTGGGGCTGCGGGTGTACCGAACCTAATCCCTCTCGGCACATTGCTGTTCGACCAGCAAGGCCAGTTGCTCGATGAGCAGATCAACAACCCGGTTAATATTCCCTGGGCTGGCACAGTCCCTGGAGACGTGTCATTCGACTTTGGTGACGCCCTCAATGACGGTGGTACAGGTCGCGAGGGGACAACCCAATGGAATGAAACAGCGGAGAGTGTCGCGCATTACCAAAGCCAAAATGGATACGGTACGGGTGAGCTTGACGGCATTTCTATCGATGACCGAGGCCAACTAATCGGCGCTTTTACTAATGGTCGACAACAGATTCTCGGTCAGGTGATTCTCGCTAAATTCGCAGACCCAACAGGGCTCGCGATGGTTGGCGGTAACAACTTTGTTGCGACAGCCGCCAGTGGTGAGGCCATCGTTGGTGAAGCTCGCGGAGGTGGTCGAGGTGCGATCGTTGCATCGACCCTTGAATTATCGACAACTGAGTTAAGTGGTCAATTCATCGACTTGATCACCTATCAGCGTGCATTTCAGGCGAATTCAAGAACCATTCAGACA
>MDTC01197304.1_pt1 | contig 12167 bp, 11 predicted proteins | sample 811181 | NCBI WGS metagenome assembly MDTC01 (sample SAMN05326644, study PRJNA326480) | marine metagenome | isolation source: seawater | place: Pacific Ocean: North | collected 2011
ATCAAAAAATATTAATTCCTATAATAAAAAAGATTGAATAAAACTAAGATCAGGCTTGACTATTTTTTCTTTAGGGACAAAATCAACTAATAATGCAGATGAAATATTTATGTTAAAATCTTTGTAATAAAATTTATAAAAAACATATAAATTTTCGAAAAAAACCTGATCAGTATTTAATAATGTTTCGAAATCAAATTGTAAATTCTTAGTTACAGATTCACATGAAGATTCAAATTCAGAACAACAAATCAACTTATCTTTTGAACAACACTGAACTACTTCTTGCTGACAGCATGAGTTTGAATCAAAATCTGAACAGTTAGGCAATGAACTTCCTAAATATATTTTTTCAGAATTGCAACATTTCATCATTGAAACATTAAATCCTGTACTTAAAAATATAATAAAAACAGAAAAACTAATAAATAGGAAAGATTTTGTGAATCTTATCATTCACCAAAGTTACAAAAAAAATTAATCTCTGGACTTTATAAAAAACAACATGTAGAAAACTCCCATAACACCAAGTGTAAGTATGGAAATTGCACCATAAGCTTCTTGGTCTTTACCATCCCAAGAATTTGGGTTTAATAATTCACCACTTCCTTTAGTTGAAATAATCCAAACAAAGTAAGAAGAAATTAAGCTCATTAATAGTATCAAACAACAAAACATAATTTTAGAATGTCTGGTGAGACTTTTTCCAGTTGAATAATACTCGAAAATTGCAGATCCAAAAAATCTATTTGTTAATGTCCATTTAAACAATTTTTTATTTGATAATGAAAAAAAGAAAGCCGCTGGGACAGCCCAAGAAACAGTTGGCCAGCCTGGAACCCAAATTCCAATTACAGCAAATAATAAAAATAAAGAACCTAATGAAATATATAAAATACGTTTTATAGGTTTATTATCTACAGAATATTTTTGAACAATATCATCAACAGATTGTAGTTTTTTCATGAATCTAAAATGAAAAAATTGTCTTTTTAATAATATGTATACAATCAACCAGCTGTTCTTTAGTAATTGTAAGTGGTGGAGCAAACCTTATAATATCTCCATGGGTAGGTTTAGCTAACAAACCATTATCTTTTAATCTTAAACAAACATCCCAAGCTTCAAATTCTCCTTTAGGCTTTATAACAATAGCATTTAACAAGCCTTTTCCTCTAACAGTAGATATCATGTCTGAATCAATAGCATTTAACTCCTCTCTTAATAAAATACCCAAACTCATAGCGTTTTCAGCTAAATTTTCATTTTTAACAACTTCAAGAGCAGCTATAGCAACCTTATTTGCAAGAGGATTACCTCCAAATGTCGAACCATGTTCTCCTGGTTGGATACACATCATAATTTCATCATCTGCTAAAACAGCTGACACTGGAAAAACACCTCCAGAAAGTGCCTTTCCCAAAACTAATATATCCGGCCTAGCATCTTCATAGTCAGTAGCTAAAAGTTTTCCTGTTCTTGCTATACCAGTCTGCACCTCGTCTGCAATGAATAACACATTATATTTTGTACATAAATCTCTAACGCCTGATAAGTAACCATCAGAAGGCACAATAACTCCCGCTTCTCCCTGAATTGGTTCAACCATAAATGCGGCAACATTAGGATCTTTTAACTCATTTTCTAGAGCATCCAAATCATTGTAAGGAATTAAATCATATCCAGGCATGTAAGGACCAAAACCTTCATAAGATAATGGATCATCTGAAGAAGAAATAGCTGCTAAAGTTCGACCCCAAAAATTACCTTTTGCAAAAATGATTCTTGCTTTATTTTGCGGAATTCCTTTTTTTAGGTATCCCCATTTTCTAGCTAACTTATTAGCAGTTTCTCCACCTTCTACACCAGTATTCATTGGTAAAACTTTATCGTAACCAAAGTAATCTGTAATATACTGTTCATATTCTGCTAAGGTATTGTTATAAAATGCTCTAGATGTTAATGTTAAAATATCTGCCTGATCCTTCAAAGCATTAATAATTTTTGGATGACAGTGCCCCTGATTGACTGCAGAATAAGATGATAAAAAGTCAAAATATTTTTTTCCATCAACATCCCAAACATACACTCCCTTACCCTTACATAATACCACAGGTAATGGGTGATAGTTGTGTGCCCCAAATTTATGTTCTAAATCTATATATTTTTGTGATTGATTCATATACTTATTTTAATGATACAAATATAATGAGAATTAATAACTAATTATATAATTTTGAAAAATGCAAAAGCAAAAAATTAACAAGAGAATTTTACTAAAAGATATTGAAATTATCGATATAACCAGTAAAGGAAAGTCCATTGCTAAAAGTGAAGGAAGAATAATTCTTGTAGATAATGCTGTCCCAGGAGATTTTTGTGACATTGAAATTTATAAAAAAAGAAGAAAATACTGGCAAGGGAAAGTGATTAGCTTTATAAAATATTCAGCCAAAAGAACAAAACCAAAATGTGAACATTTCGGAATTTGCGGAGGCTGTAAATGGCAAAATATGCAGTATAAATATCAGCTTGAATTCAAACAAAAACAAGTGATAAATAATTTAAGGAAAATTGGGAACACAAGTCTTCCAAATCCGGAACATATGATTAGCTGTACTGATAAGTATTATTACAGAAATAAAATGGAATTTACTTTTTCAAACAAAAGATGGTTAAGTGAAAATGAAATAAAAAGCAAAGATCAAATTTTAGATAAAGATGCTTTAGGATTTCATATGCCTGGAAGGTATGATAAAATAATTGACATAAAAAATTGTCACTTACAGAGAGAACCGAGTAACGTTATTAGACTCTCAATAAAAAAATTTGCTAAAGAAAATAATATTTCATTTTTTAATATTCTAGACAAAAAAGGACTTCTTAGAAATTTATTGATTAGAAATACAATCAAAAATGAAATTATGGTTTTAGTTCAGTTTTTTTATAATGATGAAAAAAAAATAAACTTATTAATGCAACATATAAAAAATAGTTTTCATAATATCACTTCTTTATTATATGTAGTAAATTCAAAAGCTAATAACACAATTTATGATCAAAAAGTAATCTGTTTCTCTGGAAAAAATTATATAACTGAAAAAATAGATGGACTTGTATTTAAAATTGGACCAAAATCATTTTTTCAAACGAACTCGAATCAAACAAAAAAACTATACAGAAAAGTAGTAGAATTAGCCAACATAAATAATAAAGATATTGTTTATGATCTATATACAGGAACAGGCACAATTGCTCAATATGTGGCACAGCATGCAAAAAAAATTATTGGCATTGACTCTGTTGAAGAGGGTATTCTAGCAGCTAGAGAAAATACTGCTATAAATAAAATTGATAACTGCACATTCTTTACAGGAGACATGAAAGAAATTTTTACTGAGGAATTCATTAGTAATAACGGATCTCCAAATATAATCATCACAGATCCTCCAAGAGATGGAATGCACAAAAAAGTAATTGCTCAAATACTAAAAATCAATCCTCAAAGAATAATATATGTTAGCTGCAACTCTGCAACACAATCAAGAGATTTAGAATTATTAAAAAATAAATACCATGTGATTAAAATTCAAACAGTAGATATGTTTCCGCAAACACATCATGTTGAAAATATATTAGTTCTAGAGTCACTAAATTAAGTAAATTGAAAAAAATATTAAAACAACTTACATTATTATATAGAAATAATCCTAAATTATTTGGCATACTTCTAGCAATAGATTTATGTATAATATTTTTCTTAATTAAGTTTTTAATTAACTAAGTTCTTATTGATTGGATTATTCTTAATATTTGCGGCAAAACTAATTGATTATAATTTTTGATTATGTAATCAGATTTCATTTCTTTTTCTTTCTGTGGCATTTGATACTTCATTCTTTTTTCAACCTCTTCCCTAGTAGATTGATCTCTTTCTAAAACCCTATTAATTCGAATATTTTTAGGAGCTATGACACAAATAATTTTATCAAGACTTAAGTAAGTGTTAGACTCGAATAAAATAGCCGACTCTTTAACTAAAATATCTGAGTTTGTACTTAAAGACCATTTTGTAAATTTCTCTTTTACAACTGGATGAATTATTGAATTCAGAATATCTAATTTTTCATCAGAGCTAAATGCTATTTTTGATAAAATCTTAATATTGACTTCATTTCCTTTATATACTTTTTTACCAAAACTATCAATAATTTTCTTTCTTACGTCAAGTTCAAGAAGTGATCTTTTAGCAATTATATCAGAATTAAAAACAGGAATCCCGAGATTTGAAAAAATTTCTGAAACATAGGTTTTGCCAGCACCGATATTTCCCGTTAACCCTAATTTAATTTTTGATTTAGACATAAAGAATTATATATCATTAAATATTTAGGCAATACATTATCAATAGAAAAACTTTTAGCATGACTAACAGCATTTAACTTTATTGAATTTAATTTCACGGGATTATTTATTAAATTCAGTATGTCATCAGACATTTTAATTACATCATTAACATTAGATAAAAATCCAGTATAACCATCAATATTTACTTCACAAATACCCCCACTGTTAGTAGATATCACAGCATTACAGCTCGCCATTGCTTCTAAAGCAACTAAGCCAAAACTTTCAGTTTGAGACGGTAAAATAAAAATATCAGAAATAGACAAAATCTTTTCAATTACTTTCAGTTTTCCTAAAAACTTTACTTTATTTTCTAATTTGATTTCTCTTGTAAGTTGCTCAGCTTTGATCCTATCAGGACCATCACCAATCATTAACAACTTTACTGGAGCTTTATAACTCACTAGTTCAAAAATTTTAATTACATCTAATACTCGTTTAACCTTTCTAAAATTTGAAATATGTGTTAAAATAAACTCTTTTTTTGTAGCAAATTTATTTCTAAGCTTTAAATCAAAACTTTGCTGATACAAACTCATATCAATAAAATTTGGTATGACATTAATTTCCTTATGAACCTTGAAATTATGATAAGTTTCCTGTGCTAATGAATTTGAAACAGCTGTTACTGAATCAGACATATTTATTGCATATTCTATTACAGGCTTAAAAGATTTATCTTTACCTAATAAAGTAATATCAGTTCCATGTAAAGTCGTTACAATAGGTAGATTTATTCCATAACTTTCTAAGATTTTTTTTGCATTTATGGCAGAAGATGCATGAGGAATAGCATAATGAACATGCATTAGATCTAATTTTTCATGTATAGCAACGTCAACTATTTTGGAAGTTAAATTAAGTTCATAAGGGGTGTATTCAAAAAGAGGATAATCAGGAACATTAACCTCATGATAAAATATATTATCGGAAAATAAATCCAATCGAAAGGGCTGATTATATGATATAAAGTGAATTTCGTGTCCAGATTGAGATAAAGCAATACCAAGTTCAGTCGCTACTACGCCACTTCCACCATATGTTGGATGACAAACTATACCTATTTTATATTTCATCAAAATTACTAAATATAATATCCATAATTTCTGTTCGTATATTCATTTTAATTAATTTTTTGTTATTAGAATCTGGATAAATTCTATTTGACAAAAATATATATACAATATTTTTCTCTGGATCAGCCCAAGCTAAAGTACCAGTAAATCCACTATGTCCAAAGCTATCATTAGAAACTCCATCACATGTAGGACCTGGATCTCCTTTTTGTAAAACTGGCTTGTCAAATCCTGCTCCTCTTCTGTTATCATTTTCATAGAATTGACAAGATGAAAAATCATTTATGACTTCTTTTGAAAAATACTTAACTCCCGCATATTCTCCATTTTTTAAATAAACATACATTATTTTAGCTAAATCATTTGCATTTGAAAATATACCTGCATGACCCGCAACTCCACCAAACATTGCTGCACCCTGATCATGAACATAACCATGAATCAATTGCTTTCTAAAGAACATATCATACTCAGTTGGAATAATACTATTTAAATGAATTCGCTCTTTTGGCAAATAACCAAATTTATCTACACCGATACTTTTGTAAAAAAAAGAGTCTATAATTACATTAAGTGGTTTATCATAATGATTCTCTATTAAATCTTTGAGTAAATAATAACCTAAATCAGAATAGCGATATTTTTTATCTTCAAGAAGGGGTCTATTAATTAATTGTTTAATTATAGAATCAGTATAACTGTTATGTAAAAAAATATCTTTAGCAACTTCGTGAGTAAATATATTTGTTTGTTTATCACTATAAAGAGTATCTCGTAAATTAACAGAGTTATCACTTGTGTCTTTAACTAAAGTTCTTTGATAAAAGGGAATCCATGGAAATAATCTTGCTTGATGAGCAAGAATATCTCTAATAATCAAACGTTCAATCTCTTCAGATCCAATATCCATATAATCTCCTAAAGTAAGATCTAAATCCAAATTACCTTCGTCTACCATTTTCATTAAAACAGGAACTGTTGCTACAATTTTAGTGATTGAAGCAATATCATAAACATCTGAATTCTTAACTTTTATTTTTTTATCATAAGTGTGATAACCATATGATTTATTAAAGAAAACTTTTCCATCTTTTGCTGCTAAAATTTGACATCCAGGGGTTGCTCCTAAATTTATTGCATTATTAATTATACTGTCAATTCGCTTAATATTGCTTGAGTGAAAATTAATTTCATAGGGATCTACATAACACATTCTTTTTTTTTGTGTAGATATACCTTTATCAATATTAAAATGTTTAGTTGAAACCGGAAGGGTTCCATTAAATTCAATTCCTCCAAAAATAGCTTGAGCTGTCAATTTTTGTGAATAAATACTATTTTGATATGACATAATAACAGCATCAAATTTATCAATAGATTTTAAAGAGTTGATACTGTATGGATTTGCAAAAATTGAAAGAACAATTTTCTTTTTATGAGAAAAAGATTCTAGAAAACGAATTGTTGATTTGGAAAGTTTATATGATTTCCATGCATGTGCATTGGATTTATGAATACTTATAATAACTAAGTTAAATTCCTTTAACTTATTAAATAAATCCTCTTGTTGTTGGATACTAAATTGTTCTGAAATACTAAAACTACTAACAGAAGAATAATTAGATAACATTTCACTAAAATCACTTGATTTATCACCAATAGAAAGTGATGCAATTTTAAGAGTATCTAATCTGTCTAATGGTAAAATATTTTCTTTATTATTCAAAAGAGTCAAAGAAGACTCTACTAGTTTCTTGTTTAAATTTTTCGTATATTCTGTAGTGATATTATCAACTAATTTAGAAGTATTAACTTTTTCGTATTTATCAAGCTTCATCCATTTTTTAGCTATCAAAATTTTTCTGCATTTTGAATCTATTTCTTTTTGTGAGATTTGATTATTTTCAATAGAATTTTTAATTTCTTGAATTGCAGTAGGAACATCTTCAGAAAATAATAAAATATCGTTTCCAGCTAAAAGCGCCTTCACATCTAGTTTTCCAGGCACATAGTAGTCACTAACACCTTTCATGTTTAAGGCATCTGTTATTGATAATCCATTAAATCTAAGTTCTGTTTTTAATAAATCATTTACAACTTTCGATGACAAGGATACAGCTAAATCTTTTGTTTTATCAAGAGATGGAATATTTAAATGTGCGACCATTATAGATCCTAAACCCTCTTTTATCAAATTTTTATATGGTAATAACTCAACTTTATCAAGCTGTTTCTTAGTTCTTCTAACTACTGGTAAGGTCTTATGTGAATCTTTATCAGTATCTCCATGACCAGGAAAATGTTTAGCACATGCTAGAATATAATTATCTTGTAATCCGTTCATGTACGCTAAAGACTTTTCACTAACTCTTAGGGGACTTTCGCCAAAAGAACGATTGTTGATAATTGGATTATTTGGATTAGAATTAATATCAACAACAGGAGCAAAATTGATATTAACACCTATTAAACTACATTGACGAGCAATTTCTGAGCCCATATCATATATCAAAGAATTGTCTTTAATAGCTCCTAAAGTCATTTGCCAGGGAAATCTTAAACATGAATCTAATCTCATAGATACACCCCATTCTGCATCAATAGCAATCATCAATGGGATTTTTGATCTAGATTGGTATATATTTGTCAATTTAGCTTGCCTAACAGGTCCTCCTTGTAAAAACATAAGACCTCCTATTTTATATTTCTCAATTAAATCAAGTATACTTTTTTTGTGCGCTTCACCTTTATTAGAATATGCAGCAACCATAAAAAGTTGACCAATCTTTTCATCATTAGACATTGTTTTCATAATACTGTCTACCCAGAAATTATCTTTACTTAAAAAAACAGGCTGATGCTGAGAAAATAAACAGTTAGCAAACAAACAAAAAACAAATATTAATTTTTTTCTTGTCATAAAGGTAAAATTATATAATTATTATTTTATAAATTGTAATTTAACAATTATGATATAATTATTTATTAACTAACAATATTTAATATTTTTGTTTTAATATTTCAATTATAAATGATTTCATCTTTTTTTAAAAAACCAAAAGCAAAAACTTTCCAGTTTAAACATAGATACTATGACCCTGAAAAGGAAAAAATTGAAAATTTAAAAAGTGGCAAAACAAGTAAATTAAAATTTAAAAGAAATTATAGTGCCAAAAAACAAAATACTCGATTATACAGAATTTTATTTTTATTAATTATTTTATCTTTGCTAGCATACAATTTTATCACTAAATAACTATTAAACATTGAACTTAATTAAGGTCTTACCAGAGCATGTGGCAAACAAAATTGCTGCAGGAGAAGTTGTACAAAGGCCTTCATCTGCACTTAAAGAAATGTTAGAAAATTCTATTGATTCAGGAAGTGATGAGATTAAGGTAATTATTAAAAATGCAGGTAAAATACTTATTCAAGTTATTGATAATGGTTCTGGAATGAGTAATAGTGACGTCCTAAAATGTATTGAAAGACATGCGACTTCAAAAATCAGATGTTCTGAAGACCTTTTTAATATTAAAAGCATGGGATTTAGAGGAGAAGCAATGGCTTCTATTGCAGCTATTTCACAGATGGAAATAATATCAAAAATCCATGATGATGAACTTGGAACTAAGTTAATAGTCGAGGGAGGAGAAATCAAGAAAACTGAAGAAGAAGCAACTGGTAACGGAACTTCAATTAAAGTTAAAAATCTGTTTTATAATGTTCCTGCAAGAAGAAATTTTCTAAAATCTGATGCAATTGAAATGCGACATCTTCAAGAAGAATTTAATAGAATTGCACTTGCAAATCCAAACATAAAATTGCAATTTTTTAATCATGATGTTGAAAAATTACATTTACAAAAAAATAATTTTAGAAAAAGAATAGTAGAAATTTTTGGTAAAAATAAAAATGAGTTACTTGTACCAGTTAACGAATCAACTTCATTAGTTTCAATTAATGGGTACATTGGAAAACCAGAATCTTCTAAAAAAGTTAGAGGAGAACAATATTTTTTTGTGAATAGTAGATTTATCAAGAGTTATTTTTTAAATAATGCAATCAAAAAAGCCTACGAAGAAATTATTCCTGACAACTACTTCCCATCATATTTCATTAACCTAAAAGTAAATCCTAAAAAAATTGATATAAACATTCACCCAACAAAAACAGAAATAAAATTTGAAGATGAAAAAGAAATATATTCAATTTTAAGATCATGTGTGAAAAAATCATTAGGAATTCATAATATCACTCCATCAATAGATTTCAATCAAGAGCTTTCTCTAGACTTAAATTTCTCCAATAGTTTCAATAAGGAAATTACCGAGCCTAAAATTAAAGTTGATAAACATTACAATCCATTTGATACTTCAGCCGTAAATTCTAAAACAAATAATCTAATTGAAAATAGTATTAATGATCAAACAGAATTACTAAAATTTGATATTGAAAATAAAAATGATATTTTTTTTCAAATTAATCATCAGTATATTGTTTGCTCAAACCTCAAAGAAATTTTACTTATTCACCAAAGAAGAGCACACAAAAGAATTTTATTTGAATATTTTAAAAAATGTAAGCAAAAAAACTCTAATCCATCACAAAAATTACTGTTTCCAAAAGATATTGAATTAAACAATATTAATATGGAGATTATTAATGAAATTAAGGATTTTCTAGAAAAAGTTGGCTTTGAATTTCAACTAAAAAAACATAAAATAAAAATTCTCTCAATCCCTCCAGAATGTCAAGAAGAGAACCTAACTTATGTGATTGAAAATCTAATAAGTCAAACTAGAGAAAATGTAGATTTAAAAATGAATCAAACTGAAAAATTATCAAAAAATTTAGCAACATCTTTAGCAATATCAAACACAAAAAAACTAAATATGGACGAAATGATCTCATTAAAAAATGAATTATTTAAATGTGAAGTGGCAACTCACTGTCCAAGCGGTAAAAAAATTCTCATAAATCTAAATACTAAAGACTTAGAAAAATATTTTTAATATGCTTGGAACACCTTCATTTTCAAATCTCACTCCTGTAATCAAAAATTTGATAATTATTAATGTTTTATTTTTTCTTGCAACAATTTCATTTCAAAATTTAGGAATTGATTTAACAAATTACCTAGGTCTTCATCAGTTTCAATCTCCGAAATTCATGCCTCATCAACTAGTTACGCATATGTTTATGCATGGCAGCATCACACACTTATTATTTAATATGTTAGGAATCTTTTTCTTAGGCGTTATTTTAGAAAAGGTATGGGGTGGAAAGCGCTTTCTTACATTTTACTTAATTACTGGTCTTGGTGCAGCATTAATATATCTTGGATATATTCAATTTCAAATTTCTAGTTTATCAAACAACATGACTAGCGAAGAAATAAATATTTTTATTAACATTAGTGATGAACAAATACAAGATTATAGCGAACCAAAAATTCGGACATTAGAAGAGATAGAAAAAATAAAAATGCTAAATTCTTCACCTAAATTGTTTTCATTAATACATACACCTATGGTTGGTGCTTCTGGAGCCGTTTATGGAATACTTTTAGCTTTTGGAATGTTGTTTCCCAACACTCATCTTATGTTACTATTTCCTCCAATTCCAATAAAAGCTAAATATTTAGTATTAATAGGAGCAGTAACTGCGCTGTTTTTAGGTTTAGGAAATCACCCTGGGGATAACATTGCGCATTTTGCCCATCTTGGAGGAATGATATTTGGTTTTATTCTTATAAAATATTGGAAACAAGATAGGAATACTTTCTATTAACAATGAGCTTTATTCAAAAAATAAAATTAGAGTACTATAACGGAAATAATCTAAACAAGATTATATTCATAAACATTGGAGTGTTCCTTCTCTTTAATCTTTTAGTTCTACTAGATTTCTTTTTTGGAAGCAAATTATCCTCTTGGTTTTTTTATTTAACATTGCCAGCAAACATTTATACTTTATTTTCTCAGCCTTGGGCACTACTTTCATACATGTTTTTACATACATCGTTTTTTCATATTTTATTCAATCTATTATGGCTACATTTCGGAAGTAAAATTTTTTTAATTTATTTAAATAATAAGCAGCTTTTATCAACGTATATTCTTGGTGGAGTTTCTGGTGGTCTTCTTTTTATATTGTCATATAATTTTATCCCATCTCTTTCAATTATTAGAGATCAAGCAATTGCTTTGGGAGCATCTGCCGCTGTTTATTCAATAGTGGTTGCTGCTGCTACAAATACTCCAAACTCTCTAATTCAGATTCCTTTTATTGGTAATATTAAGTTAAAATTTATAGTAATCATATTACTACTACTAGATTTTATAAGTATTCCCAAAGGTAATGCTGGAGGGCATATAGCTCATATTGGCGGTGCAATGTTTGGCTATTTCTATATTAAAACTCTAAAAAACGGATACGATTTAAGTATTAATTTTTACAAGTTTTTAAATCTTATTAGAAATACTTTCAAACAAAAAAATAAAATCAAAAGAGTACATAAAAGACCTATCTCAGATTATGACTACAATATTAAAAGGGCAGAAAAACAGAAGGAGATTGATAAAATTCTAGAAAAAATCTCTAAATCTGGTTATTCTAGTTTAAGTAGTGAAGAAAAAGAAAAACTTTTTAAAGCCAGCAAAAAATAAATTAATTATGATG
>MDTC01163956.1_pt1 | contig 12165 bp, 10 predicted proteins | sample 811181 | NCBI WGS metagenome assembly MDTC01 (sample SAMN05326644, study PRJNA326480) | marine metagenome | isolation source: seawater | place: Pacific Ocean: North | collected 2011
CAGTCTGAATTATTTGCGCAATGGCTGGATTTGGTAATTTTGGCGCCGGCAAATCATATAGAACGGGCGCTGGGATGGGCGAAGACGCGCCCGCAAGATGCGCGCATTCAAGAGGCGTTAGGGTTGTTCGCGAGCCGAAGTGAGCAGTGGCAAGACGCCAAAACTTATTTTGAAGCGGCTTTGAAAGAGTTGCCTGAAAAGGATCTTGCCAAAGCGCGCCTGTATCGACAGTTGGGGCTTGCTTGGCAGGCTCTGGGAGACGATCACCGAGCCATGCAGTATTTCGTCCAAGCTCAAGCCTTAGCGACGCATTGAATCGAAAAATTCGCCGTTTGTTTTCGTCTCTTTCAACTTGTCTAAAATAAATTCGATGGCGGCAATGTCATCCATATCGTGCAACAGCTTGCGCAAAATCCATACGCGCTGGAGTTCATCTTCGCTCATAAGTAACTCTTCTCGTCGAGTTGCGGAGCGTCGGATATTAATCGCTGGATAGACACGCTTTTCGGCAATCTTGCGCTCTAGGTGTAATTCCTGATTACCAGTACCTTTGAATTCCTCGTAGATCACTTCGTCCATTTTCGAGCCTGTGTCTACCAGCGCTGTAGCAACGATGGTTAGGCTGCCGCCTTCTTCGATGTTGCGTGCCGCGCCAAAGAAGCGTTTAGGACGCTCCAGCGCGTGGGCGTCTACGCCGCCTGTGAGCACTTTGCCTGAAGACGGCACTATGGTGTTGTAGGCGCGGGCGAGTCGAGTGATTGAATCCAAAAGAATGACGACATCTTTTTTGTGCTCAACGAGCCGTTTGGCCTTTTCAATGACCATCTCTGCCACCTGGACGTGTCGGGACGGTGGTTCGTCAAACGTCGATGCGACCACCTCGCCGCGAACGGATCGTTGCATTTCGGTCACTTCTTCTGGCCGTTCGTCGATTAATAAAACGATCAGGATGGTCTCTGGATTGTTCGCCGCAATGGATTGTGCGATGTTTTGCATCACCAGAGTTTTACCGGCCTTAGGCGGTGATACGATCAGTGCGCGTTGGCCCTTGCCCACGGGCGCTACGAGATCGATTATGCGCGCTGTTAAATCCTCGGTGCTGCCATTGCCACGTTCTAATTGTAGGCGGTCATTTGGAAACAGAGGGGTAAGATTTTCGAACAAAACCTTATGAGTTTTGTTATTTGTTTCGCTGAAATTTATCTCGTCGACTTTAAGCAGCGCAAAATAGCGTTCGCCGTCTTTAGGCGGGCGAATTTTGCCCGCAATGGTGTCCCCGGTGCGTAGGTTGAACCGGCGCACTTGACTGGGAGATACGTAGATATCATCCGGGCCAGCCAGGTAAGAACTGTCCGGCGAACGCAGGAAGCCAAAGCCGTCTTGAAGAATCTCAAGAGTGCCCTCGCCATAAATATCCTCGCCGCTCTTTGACTGCTTGCGCACGATTGCCGCGATAACCTCTTGCTTGCGGGATCGCCCAACATTTTCGAGGCTCATTTCTCGAGCCATGTCCATCAACTCGGTGACGGGTTTACGTTTCAAATCTGAAAGATGCATTGCCATTGTTTTAGCCGTTGTTATTTTAGGATTGATAGTCGCTCTCGGTGCCAGCGAGTTTGGCAAGGTCGCTGACCATCAATGAGAGCAGGGAGTAGTCGGATCCGACTGAAAAGTAAATTCGCTTGCTGGGATTCCTCTATCCCAAAAGCGAATAACAGAGTGTAGAGAAAAGCTGCGCTAGGTCAAGGCGCGTGCTCGACAGATAAAATCGAAAAAAAGGGCCCCGTTATGACTCGAAGCCCTCGGCGTTTGGTCGCAGGTATTAGATATTGCTGTCTAAAAAAGCTTGCAGCTGCGACTTTGATAACGCGCCGACTTTTGTCGCTTCTACTTCGCCGTTCTTAAAAAGCATTAAGGTTGGAATGCCACGAATGCCGTACTTCGGCGGAGTGCCTTGGTTCGCGTCAATATCGATTTTGCACACTTTCAATTTGTCCGCGTATTCGCCGGCCACTTCTTCAAGAATAGGAGCGATCATCTTGCACGGGCCACACCACTCTGCCCAGTAGTCTACAAGCACAGGCTTTTCTGATTTCAGGACGTCTTGATCGAAACCGTCATCTGTCGTGTGAACGATAGTGTCGCTCATAGTTTGGTCTCCAGTAATGAATGGCCAGTTTATCATCTTCGGGCGATTAGTCATGTCCGATGGCGGCTATTAGTTGTCGCCGGCATTCAGCTTGGCCTATGTGTCTCTAGCCAGCGTTTGGTGAAGTAGCTGAGAATACCGTCAGCCCCAGCGCGCTTGAACGACAATAATGATTCATTAATGACAGATTCTGCGAGCCAGCCATTTGCGATGGCAGCGGCGTGCATGGCGTACTCGCCGCTTACCTGATAGGCAAAAGTTGGCACTCGATATGCTGCTTTTACCCGTTGCAGGATATCCAAATAGGGCATCCCCGGCTTAACCATGACCATGTCAGCGCCTTCGTCGATGTCCATTCCCACCTCATGGATTGCTTCATCGGCATTTGCCGGATCCATTTGGTAAGTTTTCTTGTCGCCGCTGCCGATGGTGGTGTTGGAGCCGACTGCGTCGCGAAAAGGACCGTAGTAGCCCGATGCGTATTTAGCGGAATAGGCCATTATGCGCGTGTTGATAAATGTCTGATCGTCGAGAAACTCGCGAATCGCGCCGACTCGGCCATCCATCATGTCAGAGGGTGCAATGACGTCGGCGCCTGCGGCGGCGCAGACAGCAGCCTGTTCACAAAGCGCCGCTATTGTGACGTCATTGGCCACATAACCGGTATCGTCGATAAGACCGTCTTGGCCGTGGCTGGTATAGGGGTCGAGCGCAGCATCGGTGATCACGCCTACTTCTGGCACGGCCGCTTTTAGCGCAGCCACCGCGCGTGGCACGAGGCCTTCCGGATTGTAGGCTTCGCGTCCATCTAAGGTGCGCAGGTTTGGTTCGACATTGGGGAACACAGCGATGCTATTCAATCCCAGTGCCGCCAATGACGCGACCTCTTGCACCGCCAAGTCGATACTCAGTCGTTCAATGCCTGGCATAGAGTCCACTGCAGATCGCTGATTTTTGCCGTCGATGATGAACATTGGATAAATCAAATCATCAGCGGTCACTAGGTTTTCCGCAACGAGGCGTCGGACGAAAGGCTTTTCGCGATTGCGGCGCAATCGAGTTTGGGGGAATTGTCGCATGTTGTGCTGCTCGCCTAGCTGAGGATTGGTAAAGGATAGATACGCATCAGCTTAACTCCGCTTCTAGTTTACTGCTAACACTGAGCCACGCCTCCTCTAAGGTTTCAATCTTTTTCCGTACCGCTGCTGCTTCGGCGAGTAACACATTTAGGTCATCCGCTGGCATCTGGGCGTAGGTATCTTGATCCGCTAATGTGGCCTCAAGTGATTGCAGTTTTGCGGCGCCTTGCTCGATCTCGCGCTCGAGCTGTTTAATCGATTGGCGCATATCCTGTTCTGATTTCCGCGCCGCTGCGCGTTCTTGGCGCTGGCGTTTACGCGAGTTAACTGCGTTTTTACTCACGGGTGCTGTTAAAGCGGCCTGTTTTTGGCGGCTTTCAGTGTAGTCATCTAGGTCGCCGCGATAGGTGGTGAGAGTGCCGTTTTCAATCAACCAAAATTCGTCGACGATTTTGTCTAACAGATTTCGGTCATGAGCGACGATGATCACAGCACCGCTGTACGCTTGCAGCGCCAGCGCCAGCGCGTCGCGCATGTCCAGATCTAGGTGGTTAGTGGGCTCGTCGAGCACCAGAATCGCGGGTTGTTCGGCGGCCAGTAAGGACAACACAAGCCGTGCTTTTTCTCCCCCTGAAAGGCTGCTGATCGGGCGCTCAATCATTTGCAGACTGAAGCCCCAGCCGCCGAGATAGTCTCGGCACTGTTGTGGCGTCAGCGTAGGATGAATTTCGATAAAAGTAGCGTAGGCGCTATTGCGGGTGTCTAGCGATTCCAGCTGATGTTGTGCGAAGTAGCCGATCTCAGCGTGCTGGCCTTTTTCAAGGGTTCCGCTGAGGGGTCGGAGATCGCCAACTAAGGCCTTAAGCAGTGTTGATTTCCCAGCCCCGTTTGCGCCCAGCACGCCTATTCGTGCACCCGGCAGGATGGTCTGAGAGACCTTTTGCAATACTCTATTGTCATTGTAGCCCAGCACGAGATCGCGGAAGCTGAACAGCGGATTTGAAACTTTCTCCGGGTTGCTGAAGTTCACTCGATAGTCAGAGTCCACATGCAGAGCGGCTTGGGTTTGCATTCGTTCAAGGGCTTTGATCCGGCTTTGCACCTGCTTGGCTTTGCTCGCCTTGGCGCGAAAGCGGTCGACGAACTGTTGAATGTGCTGCACCTGTGCTTGGTGCTTTGCGGCCATAGCCTGTTGTTGCTCTAACGCGGCGGCACGTTGGCGTTCAAAGGCGCTGTAGTTGCCTTTGTAGAGCTTGCCGCCGTCGCCGGCTAGGTGCATCACCATAGTCGCGGTGCTGTCAAGGAAGGCGCGATCGTGGGCGATGATTAACATGGCGCCAGCAAATCTGTTGAGCCAGCCTTCGAGCCACAAAATAGCCTCAAGATCCAAGTGGTTAGTTGGTTCGTCGAGCAGCAGTAAGTCGCTTGGGCACATCAAGGCTTGGGCCAGGTTCAAACGAATGCGCCAGCCGCCTGAAAAGCTCGCATAGGGGTTATGCACCATTTGGTCATCGAAGCCGAGGCCGTTAAGTATTTCGCCTGCTTTGGCCGTGGCTTGATAGCCCCCGAGATCCTCGTAGCGACTATATAGATTGGCTAGGGCTTCTGGGTCTTCGGTGGCTACGATTTGCCCTTCCACCTGGCGTAGTTCGTGATCTCCGTCTATGACATATTCAAGTGCCGGACGTTCGTTAGCTTCGACCTCCTGTGCCATGTGCCCAATTCGCCAATCATCCGGAAATTCGACGTTGCCGCGGCTACTTTCAAGTTCGCCAAGCACCAACTTAAACAATGTGGATTTGCCAATGCCGTTGCGGCCCACAACGGCCATTCGTTGGCCGGGATAAACCACACCGTCGAGGCCGGAAAAAAGCACATCGTCGCCGCGTTCGAAGGTTAAGTCTGTCAGGCGAAGCATTAAAAGAAGATTTTGCGACGGAGCGCTAAGCGCCGTCGGTATTCAACCTCAGACGTTGTTTTTGTGGGTGTCTACAAACTGTTGGGCTTGGGGCTGTGTTTTACGCCCGGCCGCTCTTGGGCGTGCTGATGCGACGCTCGATTGTCTTGGTGTTTGCTCGTCGATCCAAGACGTCAGTGCATGCCACGCGCGATACTCTCGTCTGGCAGCGCGGTTATCTAACATCTCAACAACGCCAATGCCTTGGTCTGCGGCTTCCGTGTAGACCGGCGTGTTGCGAAACTGGCTGATGGCCGTGATGCCTGAGCAGGCCAGAAACTGTTCGAGTTTTGCATAGTTGGCAGAAGGCGCCCCGATCCGGTTGCCGACCACACCAATGGGGCGAGGACGCGCTCGATAGACCCGGTGGGTGAGCAGGTCGGTGATGAAGCGTTTGCTGGCCCGGATATCAATAGACGAGGTCATCACGGGAACGACTATGACATCGCTCATGCGCACTAAACTTTCAAACTGAGCGTTTGTCGTAGTTAGGCTGGGTGCATCGATAATGATGACATCACAGCCTTCAGAAGCGCGGCGGCTAAACGACAGTGTCTCGCGCAGCCTCGGGCCCTTGAAACTAGCCAAAGCTTCTATAGGTTCACACGCCTCTTCGCGGCGATGACGAATTTCAGCCCAGTATTGAGTGCTGGCCTGGGGATCATAGTCCCACAGTGCCACGCGTTGGCCATTGTTGGCGTAGGCCGCGGCTAGGTTAGTGGCTACGGTTGTTTTGCCGCAACCACCTTTAGCATTAGCCACTAAAATGTGGCGCGGCGACGAATTTTTTGTAGAGTCCATGTTCCCTTTCCCGGACCTAAGAACGCCAGAGGATGTGTGTGCTTGGCGCCGAGGCTTCACAGTAATCCCTCGGTTTTAGGTCTACCCATTCGCTTCGCGATGGTCTAGATATCATATTTATGGGCCGAGTTTTTTTAGCTTACAGCGGTGAGTATTATTTTTATCGGGTTCACCTTGCCCCGCTCGGCATTGTCCGTGGCGAAATATATCAGGGACTTACGAGGCATTCTAGAGCCTCGATTGAGTGGCTTATGCGCGGCTGCCCTGACGGATCTGCATAATATTCGTCGCGAGCAATGCACCAAAGAAGAGCAACAGCCAACCTGGAAGGCTGATACCCAATAGCGTCCAGCTGATTTGTGCGCAGTCGCCGGTTCCGGACATCATGGCGGCGACAACATCTGCAACTGGGAAAGCTTCGAGCATATAACTGAGGTCTGGTCCGCAGGCGGGCACTTGGTCTTTGGGTAAACTTTGCAGCCACAGTTGACGGATTGAGAAGCCGCCCCCAACGATCGCGGATATCGCACCCAGCAAGGGATAAATTCCCCAACGTGGGTTATGAGCGAGGCTTGCGTAAGCAATCAGCCCAGTAAGCGCTACCCAGATTCTTTGCATCATGCACAGTGGGCAAGGAGATAACGCTAAGGCGTATTCCATAATTAAGGCGATGCAGAGTAAAGCGCCTGCGGTGATGCAGGTGGCAAGTGCCCAATGATCAGCTTTCCAATTCGATAACATGATTATTCTTAGGTTAAAGGTTGACGACGACTTTTCCGACCGCCTTGCGCTCGGCGAGACAATTTAGTGCAGCGGCGTATTCTGTGATCGCGAATTCTGCGCCGATCAGCGGATCGATTTTACCCTGTTCGAACAGGGCCATGATTTCTTGAAAGTTTTGTTGGTTGTCGTTTGGGAACATCCCGGAAAATGCGCCGTAAAACACGCCGACAACCTGGCAACTCTTAAGCAGGATCAAATTGGTCGGTAGTTTAGGGATATCGCCGCCCACGAAGCCAACGATTAATACGCGACCGTACCAACCAATACATCGCATGCATTGATCAAAGAGTTCGCCGCCTACGGGGTCGTAGATCACGTCGGCACCACGGTTGTCGGTCAAAGCTTTAACTTTATCCTTAAGTTGGCCATCGCTGTAATTGATCAGTTCATCTGCCCCGGCCGCCTTCGCTACGGCTAATTTTTCTTCGCTTGAGGCCGCGGCGATAACCCGAGCTCCCATAGCTTTGCCCAACTCTACGGCTGCCAAGCCGACGCCGCCGGCGGCGCCAAGCACGAGTAGCGTTTCGCCGAGCTGCAGGTTTGCCCGTTGTTTCAGCGCGTAGTATGAGGTGCCATAGGTGGTGCTGATGCCTGAGGCCACGGCAAAACTCATCGCTTTGGGTTTAGCGCGCAGAGCGGTCGCGCGTACGACTATTTTTTCTGCAAAACAGCCGTGGCCCAGACTGCCAAAAACTTCGTCGCCGACATGCCACTCGCCGACATCGTCTGCAACCTCGGTAATGACGCCGCTAAATTCGCCGCCTGGTGAAAATGGAAAGTCAGGGAGTGACTGATACTTGCCCTCAATCATCAATACGTCGGGAAAATTCACGGCACTGGCTTGCACGGCGACAATGACATGCCCGGCTTTGATGGTTGGCTCGTCGACTTCCTCAAGCGAGAGGTCTTCAGCACGGCCAAAGGCTTTGCATAAAACTGCTTTCATAGACTTAAGTTGCAATTAAAACGGGCTGCATAGTACCTGTAACGGCGGCCGAGGAAAAATTTGTCTTACCGTTGCTGCTATTTTGCGTTTAATAAGTTTGACCAGTGGTTGATTTGGTGACGAAAATCCTGGTAATAATCGTGAAAATCGTCAGCCGCTGCGCCCGCCACGTCCAGTGAGGCAGTTAAAACGTCATGCCCCAACTCGTCTTTGCCAAGGCGTTTCAAGGAGAACAGCAAGGCGCGCTCGACAGTGTTCCACTCATGATAGCGACCAAGTAAATCGGTATCGCTCATATATGCGAGGAAACTGTGACTTTGCTGGGGCGAGTGGCCTTGATATTGGCTAATCGCGCGGTAGCAGCGAGGAGTAAATGTGCTCAACGTCTCTTTAGCGTACTCCTGCCAGTTCAAACTTAAGTAATAGTCGCCCAATATGTCGACAAAAATGGGTGCAAATCTCCGCAGTGGTGTTGGAAAGCGCTGGCAACTTTTACGGATGCTGGGGTGCCGGTTGGACACGGCGTCGATGCGTCGATGCAGGCGCACGCCCGCCTGCAGTTCGTCCGGCCAGTGGGTGTTTATGCGTCCTTTACTAAAATCGGCGAGTACAGCGCCTGCGAGCAGGCCTTGGTTTTGGATTTTTTCAACGCCCCAAAGATAACTGGCTTCCTCAGCGAGCGCGCAGTGCGCTAAAAAATTCACTGTGGTTCAAATCGCCAAGTAGTCATGCACAAAATCGGAAAAACTTAGTCGGTCGGCGTCTTCAATCTCCGCTTGCTTTAGTAAAGATCGGCGCGCTTCGTCGCTCAGTAGCGCTTGACTGTCGGCGTCGGCGGGTTGGGCAGCAAAAAAGTCTGAATGCTGCTGCGCACGCTGCATGGTGAACTGAAAAAACGACGTGTCGTCGCCCAATGCCTGGATCACCTTGGCTGAAGGTGTTAAGTCTGGGTTCCCTATTTTTTCTACCTGCGCATTCAAAGCATGGGCATAGAGGACGCTGTTTGAATGCTGGTCCATCAAGGCCGCTACCTTGGCGCACTCGGCCAGTAGTTCCGTCGCCCATTGCTGCAGAGATATTGATTCGCCGTCTCGCTCCAACTTTAGGCCCGACTGTCGCCCGGTTTCCACTACAGCGGTTTGGTTTCTTACCATGCGTGCGGTTTCCTCGCGGCTGTCTGTAGGGCTTTCTGTGAGCAAGCAGACCAACAAGAAGGTATCGAGGAAGCGAATGTGTTGCTGGTCGATCCCTATTGGCGCAAAGGGGTCAAGGTCGACGCAACGAACCTCAATGTACTCGACGCCACGCTGACCCAGCGCTGCCAGTGGCCGTTCGCCGCTTGCGGCGCTGCGCTTAGGTCGAATGGTGCCGTAAAATTCATTTTCGATTTGCAGAATCGAGTCGTTTAGCTGCTGATAATCGCCGTCTTTATTTACTGGGATATCGGCGTAGCCTGAATAGCTGGTCGTTAGACCTGCACGCATGGTGGCAGCGTATTCTGCTAAGGAGTTATAGGAGACATGCAATTCGCTCTGGGCGTCGCTTTGATAGCCGAGTCTACCCATACGCAAGCTCGTAGAATGGGGTAAGTAAAAGGTGCCCTCGCTAAATTCCTGTAGACCATGATCAGGGCGCTGTAAGAAGCTTCGGCAAACAGCTGGCGAGGCACCGAACAAGTACAGCAATAACCAGGAACAGCGACGGAAATTCCGAATTAGGCTGAAGTAGGCTTCGGTTTTTTGCGTTTGGCTGTTAATGCCGAGCCGTTGCCAAAGTCGGTCGGGCACAGAAAAATTGTAATGGATGCCTGAGATTGTCTGCATCAAGCGACCGTAACGATGGCCTAGACCACGACGATATACGGTTTTCGTCTGGCCGATATTGGACGTGCCATATTGGCCGATGGGTATGGCATCGTTGTCGGTACCAAGTATGCAAGGCATGCTGCTGGGCCACAGTAATTCGGCCTCCAGGTTTGCATGTACAAAGCTATGAATTTCCGTCAATTCATTGAGGCAGGCTTCAGGACTGTCGTGAACGCCTGTAATGAGCTCCAGTTGCGCTTCGCTGAAATCCGTTGTGATTGCGCTATGGGTTAAGGCTGAGCCTAGAGCGCTGGGGTGACGCTGCGTGGATAGACTGCCATCGACAGCAACGCGCAGGCTTTCTTTTTCGATGCCTCTTTGCAACTGGTCGAGTCCGGCGTCTGCGGATTGCAGCATCTCGAGAGTGCGCTGAGTTATTCGCATCCGCTGTCCTCCCCGACCGCGTACGAGCCATCTACCTGATTAGAATGCCTGCCGACTAGCGGCCAGAGGGCATCTGGCCAAAATTAGACCGACGCAATATTAGGACTGAGGTCCAGCCGCGCTAATGCCGTCTTCAACGTCAAACTTTGCGAAGTTCGCAACAAATTTGTCCACCAAAGCCGCCGCTGCTTCGTCGTAAGCGTCGGTATTCGTCCATGTCGCGCGCGGGTTAAGGAGCGCGCTGTCTACCCCAGACACGACCTGAGGGATATCCAGATTAAATCCGTCTAAATGGGTCGTTGCGGTATCGTTTAATTCGCCACTTTGAATCGCCGCAATAATCGCCCGGGTTACCGGAATTTTGAAACGGCTGCCTACGCCGTAACCACCACCCGTCCAGCCGGTGTTGACGAGGAAGACTCTAGAGCCAAACTCTTCTATGCGCCGGATTAAAAGTTTGGCGTAGATGCCCGCCGGGCGGGGGAAAAACGGTGCGCCAAAACATGTGGAGAACGTCGCTTTATAGGCCTCTGTTGAGCCGACCTCTGTCGAGCCAACCTGTGCCGTGTAGCCGGACAAGAAGTGATATGCGGCGGCCTCTTTGGACAGTATCGCCACGGGCGGCAGCACGCCGCTAACATCACAGGTTAGGAAGATAATGTTATTTGGTTCGCCGCCGCGGTTTTCTGGCACCTTCTCTGCAATGTTGGTGCGCGGGTAGCAGGCGCGGGTGTTCTCGGTAAGAGAGCTGTCGGTATAGTCCGGCTCGCTCGAGTCTGCATCAATCACTACGTTTTCCACGATGGCACCAAAACGAATAGCATCGAATATAACCGGCTCATTTTCATGGGTTAGATCGATGCACTTGGCATAGCAGCCACCTTCGAAATTAAAAACGGTGCCGCGCCCCCAGCCATGTTCGTCATCGCCGATCAAGAGCCGGCTCGGGTCGGCGGACAATGTGGTTTTGCCCGTCCCAGAAAGTCCGAAGAACAAGGTTACATCGCCGTCATGACCCATGTTGGCCGAACAATGCATTGGTAGAACGTCTTTTTCTGGCAGCAAGAAGTTCAGCACTGAGAACATAGACTTCTTCATTTCGCCGGCATAGCGCATACCGGCAATCAGTACTTTGCGCTGGGCAAAGTTAATCATAACGGTGCCGTCGCTGTTCGTGCCGTCGCGTTCTGGTTGGCATTGAAAATTAGGCGCGTTAAAAATTTGCCAAACTTCTTTGTTGTGGGGGTTGTAGTGTTCCGGAACGATAAATAAAGATCGGCCGAATAAGGTGTGCCACGCGTACTCGGTGGTGACCTCGATGGGCAGATAGTGCTCTGGATCTGCGCCCACATGGAGGTTAGACAGGAACGTTTCGCTTTCGTTCAAATGCACATGGACGCGGTCCCACAAGCGATCGAAGACGTCGCCATCAATCGGTTGGTTTATGTCACCCCAATCTATGAATTCTGAGGTTGAGGCTTCATCGACTATGAATCGATCTTTTGGAGAGCGGCCAGTGCGTGCGCCTGTTTCCACCACAATGGCACCATTGCTGGCAAAAGAGCCTTCGCCGCGCAAGATGGATTGTTCAGCCAATTGTGCAGAAGATAAATTAGCGTGGGTGTCCGCCGCTGGCGTCGAATCAGTGTTAACAGCCATGATGAATTGCTATCAATAAATTGGCCGAGGATTATGCCAGAGGCGCTCCCAATGAGAACAGTTGCCATTGAAAAAATTCTATGTTTTCGCTCTTTTTTGCGGCTGGGTTTGTTTCTGATTAGCTGAGTTATTTAATGCAACGCGGCTGCGCGTTTTGCCAGGAGAGCGTGTACAGCGGTTTGGTCGTAAGCGTAGCGGTGACCGCAAAATTCGCAGTCTACGTGGATTTCGAGTTGTTCAGACGCCAGTGCAAGCAAGTCCTCACGCCCGAGCACCATCAAGGTCTCGTCGCTTTTTTCGGCAGAGCAGGTGCAACGAAAACTCAGGGCGCGTGCCGTATAGAGTTCGCACGAGTACTCATTGAACAAACGCACAAGCATCTGCTCTGGTGGTAAGTTAGCCAGCTCTTCATCTGTTACCGAGGCCGCCAGCGTGGTCAGCGTTATCCAGTCTTCATTGGCTTGGCTAATTGTGGCCTCTGATGCGTCTGGGGCATCTGGTAACCGTTGCAACAGCAGCCCGGTGGTGGCGCCGTCAACGGA
>MDTC01019200.1_pt1 | contig 12163 bp, 16 predicted proteins | sample 811181 | NCBI WGS metagenome assembly MDTC01 (sample SAMN05326644, study PRJNA326480) | marine metagenome | isolation source: seawater | place: Pacific Ocean: North | collected 2011
TCTCCTAATGGTTTTAATTTAAGTGCCACTTAATCATTCCTTCCTATTTCATTTAAACATTTATTTTTTAAACATTATTTTCAATAATTACTAACTTCTTAATGCTTAGATTAATAATTACACATTTTCTATTTTAAAATATTTTGGGGTGCTGTCAAATAAACTGAAGATTAGCTCATAGGCGTTTTTGCTATTTTTATGCTAAATTAGGGCTTTTACCTTGAAGTTATGGAGCCTCCATTTATATTTATGGCTTGGCCTGTGATGAACCTTGCTTTGTCAGAAGCTAAAAATGCAATTAAGTCTGCAACTTCTTCATCTGAGCCAACTCTTCCCATTGGAATTAGCTCTGCCTTACTTTCCCAAAGTGCCCCTCTTCCTAATGGATCTAAACGAGATGTTTCGGTTTGCCCAGGGCACACACAGTTTACTGTTATTTTATTTAATGCAAGTTCTTTTGCCAGCGACTGAGAAAAACCTTCCAATCCAAAATTAGCGGCATTATAAGCCGCCATACGTGGATTGCCTTCTTTTCCAGCACTTGAAGAGAGGTTTATTATTCTTCCACCTTCTCCTTGGTCAATCATTATTTTGGCGGCTGCTTTTGAGCACAAGTAAGATCCGTAAACTTTTACAAAAAGAACTTTCTTAAATATTTCATTATCAACTTCTATTACAGGTACTCTGTCCTCTCCATATGGAGGAGCTGCATTATTTACCAAAATATCTATTCTTCCAAATTCATCAATTGTTTCTTGTATCATCCTGTCTACATCTTCTTCTTTAGATATGTCCATAACTATAGTTTTAGCTCTAGAGCCTTTATTCCTGATTTGCTCGGCAGTAGATTCAATATCTTTCCATCCTATTGATTTTTCATCCTCTGGATAATTATCAGGATCCCTTCCTGTTCCAGTAACAACGACATTAGCACCCATTTCTGCTAATGCTACTGCTGATGCTCTTCCGATTCCTCTTAGCCTTCCTGCACCAGTTACTATTGCGACTTTACCGTTCAGTTCTTTTTCCATTAACTTGCTCTTTCTTTTTCTAGTGTTCCATCACAGAACCACCATTTTGATTGATGGATTGACCATGAATCCAAGAAGCAGCTTCTGTACATAAGTAAGCACAAAAGTCTCCAACTTCTTTATCTGATCCATTTCTCCCTATAGGAGTTGCAGCCGCCATGTTGTCCCAATCGTCCCTTACAACATCCATTCTAGATGTATCAACGGCACCAGGGCATACGGCATTTACGTTTATGTTGTGTGGGCCTAGTTCTCTTGCTAATGATTGAGTCATCCCAACAACGCCAAAATTACCAGCGTTGTAAGCTAAAAAATTTGCAGATCCTTTTTTTCCAGCAGTTGAGGAGATATTCACGATTTTACCTCCATCTCCTTGTTTTACCATATGTTCAACTGCACCTTTTGTGCATAAAAATGTTCCTGTTAACTTTATGTCCACTACTTTTTGAAAAACACTTTCATCTAAATCCAGTATAGGAACTCTATCTTCTGCTCTTGCATAAGCAGCATTATTTATCAATATATCTATTCTTCCGAATTCTTCGATAGTTTGATCTATCATTTTTTTCACATCTTCTTCATTTGTAACATCTGCAACCAGTGGTAAAGCCCTGGTTCCTTCTGCTCTTATAAGTTCCGCAACGCTCTCTATATCTTTCCATCCAACTGCTTTTTCATCCTCTGGGTAATTTTCTGGTTTTCTTCCTGTTCCAGTAACCACTACATCTGCTCCTAGTTTTGCCAGTGCAACTGCCGCCGCCCTACCTATTCCTCTAAGTCTTCCAGCACCAGTTACTATTGCAACTTTTCCCTTTAGTTCTTTTTCCATAATTACCCCTCATTTATTTAGTTTTTAGATATTCTAATCGATTAATTCGTTAATTTTAACAATTGAATTTTCTATATCTTCTGTAAATATAGTTATGTGTCCCATTTTTCTTCCTATTTTAGCCTCATCTTTATTGTACATTTTTACAAAATGGTCTTGATTTGAAGAGATCTTTTCAATTATTTTTTTGTGATCTTTTGTTATAAAAAATTCTCCTAAAATATTTTTCATTATGGATGTTTTTTTTAATTTAGGCTGTTCCATTTTTTTATTTGACAAAATTCTTCCAAGCATTTCAAACTGAGAAATAGTATGAGACTCTATCGTCAAATGGCCTGAGTTATGTGGTCTTGGGGCTATTTCATTAAATAATATTTGATCATTTAGATCTAAAAACATCTCTATAGCTATTATTCCTATTAGATTATTTCTTTCGACAAATTTTTTTGCCAAAGATATTGCTTCCTTCTTCGTATTATTTTGAATTCGTGGAGGAGAAATGGATATATCTAAAATTCCATTCTTATGAATATTCTCTATAGGGTCAAAGTGATAAATTTCACCTTTGGATGTTCTGCCAATAATTACAGAAAACTCTTTTTGAAATTGTATTTTTTTTTCTACTATGTAATCAATATTTTTATCTAGAAGATTAATAGTTTCAGCAATTTTTTCTTTTTTATTTATGTGATATTGGCCTTTGCCATCATAGCCTAAGGTGTTAGTTTTTAAAATTACGGGGAGTTCTATGCCTGCTTTTTCTAATTCTTTTTCTAAGTTATTTTTTTTATTGAAACTAATAAAATCTGGAGTTTTGATCTCACATTTTATAAAATTATTTTTTTCATTTAATCTGTTTTGAGAAATGGATAGAATTTGTTTACTAGGGAATATGTTTATTTTGCCTTCTAGATAATCTAAGCATTCCAAAGGTATATTTTCAAATTCATAAGTTACTAAATCACAGTTATTGATTAGCTCATCAAGTGCGCTTAGATCATCATAATTTTTATTAATATGGACCGCTTTTGTAAATTTAGCAGGAGGATTAGCCGACGGGTCTATAAAATATACCTCACTCCCGTTTTTTATAAGATATTCTGCCAGCATTTGGCAAAGTTGCCCTCCACCAAGTATCCCTATACTATTTTTTTTCATGATGAATTATTTTGGCCAAGATCCTATGTCACTATCTTTTTTTACATCTTGACTAGTTTTTAGTATTTTTTCTTTTAGATTTTTTTCAATATTTTTATCGTTTAATGCTAAAATTTTTGCAGCAATTAATGCTGCATTTTCTGCTCCATGATCTCCAATAGCAACAGTTGCTACAGGAACTCCTTTTGGCATTTGAACTATTGACAGCAATGAATCTATTCCATTAAGATTTGAGGATTTTATTGGTACTCCAATAACAGGTAATTCAGTTAATGCTGCAACCATACCAGGAAGGTGCGCAGCTCCTCCTGCTCCAGCAATAATAACTTGTACTCCTCTTTCCTTTGCATTTTTTGCAAAATCATACATCAAATCAGGAGTCCTGTGGGCAGAAACTATTTTTGTCTCGTGGCTAATATTAAGCTCTCTTAGTACTTCTGAGGCAAGCCTCATTGTATCAAGGTCACTTTTGCTTCCCATTATTATTGAAACTTTAGGTTTAATGTTTATCTCCCATCTTGTAAAAAATTAATTATAGCATTCAATGAATGCTTTGGTTCTTCAAAAGTATTTTTGTGATTTATATCTTTTAGTGTATATAAAATTTCAACATCTATGTGATCTATTAATGATCTAGTTAGTTGGTAATTATCGTCTTTTTCTCCCATTATAATTAAGTGTTTGTCTCTATTCCAATTTATAGAATCTATAGCGCCCTTCCAATGTAATGCTTTTTCAAAAATTTTACTATAAATCAAATATTTTTGATCTCCAGTTTTTTCTCCTAGTTGTTTCATTGCCCTTGAGCGTTTAATAAATCTTTTTTCTTCTAATTTAGGCGAACCAGGGTGCATCCCTAAAGAAATCATTTTATCTAATTTTTGATTTTTTATAGCTGCTTCAAAACCTGCTCTGGCACCCATAGAAAATCCAATATAATCAAACTTTTCACATTCAATATCAATTGAGATATCTTTGATATTCTGAGCCATGTCTTTTACTTCAAAATTATTGTTTTTTAATTTGGCATTTTCACCATGTCCAGAAAAATCAAATACATGAACTTTTCTAATTTTTGAAAGCTCTTCTGTCCATCCATTTTCTATCCATAAATTTTTATTTTGAGCCATCCCATGCCCAAGAATTAGATCAGGGCCATCTCCAAAAGTTAAATATGATACCATTTTGCCTATTTTTATTTTTATATCTAATTATCATTATATTGTAAGAAAATTTATGGAGGTTGATTTGAGCGAAAATCTTGATAAAACGGCAATGGTAGTAACTGCACATCCTGATGATGCTGAATGGGGATGTTCTGCTTCAGTGGCTAAATGGACAAGGCTAGGATGGGAGGTAGTATATGTGTTATGTACTGATGGTTCAAAGGGAACAGAAGACAGATCAATTACTAGCAAGGAATTGGCCAACATTCGTGAAAAAGAACAAAGGGATGCAGGTAAAATCTTAGGGTTAAAAGCAATAGAATTTTTAGGATATCCAGATGGATACTTAGAGCCTTCATTAGATGTTAGAAGAGATATTTCCAGAGAAATAAGAAAGCACAAGCCTTCTGTTTTAATTACGACTAACCCCAATAGAGATTTACTTAACTCTTCATATTTAGGCCATCCTGACCACTTTGCAGCTGGAGAAGCAGCTTTATCTGCAGTATTCCCAAGCGCAAGAGATCACTTAACCTTTCCTGAGCTGCTAGATGAAGGCCTTGAGCCACATAAGGTAAGACAAGTTTGGGTGAATATGTTTAATATGGATTCAGGCAACAATAAAAATTGGTTTTTTAATCCAATAGAAAAAGTTGATTTGGATACAGCAATCAAAGCTTTACAAGCACATACTAGCCAAATTCCTGACCCTGAAAGAGCTAGAGAATATATGACAAAAAGAAGAGAAGATTTGGGAAAAATCTGTAACGTTTCTTATGCTGAGGCTTTTGCAAAATTTGAACTAAATTAGTTTATATTGCTTCGCTTTCAGTATTTTCTACTTTTTCATCTCTAATAGAATTAAATTCTCTATCTATAGACTGAGTTATCATGCCTCCATCTGAGCTATGAAGTACAAATCTTGCTCCAAGTTCCATAGTTTTAAGAGTTCTTTCTTCAGTAAATCCGTGAACCATGACAGGTATATTATGAGATTCTGATATGTTGATAATTTTTGTTAGAGCATCAATGTATTCTTTGTTCTCTAACTCATCAGGAATGCCCATAGATGTAGAAAGATCATTTGGACCAACAAACACTCCATCAATAGGGCCTTTGCTAATTAAGTTATCCAAGTTATTCACAGCAGTAATACTCTCTATTCCAACTACAAAAATTTTATGACCATTTTTTTTATGAAGATAGTCTTTAGTTTTTTCACTTGGATAAGACTCTGAATTTAAAACATCTTCAAATGCCTTGCCTTTAAGAGGATGTAAATATGTCTTCCAAGCGCATCTTTGTATAGTTTCAGCATCTTCACAATATGGTACTAAAACCCCATCAGCTTTAGCGTCTAATGCTATAGCTACAAGAGTAGGATCTGGGTCAGCCACCCTAACAATCACAGTTAGACCAATACCTTGTCCAGCAGACACCATACTTGCTATTTCTCCTCTAGAGTATGATCCATGCTCTGCGTCAATTATTACATAATCTAATGCTTTAGAAGAAAACGCACCGGCCCATCTTACTCCTTCAATAAAATTAATCATAGTTCCAAATACTTTGCCGCCACTTTTAAGTTTGTTTTTTAAATCTTGAGGTTTCATAATTTCAACTTTCTAAATCTCTAATTCTTTAAAATTTTTTATTATATAATCTGGAGGTTTAAGATTTTTAGGATATTCTCTCCCCATACTTATCCAAACTGTAATCATTCCGATTGATTGTGCTCCAATTATATCTGTATAAGGATTGTCGCCTATAAATACTACATTTTCAACTTCTTTTAATGTTAAATTTAGTTGTCTAACAGTTTCTATGAAAATTTCCTTCTTGGGTTTGGAGTGTCCAAAAATTTCAGATGCTATCACAAAATTATACTTATTTTCCAGACCAGTTTTTTTAATTTTTTCATATTGATAATGACTTCCGTTGGTTACTATACCAAAATTCAATTTTTTTTCTATACATCTATCCAGAAATTCACTTGCCCCTTCATAAGGTTCAACCAATTCTGACATATTTTTGTAATAATAATCGTAAAATTCTTGATAGCTCAGTGTAAAATCTGGATATTTTTTCTTTATTTCTTTTAGTACGAAATCGATATCAAAATCATTATTAGAATTAAGACTCCAAAAGTAATCTAAGGCCTCTTCTTTTGAAAGCTCACTGAAACACTTGAAGTCATTAGTAAAACGTAAGCACAATTTATCAAATGCTTTTTTTCTATCAATTAATGTATCATCAAGGTCAAATGCAATCCCCTTAAATTCAGATAATTTAATGCTCATGCTGTTCGTATTGATCCTCTTAACAGTGATGCTTCATCTGAAGACATAAAATATATAATATTAGCTACACCTTTGGGGCTGGCTAAAACTTTTTTTATATCGCTATAATCCTTCTCGTTTCCTGTTATGTCTCTAGTAGTTTCTATTTGAGCATTTTTTAGAGGTGTATCTACAGACCCAGGAAGTATATCGTGGACTCTTATGCCGTATTTTGATAATTTATCTTCTAATACTAGTGATAGTCCATGGACCCCCCCTTTGGAAGATCCGTATGCAAATGAAGAAGAGCTTCCCAAAACTCCTGCTCCTGAACTGGTTAGAATTATTGTGCCACTTTTTTGTTTTTGCATGATAGAAGCTACATGCTTACTCATTAAGTAGCTTCCTGTAAGGTTGATACTTATGACAGACTCCCAGGTTTCATCAGGGAATTCATCTATTTCTAAGGATGCTCCTTGTAAGACACCTGCTAAATTTATAAGGATGTCTATTCCTTCTAGCCATTGTGTAGCAGCTAAAACTCCTCCTGAAACCTGATTTGAATCTCTTACGTCTACATTCCAGTATCTTATATCTAGATTTTTTTTATTTAGCTCATTTGTTAATTTCATTCCTTCTTCGTTATTAACATCAAAAATAGCAACTTTTGCTTGATTTTCAGCAAAAATTTTGACTACTTCTCTTCCTATACCTGTTGACCCTCCAGTTACAATGACTTTTTTACCCTTCATATTGATATTCATATTTTTACTCCTGAATTAGATTTTTGATCAGATTAGCTAGCTTTTAAAAAATTTTGCTACATTTCTTCTTTGTATTTTTCCTGTAGCAGTTCGAGGGAGCTCATCTGCAAAGAATATTTTTTCTGGAATTTTAAAACTTGTTAATGATTTTGAGCAAAATTCTTGAATTTCTTTTTCAGATACTTCAGAGTTTATTACTAAAGCGGCATATACTACTTCTCCATATTTTTCATCTGGTGAAGCAAAGCATACGGCCTCATTTACACTTGGGTGATTTAATAGAACAGCATCAACTTCCAATGGAGAAATTTTTTCTCCTCCTCTGTTTATAAGTTCTTTTATTCTACCGGTTAAGTTTAAATAGCCATCATCATCTAAAAACCCCTGGTCTCCTGTTCTGAACCATCCATCCACATAGGCTTCTTTATTAGCATCGTCATTATTGTGATATCCGCTTGTTACATTTTCTCCTTGAATTACAACTTCACCTACTTTGTTTTTATCAAGCATTTGCCCAATATTTTCCATTGACATGATATTTATTTTTACTCCAGTTGGCTTTCCAACACTTCCTGCTTTTCTTTTTTCAGGCGGCATTGGATTGGAACTCATTTGATGAGATGCCTCTGTCATTCCGTAGGCTTCTAATACAGGAGCTCCAAATCTTTTTTCAAGATCTCCTAGCACTGAAGGCGCTAATGCAGCTGAACACGACCTTATAAATCTAAAAGATTTTTTAGGCGCATTATCTTCCTCTGCTCTTATTAACAAAATTTGGTGAATAGTTGGAACAGCAGAGTACCATGTAGCATTATGTTTTTTTTGCAATCCCCAAAATGCTCCAGCTGAGAATTTTTCAGGAATAACGATTTCTCCTCCGCTTGAAAGAGTAGATAGTGCTACTCCTATGAGACCATGAACGTGAAATAATGGCATAACAACCATAGCAATATCTGTATTTTTTAAGTCATAAGTATCAACTATATTTTTAAGGGATTCTAATAAGTTTTTATGCTTTAATGGAACTCCTTTTGGCCTACTTGTTGTTCCTGAAGTATGAAGAAAAAGGCAAGAATTATTTTCATTTGGTCTGTTTGTATCTTTTTTATTGACTTTATTTGAATCAAAGTCCATTTTTAGCATTCCGTTCTCAAATGAAACAATTGAAACTGCGATATTTTTTGATTTAGCTTGCTTGATTACAAGATTTCCTTCTGTAGTAATAACCATAGAAGGATTAATGTCATCTAAGTAAAAATTAAACTCTTCTTCTGTAAATCCAGAATTTAATGGTGCAGCTATTGCACTTGTATTTGTTACAGCTAAAAAGGTTATTATAAATTCAGCATTATTTTTAAGTACTATTACAATTGGTTTTTCGTTTTGAGCTCCATGATCTATGAGCTTTTCAGATGTTTCATTTACTAGCTTTTTAAGTTCAAAATAATTTATTTTACAATTATCAGGAATAGTTATTGCTGTATCTTCGTCTTGCCCCGAGTTTAATATGTTTGGTAATATTTTATTCATTTTAATTCTGTGTTTATGTATTTTGTTATATTGTATAAAAAAAGCTTTGATCTAACAGTCTTTTCTGCCTAAATCTGGAGCTTCTTTTACTATTTCTACTGGAGTGTTCCTCGCTACAATAAGTTTTAAGTCTTCAGATCCTGTATTTACTGGTTGATGAAGAGCTCCGTCAGGAACAAAAATAAAATCACCTTCTGAGATCTCTTCTTCTATTTCCAAGTTATCACCATGTAAAAAAAGCCCTTTGCCTGATAAAACATAAATTGCAGATTCGCAATTTGTGTGAAAATGGGTGGTAGAGCACCTATCTTTAGGTATATTAGCAATTGCCATATGTATCTTTTCAGCTTTACTTAGTGCTTTAGAAACACCAGCCATTCTTATCATTGCACCTGAGTTTATTTCTTCTTCTAAATTATTTTTTTTTGTTATTATTATCTTTTTCATATACTTATTAATTCTTTCTTGAAAATGTATTATAAATATTAATCTTAACTCAAAAAGGATGAATAATGTACGGCACTATTTTTAATTTAAAAGTCAAAGAAGGTCATGAAAAAGCACTCTTAGATGAAATGAACTCACAAGAAGAAAACCCAAAAGGAATGGTTGCGTGGTTTTTAATGACTCCTGATGATAAAAGCAAAGACTGGATTGGGGTAGCTATATTTAGGTCAAAAGAAGATCATGTTAATAATGCAAATCGACCAGAACAAAACGAATCTTTTCAAAAAATGATGGAACATCTTGCTGAAGAGCCTAAATGGACTGATGGAGAATATCCTATATCTGAAATAATTTGATTATGGATCAGAGCAATCCCTTATAAATCCGCAATTATGGCAAATAATTTTACAATGAAGTTTAAGGGTTTCTGAATCACAGATTTCACATAAGTTCAAAGTTTCAGTTTTATTGATATTTTTCATCTATATAAATATTTAAATTAAGTTAGATATAAATGTCAATAATTAATTATATTTATATATTAATTATTAATGATTTAGAATTTTTTTATGACTAATGATTATTCTCCATGTATAAACATTTGCCGATACACATCTACCAAACTTGATAAAGAAGAAATTATCTATTGCGTTGGATGCTATCGGTCATATGATGAAATATCTAGATGGAGCTCTTACTCAGATTCAGAAAAAAAGGATATAGAAGTAGAATTGGAACACAGAAAAGTAAATTTTAATTAATTGAATTATCTAACCCAAAATCCATTAATCCCTTTATTCCTTGAGTCCCAAGAATCATATAATGTGTCGTCAATTGATGTAGCGACATGAGATCTAGAAAAGTTCCAGATAATGGTTAATTTATCTCTTTTTCCAAACTCTTCAATAAAGTCACCCAACATTTTGTTAAGAAATTCTTTATAAATATGCTTCATTTTTGTATTGCTAGTACTCGTGAACAGGAAATCTGATTTAAAAGAGTTTTTTCTACCAATTTTATTAGAAAAAAACTTTGATTTTTTAGACTTTGAATTATAGAAGTAATAAAAGCCTAATTCCTTTAACCATTGATAAGGAACCACATTTCCGTTCAATATCTTTTTAATATCTTTATTGTTATAAATAGCAACTTCTTTAGCAACATCTAAATAATCCATATCTAAAGCTTTAGTTATAGCTCTAACAACACAGTCACCACTATCAAATTCACTTCGATAATCTTTATTTTTATCAGTGACTTTATAATATCTATTACCATAGGCTTTTAGAAAATCTTTATTTGGATGATACTGTTGATATTTCATAAGTATTTTTTTTCCCTTTATTAACTTTTCTTTAGAATTTCAAGTTAATTAATTCTACTTTTTTAATACCCATTTTTTAATTTCCACTCTTCGTACTTATTTCTTCTTTTTTCCATGTATTTTTTGTAATTATCTATTACTTTTTGTCTAAAAGGATCAATTGATTCAGCTTCGGGAGTGCCAAGATAGTTCACTCCTTTTGGCCAAATGTATAGATTTTCAAGACTTTCTGGAATAGGAGTTGGTTTTTTCCATTCGTCTTCTCCTATAAAAGAAGAAAACCAAGCATGAAAAATCATTAAAGAGATCAAACCTACAATTACAAAAACAATCGGTATTCTAATGTCATCTTTGCTTATCAAAAGTTTTTTTATTATTTACCTGGAAGTATTGCCTTAAGTAATATTTTTATAGGAAGTATAAAAAGTATTTTGACTGGCAAGAGTATTATATTGAAAATAAACATGTTTTTTCCTTATTCTAAGATCTAATTAATATTATATACCAAGAAAAAAACAGAGCTGTTCCCATTTCATTATATTGATTAAAAGATACAAAGTATCATAAAATATATAAAAATAAGATATTGACAAGATTGATTTAAATATTTATCTTTTATTTAACGAATTATTAAATGATATTAAATATCAAATATGTGGAGGTGCATTTATGAAGCTTACAGCTTACAGTGTGAAATTAAAAAAAGTGGTAGATATCGCTCAGCCAAAAATAGTTACCATGAAAAATGGTAGAAAAGCAGTCTCTGGAGTTGCAGCTGAAGATCCTTCTTCAAAAGTTTTTAGAATTTTAAGCGATAAAGATGTGGCAGAAGTGGAAAAAATGATTGGGTAAACCAATTTTATATTTCGTATTTTTTAGCTATTAAATTTTGCAATACGCCTTCGTAGAATTATTTGCTATAAAATACATGGGGCCGAGGGGTAAGACAAAAATAAGGTATTAATGTTCTCTCGGTCCCGCCATTTAAATATTGAAGGGCCTTTATTTTTAGCCCTTCAAATATTGTATAAATTTTTTAATCTTGACCAGTTCTTATAAGTTCTATTCCAGTTGCAACTGATGTTATTACAAGTGAAAAATAGTAAGCTGCAATTAATCCGTGATCATAAAAAAGGATTCCGCCAATTACTCCAATTATTCCCACTAACATAAATGCAGATGAGCTAATTACATGAATAGTCTTGTTTTTATACATACTGTATCCTAAAAAACCTATTCCTAATGCTAAAATACTTGTTCCAAATCCACCAGCAGTTGTCGCTAGAGTAAGCATTGATATAGACTCATGAATCAATCCTTCGTTTGACAAGCTTGCAGCTGCAGAATAAGCACCGTTTTCAGCTATTGTTCCAGCGTAACCTATTGCAATAAGTATTCCTGCTAAAAATGCAAAGTTTGATTTTCCTTTTTCTAGAACTTTAGCTCTAAGCCCTATAAAAGAAGCCATAAGTATGGTGAATACTATTGCAGCAACCCCCATATTTACATGAATTCTATCTGAGACGCTTCCTATTTCAGTAGCATATGCAGCATATCCACCTTCAATTTGACCAGCAGGTGTTGATGGTAATCCTGCAGTTGCCCATGAAAGAAGCCCTAGTATTGGAAAAATAA
>MDTC01107010.1_pt1 | contig 12158 bp, 6 predicted proteins | sample 811181 | NCBI WGS metagenome assembly MDTC01 (sample SAMN05326644, study PRJNA326480) | marine metagenome | isolation source: seawater | place: Pacific Ocean: North | collected 2011
GAAGCAGACAATTCCGCTGATTCGATAGTCTGCAGGGCGAATGGCGACCCCTCTGTACTGCTCACCGCCAGCCCAAACCAGTGGCCCTCGTCGTCAAACCAATTAGAGGATGACTCACCATTAACCAGCAGTACGTTGATTTTAGGCAGGACATCGACCGTAAAATAATAGGCATTGTCATCAATGAACCCATCGCCGCTTACCCGCACTTCTCCCACGTAGGTACCCTCAGCATCGAATTCGACATCAAAGGTAACGACCTGCTCTGAACGATCAGCAAGATCCAGCTCGGCCCGATCAATCATTTGCCCATTCAGGCTAAGGCTAACCTCCCCCTGTTCAACCAGCCGCGTGCCGCTGCTTCGCACCCGCGCCAGGATCCGCTGTTGCGCAGAATCTTCGAGAAGTTGCTCTGGCGCGCGCACGTCCGTTAGGGCCAGGTTTTCACTTTCTGCTGCACCTACATCTATCAGATTCAATGCGACGCCCGGCGCAAGCTTCCAGGTTTCATCCGCCGCCTGCATGCCAATGTCCTGAAAATCAGAAATCAGATAGATCGCACGATTTTCATAACGGGAGTTTTCCAGTAACTGATCGGCCAGGCGCAGATTAGGGTAGTAACGGGTCGCGCCGTAGCCAGGTTCTTCAATATCTTCAATGAGTTCGCGGATTCTGCCGACATCTGCATCCAGTTCGCGTACCAACTCGGCGCTAACGGAAAATGCAATAAGTGCAACTTCGTCTCCTCCAGTAAAGCGATCCAATACATCCAGCGCCTCAGCCTTGGCTTCGTCGAAATTATCGCCATAGCGCATGCTCATGGAAGTATCCAACAGGATGACGGCTGACTGTGGGTCCGCATCCACCAATCGCGCGACCGATTGATTCAATAGTGGCCTGGCGAACGCGATAACCAGCAGGGCGATGACAGCGACCCGCAGCAGTAACAAGGCAATCTGCTGCAGGTGCTGAAACAAAACCAGCTTCTTTGATGTCTTCTTGAGAAATCGGATGGTACTGAACATGATCTTGGGTGGCTTTTCCCGACGGATGAGGTGAATTGCAACCGGGATCAAGGCTGCCAATAGGCCTAACAGGAACAGCGGTGTCAGAAATACCATGGCGTACTGCGACTCCTAGAAACTCTTGGCCCGTTTGGACATGTAAGCAGACAAAGCCTCGTCCAGCGGCTCACCAGTATTGAGCAGGCAATAGTCCACCCCGCTGCTTTGGCACTTTTTACGACAGTAGCCCAAAAATTCATTAAGGTTTTCCAAGTAGGCATTCCGTATGGCTGCGGGTGACGTGATGTAAGATTCATTGTCTTCCATGTCGATGAACTCTGATGCTTCATTGAACGGAAAGTTGAGTTCCGCATCATCCATGATTTGGAATGTAATGATGTCGTTGCCCATTCCCCGCAAATTCTGCAGCGTATTAATTACTCGCTCTTCGTCATCCAGCATATCTGAAATGAGAATTACGATGCTCTTCTTGTTCAATGATGCAGCAAGATCAGTTAGCGGCTTTACCGTGTCAGTTTTTTTGCCAGTTTCTACCGTGGAAAGGGTACGCAGAACATGCATCAGATGCGGTTGCCTGCACTTGGCTGGGATATATTCCCTAACTTGATCATCAAAGGTTATCAGACCCACGGCATCGCGCTGCTTCATGATGAAATAGGCGAGGGCAGAGGCCAAGGTAATGCCGTAGTTAAGCTTACTCATTCCCCCGGAGCTGTATGCCATGGAGGCACTGGTATCCAGCAAAATCATACATCGTACATTAGTCTCATCTTCATATTGCTTGATGTACATATTGTCGCTGCGCGCGTAGAGTTTCCAGTCCACGTGACGCATATCGTCGCCGCGCTGATAGTGGCGGTAATCATTGAATTCAACACTGAATCCGCGGTTCGGGCTCTTGTGCAGGCCCGAGAGAAAACCTTCCACCACTACCCGCGCCCGCAATTCAAGATTGCTGAGGCCTGCGAGCACATCAGGGTCAAGGAAGTTGATGGAATCTGCCATAGCGTTAATTTTTCAATGATGAACGAAGGCCGAGCTCAAATCTCGGAGCTCGGCTCAGGTACTGCTTCCAGCAAGCGCTTGATTACGTCGTCGGTAGAGACGCGTTCCGCTTCAGCGTGAAAATTCAGCAATACACGATGTCGCAGCACCGAAGGTGCCAGGGCGCGCACATCGCCGTAGGAAACATTGTAGCGACCCAGGAGCAAGGCCCTCACCTTACCAGCGAGAATTAAATTCTGTGAGGCGCGAATACCTGCCCCCCAGCTGACCCAATCCTTGATGAAGTCCGGCGCTGTCTCACTCTGGGGGCGAGATGCATGCACGAGTCTCACAGCATATTTGATCACCGCTTCAGCTGCTGGTACCTGGCGTGCGATGCGCTGAAATTCCAGTATATCCTCGCCGCTCAATGGGTGAGCGAGTCCACTATCATGAGTTTGTGTGGTCTGGCTCACCACCTTCACTTCATCATCTTCAGAAAGATAGCCCAGCTCGATTTTAAACATGAAGCGGTCCAACTGTGCCTCAGGCAAGGGGTAGGTCCCTTCCAATTCGATCGGGTTTTGAGTCGCCAGCACGAAGAAGGGCTTGGACATGGGATAGGTGACCCCGGCCGCCGTCACCTGCCTTTCCTCCATAGCCTCCAATAGCGAGGACTGGGTCTTGGGAGGTGTTCGATTAATTTCATCCGCTAGCAGTATATTGGTGAAGATTGGCCCTTTGACAAACTTGAGCTGGCGCCCACCTTCTGCCGATTCCTCAACGACCTCGGAGCCCACTACATCAGCTGGCATCAAGTCAGGCGTAAACTGAATACGGCTGAAGTCAACTTGCAGGATATCGGCCACGGTCTTGATCAGCAAGGTCTTTGCCAGACCAGGAACACCGGTCACCAGCACGTGACCACCACCAAATAACGCGATCAGCAGTTCATCGATAATATCTTCCTGGCCAATGATAACTTTCTTGATCTCGCCAACAATCTGGTCACGACCATCCTGCATGCGTTTGACCAGAGCAATATCATCCTGACCCTCGATATCCAGTACTTCTTCTTGTTCTGCCATGGTTTAGTCCTTTCTTTCAGTCGCTCAATGGCTAAATGCGTAAATGAGAAAATTAATCCCGATTTTGTAGGCTTCGTTGGTAGACCTGGTGGGATAGCCGGCATAAAAAGTATGCTCCCAACCATCTCCCAGATCTGTGTTGTAGTTTGCCACCATCATTACCCGACCATCATCATCCAAAACTGCATACACCTCAGGAGGGTAACTCGGGTCATCGAGATTCATAAAACCACCAAAGTCCCAGGTCACCATTCGACCCGGCACCTGCGCGATTTCATCAATATCAAAAAAAGTGTGAAAAATTTCATGACTGGCGTCTAGTTTCACGATGTCGCGATCGGGAAAAATTTTCCCCATCTCCACGAACATGTCATCAAGATGAGGTTGCCCCCAAAAATCATCGACCATGACAAAGCCACCGCGAAACATAAATTCACGCAGCGCTTCGATCTCTTCCGGCGAAAAATTAGGACCGCTATTGGATGACCCAATTGGCACCCGCTTCCAGTTCATGTAGAGAAAAATATGTTCGTATAAGCGCGGATCCGTAAGCTGAATATAAGTGTGGTTACCCGGGCTCGTATCAACATTGGTATAACGCTGAACACCCCGCAGAAAATTTTCGTCGGAGTCCGGATAGTCCGTATCCCACCAGCCACCACGACGACGCCAGCTATACCCGCCCTGACCACCACCATGGTTGGTATACTGACCGCGCAGCCAGGTGAATTCCGCTATGTCTGTACCGTAGATTGCCAGATCTTCATTATTGCTGGGTAAGGGCATCACCTGCGCGACAGCGGGACCTGCCAATAAGCTCAGCAAAAACAGATTCGCCAGGCAACTCAATCTCACTGGCCGGTTTCTCCTGCAACAGACTCCAGTAAAAGCTGTTGTGCACGTTCAAAACTCGGAGCCTGTTCGAGGGCGTAAAGCAGATTCTGCTTGGCCTCCCCTGGCTGCCCATTATTAAGATAAGCCTCCGCCAGATTAGTTCTCGCCTCTACCGGATCACTGATTTCAAGCTGCATCAGAACTTCATATTCGGTGACTGCTAGGGCACTATCGCTCACCGCTTCAGCATACCGTGCCTTCAGCTCGTGGACATCATTGCGATAAGGGTTAACTTGGATCGCCCGGTCAACATAGTAGGCTGCGCGCTCGTAGTCCGCTGCGGCAAGGGCCGACTCTGCTAACTCAATGGCGGCGCCATAGTCATGCTGCAGGTTTTCAAGCAGCGTTTCCAACCACTGTAACTTTGCTTCTTGATTACCTTCGCGATCATATATTTGTGACAGCACCAATGCTGGGCTGGGGTAACCGGTATAGCTGGGCAGCATCTCGTAGGCTGTTTCCAGATACTGTTTGGCTTCGGCAAAGGCCTCTTCCTTAAACAGTACGATGCCTAATTGCAGATAGGCCTGAAAGTCGCGTTCGTTTTCTTCGATTCGCGAGCGCATGTGCTGCTTCAATGAAGCATTATTGTAGAGTTCTGCAAGGATAGCGCTGCTGTTTTCTCGAATGCCGTGACCGTGACCTTCTCCCTCGTCTGGCACATCTTCCGTATGGACATAGACATTAATTTCCTGTACCCGCTGATCGATCCAGCGCTGAAATGCACCGTCAAATTCATTCAGGCTCATGTCTAATGCTGCTCGAAAGCGCTCTGACTCCTCCTTGATCTCGCCATATTCGTAAATCAGGTCAACGAGTTTATTGAAGCCGTAGGTTTCAGTGATGTAGTCCACTACCAGATAGGACTGGAAATAGGCAAAGCTCAGGTCAGCATTGTTCTGCGCGCCGGAGAAACCGCTGTTGAGATCGCCAATTGGCAAAAGCTTTTGCTCTTCCGCGGCACGCACCAGATCCAGGCCCTGACTGCGTCCCCAGTAAGACCTGCCTTCCCGCTCTTCCCAGACTGATATGCCTTCTGACAGCCAGCGCGGAATCCTGTTATTGGTCATCTGCAAGGTGATGACGTGTGCAAACTCATGCCAGACGATCTCCTGCCAGTTTGCCGACAGCGTATCTGGCGAAATGAGGGTAATGACTTTACCGAAACAGATGCCAACCAAAGGGCCAATATCCGGCAGTCCCACTGAACGGACAGCGAAATCTGCTGTATCCTCGAAGACTTCGATAAGTGTTTTGCCTTCTGGCTCATAGTTGTACTTTGCGCTCAGCGTCGTCCAGCTTTCCTCTAGCAGCGGCTCGAGGTAAGGCCATAGAACAAGTGAGTCGCGTTCACTCATATGCACCTTGAAATGCTCGCTTTCCACTGTGGCATAAGTCTCCAAGGTGTCGAAAACTTTCAGCATATTGGAAGTCATCACGTTGAAAGGATCGTTATCAAATCCAATCTCTAGATTTCGGCGCCCTTCCTCTTCTTCGCCAAGACGAATCAGATTACTGCCCAACAAGGTGTAGCCCTGCCAGTACTCCGGGTCGAACTCGATGCTGGCGCGGGCATATGCCACAGCTTCACTAAAGCGATAGTTATTACCAAAACTATCTGCGATATGACCAAGAAATTCCGCGTTATCAGGGCTGAATGCTTCAACCTGCTGGCGATAGTCCTCGTAGTCGGACATTCGCTCTTCCAGAGCTGCCTTGGCCGCGAGCACGCTCAGAGTCTTTAAGGACTCAGGGTTTAGCGCCAACACTTGGCGGAAATATTCCTGCGCCTCGTCCTCGCGCCCGTTCATCATGAGCAACTGCCCATAGGTCTCAAGCGCTAAAATCGAATTAGGATTAATGGCCAGGGCCCGCTGCAATGAGCGCTCATCCCCAACAACACGAGCCATACCAACCAAAGCAGGCACGTAGCGTCCGTTTAGATCCAGCGCGTCCTGATAGCCGCGCTCTGCATCCGCCGCGTTGTATTTTTCAAGAAATAAGTCCGCCCACAGGGTATGGGCCTCAAGGTTATTGGGATTCGCACGGGTCGCCTCGTCAAACAGGCTATTGGCGTCGTGAAAATTGCCTAACAACCAGCTAGCCTTCGCCACCATGGCGACATCTTCAGAACTGAACACCAGGCCGTCGTTGTAGCGCTGCACCGCCCTGTCCAGAACCAAGAACGCCTGTTCTTTCTCACCAACAAACTTCAGCAGACTGCCATACTGCACCAACGAGCGCACCGGAGGTTCAGCATTACCATCCACAACTTGCCGCAGCATCGCCAGGGCTTCTGCCGATCTGCCTGTGGCTCGCATTATCTCGGCCAGTTGCGTCGTCAGCAGCGGAAATCCCACATAACCTTCATCATCAATGGCGTCCGCCACCACGCTTTCTGCTTTCTGGTAATTCCCCATCATCTCTAGTGCCTTGCTGGCACCAATCAAGCCATCAGAACGATCAAGCCCGTCTGCCATCTCGAAAATCTCACTAGCCGCAGCGTAGGAGCCATTCAGCATCATTTGCTCACCACGATAAAGCGGCGAGTCGTTGGTCTGGGGAAGATTATCCTGTGCGATTGCCAGCGTTGTCATCAGCATCAGACCGCCTAGAGCGAGGCCTCTGAATGAACCAGGAGAAAATAGACCAACATTGAGATCAGTCATTGCTCGCACCATTGGTTGTAGAATTTTGAGAGGGTTGAGTGATTTGGGTGTTCGTGGAATCATTGGAACGATACTGCGCGTTAAATCGTGCTGTAGCACGCGCCAGCTCTACCAGCAGAACCTCCATTTGCGACCAATAATCGGCTTCCAGGTATTCTGCCTTACGGCCTCGCATGATAATTACCGAGCGTTCAAGTTCCTGAATCCGCGCCTTCAGCTGCAGTGCTTCCGCGGACAGGCCAGCGCTATCGTCCACCAGGGTGTCGATATAGGCTATTTCCGCTAGACGCCCATCGGCCACGTCAACTGCAGGATTTAGGCTAAACAAGGCATCGCCATTGTCGTCTAGTCCTGCATGCTCTGCGGCGAGGCGGCCCTGCTCTTCATACCAGAGTTCAACATTGGCCTTGGCATATTCAAATGCCTCCAACATAGATACCCGGTTGTTCTTGTCACGATCACCATTGCGTTGATCAAGGGCCTCAATGAAGTAACCGGAGAAGATCGGATCATAGCGCTCGGAAGGTGAACGGGTTGATGAAATCACCACGCGCCCCTCACTGGACAGGGAGGACGAAAAGCCGAAACTGGCGCTGGTGGTATTTACCACCACCATGTCTTGCTGACCGAAGCGGTCCAGCATCTCGGCAAACTCAACGCCAGTGATGTCAGGGCCAACAATATTGAATTTTGCTTCTTCCTCTGCACCTGAGCCGTGACCAATAAAATACAAAGTAATCTGATCACCGGTCTTGACTCTCGCCGCCAATTCATCAAGCGCTCCCACTATGCCCTCGCGATTAGTTGGCCCATCAACTCGCTCACCCCCAACAAAACTTGTGTCGCCCCGATCATAGAGCAACGTGATGGTGTCCGAGCTATAGCCATAATCACGAGTGAGAATATCGTGCAGAGACAGGGACCACTGTCTGAACCGAGAGCTGTTGTCATCGCCAACCGCAGGTCCTGTCATGATTACTGCGAACTTCGCAGTTTCTGGCGTATCCAAAAAGAAATTGGCATTGTTACCGGGATCTGGCAGCTGCGCAGATATCGACAGACTGGTAAGCAGACTAAATAGGCCCGAGGTGTATCGAGCCAGAAGAGCCACATGTCTTCTTAATACAAACTGATTCATCACGATAACCCCTTGAGTCGACGAGCGACCCAGTCCAGACACAGCAGGGAAATCAGTAGCGCCAGTAGCCAGGGTTGATCCCAGAGGTCGATCTGAACCTCTTGGGAGAATGCATTGGGGGTATATTCAACGGTATCCGCCAAGGCATCAACCCCGTCTACTTTGAAATAGGTGCCACCGCTGGCCTCGGCAATGCGGGCCAACAGCCCGCCGTCCATCGCGGCGTTATTGTATTCACGCAGAGATGGCGTAACGACAAAAGCGGCACGCTTCTCAGACGCCCCGGAAGCTCCCTCACCTGCAGCACTGGCTACATCAACCAACAGATCGTAGACGCCCTCTTTTTCAACCACGAAACTGGCGCGGTAAACACCATCTTCTTCAATATCCCATTCCATAGGCGTATCGGTGACGGTGTCCAAAGGGTTATTGGTTTGCATCCACAAAGTGGCATCGTTGTCCGGCTCATATTCCATATCCAGCACGGTAGCAGTGATGTTGACTTCATCGCCCACGTTATAAAATTCTCGATCGAAATCAATAGTGACCCGCTCCGGTGCGGATACTGCCAACCAACGCAGCAACTGTCGCCACAGTGTCTCATGTGACTCATCGGTGGAAGGCATCATCATTTGCCAGCGCCAGGTACTCGACGTGGTCAAAGCCACGCTGCGACCGCTGCCAAACCGCTGCGAAGCCAGCAGCGGCAAAGCCTGGTTCTGGTATTGCAATAAGGGGTGTTCCATCAGCACCGTGGCACCAGGCTTGATTCGCCCAGTAACATAGACACCCTGCAATTCTGGCAACTGCCGCCACAGTAATTCGTTGTCACTATCGTCAGCCGCCAGGCGCAGCAGCGGAGAAAATTCACCACTATTGGTGAGACGCGGGAAGAAAAGCTCACCGGATGCCTGCGCACCACGTCGAATGCCTCCGCGCAAATGGGAGGGCAGGAAGCTCTCTTCAATCAGGGTGACCGGCAGCACATCGGCGATGGGTGTAGAAATGAATCCTTCGTCAATCATACCGCTCATCAGAAAACCGCCACCCCGCTCAGCAACAAAGTCTTCAATCATTTGCAGCTGGTCGGCGTTAAAGAAACTTTCTTCGATATCACCCAATATCAAAGATTCATACTGATAGAGTTCTTCCCTGGAACGGGGAAACCCGCTGCTCAGTTCAGTCGGAGACTCTATGCCCTGACGATAGTATTTCTCCGGTCCTGTTTGCAAGTAAGTTGCCAGACGAAGAGATGGATCATTTTCAACGGCTCGACGAATAAACTTGTATTCATTGCGCGGATGTCCCTCAATATAAAGAATATCAAGTGGCTCCTTTTCAGAGTTATCTACAAGAAACCGATATTCATTGTTCTGCTCTATAATCTCACCGCTCTGCAGCTCAACCTCAAGCTCATACACGATGGCTTCCTTTCGTTCCGGCGTGATCTCTAATTCATAACGCAGGGTTATACCCTCAGCACCGAGCGTTATGACTTCAGAGGTAACCTCTTGATCTCCATCGAGCACGGCCATACGAACTTCCTGTCCTTCGTACCCTTGATGATTGAGCCCCACAGAAATATTGAACACCGAGCCCTCCAGCACAGTCTTCGCAGCATTGACGTCGACAATGCCTATATCCTGGGGTATCTGTTCCTGTCCTACACCTACTGTGAAGACAGGTATTTGCCGGTTACCAAAATCCCTCGCCTTGATCAGGGGATCAATTTCGCTGTTATCAGCGCCATCGGTCAGCAGTATCAACCCACCGAGCGGCAAACCACTGAGCTGCCCTTCGACATAATCAAGCGCCTGACTAATAGAGGAAGCAGTGCCGGCCTCGGTCAGGCCATCTTCGTCAGCAATGCGCTCAGTCTGTTTATCAAAGCGAAAGCTGCGTATTTGAAAATTTTCAGCCAGGTCATCGATGACGCCAGCATCGAAGAAGTTCTCGCGTACCGCATCCTGCCGCGATCGCTCTCCGGCCATATCGGTGATCGCCATGCTCTGAGAGTCATCAATAATTACCCCCAAGTAAGTTTCTTGCGGGGAAACTTGCAGAGTGGTAATTACTGGCCGCAACAGACAAAAAAGCAGCAGCACCAGCACACCGGAGCGCAGCCCGACTAGGAATGCTTTCCAGGGGGGACTTAAAGGACGGGTAGTCTTGAGATAGCTAAGCCAGACACCGGCAACAATGAGGCCGACCAAAACAAGAAAAAGCAACGGACTGATGCCGTAGGCAAAGTAAATATTGCCTTCAGCAAAAGCGGGAAGAAGATTAGGTTCTGTGTATTGCATTGCTACTGGATCGAACTACCTGACCCCTGACTTTCCGACAACACACGATAATACTCTTCTACCAGCTCGCGATACTCCTCCGGCACTTGCTCATCAAAGGTGGCGTAGAGTTTGTTATTGATGTTATCCAATTCAGCCTGGGCCCGCAGCGCACCTTCTAATTCCAGAATTGGCTGCAACAACTGTCGGAAAAGTTCGGGTTGATTAATGAAATCTTCAATGTCCTGCTGGGTAAGCTGTTGACGTATCGAACGCGCATTACCCCATGGGAGGTTGCCACCATCAGTTTTGACACTACCTCCGATACCCGGGCGTTCCTGGCCATCGCCGCGCGCCCCTCCAATCTGTTGCCTGCCGCCACGTCCACCGGCCTGGCCCGGCTGGCCACCCTGTTGTTGACTCCCAGACTGCTGGCCACCGCTGCGGGCTTGCTCCTGCAGCTGTTCCTGCAACGATTGGGCTAATTGCTGCGAGCGCTGCAGCTGCTCACGCATTTCCCGAAGGCTAGGTGCAGCGCTATTACCATCGCCGGCCTGCTGGCCCGCCTCATTGAAAGCAAGCGCCTGTTGCTCCAGGGCTTCGATTTGTTCTCGCAGGTTCTCGGCATCCTGTGCGGCCTGCTGAATCTGGTCTGACCCTGAGCCTTGATTGGAGGGATCCAACGCGGCCAAAGAACTGGCCAATTCCTCTAACTGCCCTTCAATCTCCTCCTCAATATCCACCGCAAGGTTAACCATGCCGTTGCGCAACACCCTGCTGCTGGTGGACATTTCTTCCCTGATGGGCCGCAACTCCCGTGAGGCTTCTTGTGCCTGGGACATGAGACGCTGATCTTCGTTGCTACCACGCGCAATGATCGCACGCAGCATATCCTCAATATCTTCTAGGTCGCGCTGCTGCTGCTGTTGGGCCTGGATAAGCTCCTGCAAGCTTTCATCGTTGCGGATCGATTGACGAGTTTGACCAAGCCCCTGCTCTCGGCTGGTTTCCGCTATCTGCTCTTGTAGCCGGCGTTGCTGCTGCAGCAACTGCTGGCCACGTTGGCTCAAATTCTGCGCTAATTGGTTCACGGAGCGCTCGCCCTGCTGACTCAGCTGCTCTTGCTGCTGACGCAAGTTTTCCAATGCCTTCTGGCTGCGGGCAGCGGCGATTGACGCTGAGTCGCTCTCCGCGGCCTCTTGCATCTGCTGCGCTGCGCGCTGAATCGCGGAATCCTGCTGCTGCCCACCAGAGCTACTGCCGGAGGAAGATGACTGGGGTTCGGATTGAGACTGCGATTGGCTGCGACTCTGAGAAGAAGGTTGAGAACTCTGTTGGCTCCGCGACATCTGCTGAGCCAATTGCGCGACTTCTCGGCTCAATTGCTCTTGCTGACGCATAAGTCGCTCCAGCTCACGACGCTTTTGCTCTTCTGTCATTTGATCTTCACGGCGCGCCAGATTGCGCTGCGCTCGGGTTAGCCCTTCCTGACGACGCGCCAATTCTTCGAGCTTATCGACCTCTTCTTGACTTTGTCCACCACCACCGCCAGGACCGTTGGGCGTCTCATAACGATTCTCCAGCTGCCCCATTTCCATTTCAAACAGTTCGCGCAGATCTTCCCGCTCCTGCTGAGCGCCACTCCCGCCGCCACCGCCACCTTGCTGCTGCATGCTGATATTTGTTCTGTTTATACTGGCTTCGGCTTTCAGTATGTACTGCAGAGCCAATTGTTCAGGCTGCAGCGCGCTAGTCACCCGCTCCTGCTCTAACTCACCAGCTGCTGTATTCATTTGCTCGATTGCCAGCGACAGGTTTTCCACGGCAGCATCATAGGTATCGTCAGAGAAGTTTAGTCGCTCTGCGAGTCGATCTATTGACCTACGGGCACGACTGGTCGCTTCGCGCTGAGACTCGGCGATAATTTCTGCATCGGAGCCGAACTCTTCAGGAGACACCTGGCTCTGTCTGTTTCGCAACTTCCAGGTGGCAGCAATTATGTCTTTTTGCACAGACACCAGTGCGCTGCTGTCACCATCCTGACCTCCGCCACCACCACCGCCACCACCACCGCCGGC
>MDTC01155419.1_pt1 | contig 12158 bp, 19 predicted proteins | sample 811181 | NCBI WGS metagenome assembly MDTC01 (sample SAMN05326644, study PRJNA326480) | marine metagenome | isolation source: seawater | place: Pacific Ocean: North | collected 2011
ATTTAAAAAATAATAGATTAAAATAAATAGAATGAAGGTTATATGTATCCATATTGATAATATTATGACCGAATATGAATTATCAACAAAAAATATTATTGATGAAATTAAAACTTTAGATAATTCAGAAAATATAGATTTAATTTATTATTGGAATTATTCAGATGATGTTATTGAATGTTATGGTTCTATGTTAAATAATGATTCAAAAAATAATCATATATTACCATGTGGCGGAATATCTAATTCTTTTGAAGAAAATTCAGAAGATATGGTTCTATATGGAAATATATATATTGTGTGTAAAAATAAAAATAAATATATTGATTATCATATTTCTGATTATGGTAATTTTTATTATATTATGAATGAATATTATGATGTAAGTACTGAAAATGAATCTACTGAAGAAGAAGAAGAAACTATTGATAGTAAAGAATCTAATTATAATCAATTAATATATTCTGATATAATTGATCATGATTCTGATAATGACTTAGATATAGACAATAATGATTATATTTAAAAATTTGAAAATAATATATTAATACAATATAATTATTAAATTACAATATGAATTCAAATATCAATGATGAAATACGCAATAATGTTGTGCAAAAATTAGACAATATTATAGGCTTAAAAATCGTATCTAGGTTAATTGAAAAAAGTATATATAATTACACTATCAATTTAGCAAAAGAAAAAAATATAAAAAGAAATTGGGATAATCATATTTTTCGAGGATTATATTTTTCAAAAATCAGATCTATTTATTCAAACTTAGATAAAGAAAGTTATATTGGAAATGATACATTTTTAGATAGAATTTTAAATAAAGAAATTGATGTAAATACAATTGCTGAACTTACAATATATGATATATTTCCTGAGAATTGGAAATATATTCTTGAACAGAAAAGTAAAAGAGATAAACTTAAATATGAACTTAAACCTGAAGCAATGACAGATGCTTTTAAATGTAGAAAATGTGGTTCAAGGTCAACGTCTTATTATGAGGTTCAAACAAGGAGTGCTGATGAACCGATGACACAATTTATTACATGTTTAAATTGTAATACTAGATGGAAGCAATAAAATGTAAGTAATAAATGTGAGTAATAAATGAAGTAATATTAATTATTATCTTTATAATAAATACCGACACCAGCATGATCATTGATTTGTCTAGTGCATTGTTCGCCATTACACGTTAAAGCAAGATAAGGTTGGACAATGTCATAATCACTGCAAACATCACAACCACTTACATGTTCATTAATTGTTTGGAAATTATCCATAATTTTTTCAGCATTATGCTTTAAAAATAATCTGTATTGATAAGTTGTCATTTCTTGTTCAGGTAGATTGACATAACAGCTAGATCTATAATCAGTAAATTGTCTACCGTCAGACATTCTTGCAGGGAAATCTAAGTGAAAGTTATCAGTTGCTCTATTTTCTCTATTTGTTGCTTTAACAGAATTATCAGACATTATATATTATAATATATATTTTTTTTACAGATTATCTAAAATTCTTTTTATCATAGTAGTTTTATTTCCTGATAATGCTAATTCTTTTTCAATTAAGATTTCTCTTAATTCTTTCACACTTTTCTTTTTATATTCATCGAATAATTCTTTATTATTCGAAACTTCTTCAATAGGATCATCCTCATCACTTGATATATTTACTAATATATCATCCAAACTATCAAAATTAATTTCTATTGTATCATTTTCTACTTTGATATCATCTTCTTTTTTATCTTCATCTTCTTTTTTATCTTCTTCTACTTTTTCTTCTTCTACTTTTTCTTCTTCTACTTTAATTTCATCTTCGGGTTTATCATCTTCATCTTCTAATTTGACTTCATCTTCTACTTTAATTTCATCTTCGACTTCATCTTCTTTAATAGATTCCTCTACAGTTTCTTCCTCTACTTCTTTAATAGGTTCATCTTCTCGAATTACTTCACCAATTTGAATTTCTTCTGGTTCTTCTTCTTGAAGAGGTGGATTTTCTTGATATACAGGTTGATTATATTGATCACTTGGCATTTGGCCTTGATTTGGCATTTGGCCTTGATAACTTTGTTCTGGATGACTCTCTCCTCGAGCTGATTCCTGCATCATTTTTTTATTTAAATTTAATAATAATTCAATCTTTTCTTTATAATTGGACAAAATTTCTTTATGTTTATCTAATTCAATCTTAACTTTTTTAAATTCTAAATAACTTACACTTGCTAAAATAACAATTATGACTGATAACAATAATAATACAATATTTGAATTACTATTCATTTATTAGAATTATATAATAAAAATGTTAATATTAAACTTAATATATAAAGATTATTATAATGAATAATATTATAATGGAAAATACAACTGTTAAAAAAAAAAGAGGTCGTAAACCAAAGAATAAAGAGATAGTTAATGAAAATCCAGTATTTGATAATGTAAATAAAACAGATGTAATTGTTAAATTAAATTTAAATAATACAACAAATAATGATATTGAGTTGGAAAATAATTTAAATAGTGATATGAATTATAGTTTACTTGAAAATACAAATACTTGTTTATGTTGGAATTGCAGTAAAAAAATAACGAATTTAAAAATTGGTTTACCTTTAAAATATATAGATGATATATTTATAACTTATGGCAATTTTTGTAGTTTTGAATGTGCAGGTAAATATTGTTTTGATAATTATGATAATGAAAAGTATGAGATTTATTCATTATTAAATTTATATTATAATAAAATGTACGATACGACAAATCAAGTAGTTACTATTGCTCGTGATAAAATATACTTAGATATATTTGGTGGTAATTTAACATATGAAGAATATAGCAAAGATTTTAGTAAATTAGAAGATATTAAAAGAGAAGTAAATGTTAAAGAATTAGTAGATAATTTTGATAATGTAACTTCTTTCCATAATATATCGAATCTTAAATTATATCGTAATATTAAAAATAAAAATAATATATCAACTATTATGAATTTAGATGTTTAAGATAAATAACGAATGATTGTATTTATAACAAATATAGCCATAGAATATTCTTTATCGATAAATATATTTAGCATATTATCTAATTGTGAACAATTACACTTATTTATTTTTTGTATAAAATTATCTCTATCTATTTGTTTTTTTATTTTACACCATTTAATATTCATATCATTTATAATATTCTTATAACTTACATATTGTAAAATATTATAATATTTCTCAATATCAATATATTCTTTTAAATCATTTAAAAATGTAAAATTATATTTTTGATTAATGATTTCCCTTAATAATACTTTATTTTGAATTATATGAGTATTCATTATAATATATAATTTTTAAGTAATATATATTAAACTAATATAATTCATGTAAATTTACATTATTACTCGGTTCAGGTTCTACAAATTCTACATGTCCTTTATAAATATCAGGATTATCTAAAAATAGTTTTTCTCTATCTGTTGATATAGTAAATAATATTGAGAATATTGTTTTATATAAATCATCTATTATTTTGTGTAATTTTTTGACTTTCTTTGTAGATGTATAGTCATTATATTTTAGTCCATGGATTAAGTTTCTATCTGACATTGATGTTGTTATAAATTGAAAATGATTAATAGATTTATTTAAGTATAATTTTGCATTTTCTAAATATTGTTTACTATGTTTTAGATTTCTATTTTCTAATTTATGTATATTATCCATACATTTATGTAAATATTTAAGTCCTGTATTATATTCATTGATATTGTATTTTCTATATTTTTTTAATTTTTCTAATTTTTCTATAATATCATCATTGTAATGCACATCATTATTATCTGCTGTTTCTTCTTTGATAAAATTTTTGAATGACTTAATATATTTTGTCTTGTATTTATATAAAAATAATAATATAAATATTACAAATACTCCATATATAATATTCTCTGTCATATAAGAGAGAAATAGTATTACAAAAAATAGTATCCACATTGAATCTGTCATTTCAATCATGAACTAGTTATATTAAATATATATATTATTACTGAAATAATTCCTAAGAATATACCAATATATAAAATATGGTCTTTTTCTTTCATATATTCTACAAACGCTAAACTATGTATTGTAAAAAAATCTGACCATGAATTTTCCTTTACATCATCATTATTTTTTTCGTAATGATGTTTTGTTTCAATTAACTTTATACTATAATCTTCCCAAAAACTATCTGCAGTTTCACTTGTCTTACTGATAATATCTTTTAATGGCATGTCCATTATGGTTTTTCGATTTTTCTCCTTTTCTTCTCGACTTGTCTTTATTCTTTTAATAACTTTTTCTTCTTCAGCTTTATGTAATAAATTATTTGTATTTCTATTAAATTCACTTGCTATTTGTGGTCTATTATCATTATCTAAATTATTCCTACGTTGTTCTAATGCTACATCAATCATTTCATCTGTATAAACATCATGTTTTAAATTTTCTAATTCAATCATATTATAATATCTTATATAATTTATTCACATATTTTATTCATATTAAATACTTGTAATTAAATGAACTGTACTTAGAAATGGCAGACGACAACAATATTTATGAAGACCCATATCATCTAATACTTTTCCTTCAATACTTTTTTCAACAGTTTTCTTAGTAATATCAATGTATTGAATATCTAATTCATTTTCTTTAAAAGTATCTGTATTTTTATTTTTTCTTTCATTTACAGTTTGAATATAGATGTCCCATTTGTCTGCTAGAATTTCACCACATGTAAAACACCTTGGAGGAATCAACATTATATTAGTATTTAATTATTTTTATTTTAAATATTAATTCAAATTTTATAAATTATGTTTTAAAATAATTGGAGAAATTAAATATGAATAATGTTTTTTAAATAGTTTTGTATGATCTTTTGTTGTATTATATACTAATCCAATATCATAATAATTATTATAAATATTTAACTTATAATTATTATTTAATATAGTTTGTGTATATATTATTGGACCTGTTAATAATAATACACCATATTTACCTACCCCATATTTTTCTATACTATAATTATTTATATTATTTGTAACTTGATCTATTATTTCTTTCATTAATGGATGTTTTTTTTTAATTATTATATTCCAATTGCAATATTCTCCATATTTATTATTTAATAATTCATTATGTGGCGTTATTATATCATTCATATTTTCTTCATGATTTCCCCAATGTGTTAATATATATTCATCTTCTGGTTTAATTATTGAATCAAATGGTTTCTCGCAACTACTTTTAATATCTAAATATATTCCTCCTTTTTCATACATTAATAAATATCTAAAATAATCTGCTCTACAAGCACCATATTCTGGATTTATACTATTATATGTATTTAAAATATTATCATCATAATTTTCTTTAATAAAATTTATAATATCATTATCATCATATAAATGATATTCATAACCTGGATTTAACTCTTTTAATTTATTAATATTATTTTGAATATTACTATTAATATTTTTAGTGGGAAATGTTTGATGTATTATTTTTGGTATTAAATTTTGTACCTTATAGTAATTATAATAGTAATAATAAATACCAAAGATTATTAAAATTATAGTTAATATGATTAAAATATTCATTATATTATTCATTATATTATAATATTATAATGATAGAAACATATTTTTTATATTTAAGATAGTTTAAAACATCTAAATCTTGTCCAAATTGTGAATAAGTATCCTTTAAAGTTTTTATAAATTGTTGATATTTATAATTTTTATACCATAAAACTATTAGTAAATTAAAATTATTTCACAACCGATAATATATTTTTTTTTATCCATATATATTTAAACCTAACATTATTATATTATAAAATGGGTATACCAGTTTACTTTAAGACTCTTATCGAAGATTATAATGATCTTTGTTTACCCCATACTAGAAAACTAACTATTGATAATTTATATTTTGATTTAAATTGTTTAATTCATCCATGTTGTCATGGTTTAACAGATGAAACGGAGATGTATGAGAATATTGTAAACAGTATCCATAAAATCGTTGATATAGTGAAACCAAATGATATGGTATATATTGCTATTGATGGTCCATGTCCAAAACCTAAAATGATACAACAACGGTTGAGAAGGTTTAAGAGTGCAAAGGAAAAAAAAGAATGGGATAGTAATAAGATAACTCCAGGTACACTATTTATGGAAAATCTAGAAAATTATTTATTAAAAAAATTAAATATCCATCAAAAACTTGTATTTTCTTCTTCTAATGAACCAGGTGAAGGAGAACATAAAATATACAATTATATTCGAAAACATAATCCTAATAATAATTGTGTTTATGGATTAGATGCTGACCTTATTATGTTGTCCCTAATTTCAGACTCAAAGATTTATTTATTAAGGGAAACAACAGAATATAGAATAGAGGGATTTGAAAGTGAATTTGTATATTTAGACATTTCTCGACTTAAAAGATGTATTATTACAAATATTAAACCAAAAGTCTATAATTTAGATGATAAAACGCTATTGAATGATTATATATTCATTTGTTTCTTTTTAGGGAATGATTTCATACAGCATACACCAACCATAAATCTAAGGTATGATGGATTGAATGTATTAATGGATGTTTATAAAAGATTATGTGATCGATATTTAGGAAATTTCTATTTAACAGATATTAATGATAAAGATATTATTAATATTCATGCATTAAAAGAATTTATCGATGAATTATCTATTCATGAGGATGATCGAATGAAAAATATCTTGAATATTAGAGACAAACAAGAGAAAAAATATACAAGAATATTTAACAATACAAATGATATTAAAAAATTAGAAGAATTGACAAATCATAAACCTATTTTAGAAAGAACAAAAGAAAAAAGAATTTTTAATGATATGAAATATTGGAAAACAAATTATTATATGGAAATGATTTTTCATCGTTGTTATTCGCCTGCATATAGAGATATTTTAGAAGAAAAAATAAAAAATATGTGTTATAATTATTTACAATCTTTGTATTGGTGTATACATTATTATTTAAGAGGATGTATCTCAAGGAGATTTAGTTACGATTATTATGTTGCACCATCTTTTAGTCATCTTAACGAATTTATAAAAAATATAGATAAAATAGAAATTGAAAGAGATGATAAACCATATACACCTATAGAACAATTAAAAATGGTATTACCTGTAGAAAGTCATGATTTAATAAGGGATAAAGTTGATAGTAGTTTATATATTACTGATGCTGAAGAGTGTCATATATTAAAAAGATATTTATGGGAAAGTTTTCCCTTATTGCCAAATTTATAATTATATATCGTCTAGATCAATATCTTCTTCAGATGAAGTATTATTTTCATTGACTTTCTCATCCGATAATGATTCTTTTTCATCATCAGAGTCACTGATATCATATGAGAAGTAATTATCTTCATCTAAATTCATATTGTCTTCTTCTAATTTAAATTCTTTTGGTAGATGCCCACCTTTTTGTAATTTACTTTTTTCATTGTCTTCATATTTATGGAGAATACTACATTTATTTGCTTCACTTTCGAATGTCCAGGGTTCAATTAATACTAAATCTAAATGATTGATCCATACTCTTTTTCTCATTGTTCCTCTAAGAATTCCAATCCTATTTACACCATCAATACATTTTATATCAAATCGACCATTCCCCTTTACTGCAGTTACTTGTCCAATTAATTCATTTTTTTCAGGAATGATTAATTCTTTAGATTCTTTGACAGTGTTCTTTTTTCCTTTATGTTTCTTTCCTCCAATTTTATTTTTAGGCATCTTTATTATTTATTTACTAATTAAATTTTAAATTATATCAAATTATTTAAAACATAGATTTTATGTTAGTTATTATCTTTCATTGACCACCACCTGTCAATTCATCCGGTTTAATCATACCTCATCCTCCCTTTACAACTTTTTTAACCTTTTTAACCTTTCTATTCTTTGTTTTTTTCTTACGAGATCCTGCACGTAATACTTTCTTTTTATATTTTTTTGTTTTAGTCACCTTTTGTCTATTACTTTTTTTAGATTTTTTCATTCTTGTTCTTTTTTTATTTTTAGGATACTTAGTTTTACTTCTTCTAGCCATTTTATAATATAATCTATATTATAAATTAAACGAAATAGATTAAATAAATAATTTATTAACCTTTGTTTAGCCTTTAGGCTTTTTGCTTTTTAGCTATGCTTTATTACTTGCCTTTATTTTTAGCTACGCTTTATTCCAGTTCTTTGCAGCCATCTTCATAATACTTGCTTGTCTAACATTAGGATTCGCTTTTTTTAAACGTTTCATTTCACATTTTAAAAAACTACGATAATTTCCTTTCTTTTTAGTTTTAGATTTAGACTTAGACTTAGACTTAGAACTAGAACTAATACTAGGTAAAGTCAGTGTTTTAGACTTAGATTTAGACTTAGACTTAGATTTAGACTTAATACCTTTTAAAAAAGATTTTTGTGTCGTTGATAACTTTTTCTTTTTTGTATTTTTAACACATTTCCCTGTTTTACGAGGTTTTCTACGCGAACCATTTGGACAACGAGGTTTTTTAGGCATTTTATATTATTACAAATATTTTATTTTTTCCAACCTTTGACAGCTTCTTTGAATACTTTTGATTGAGGCCAAGAAGGATTCGCTTTTTTGACTCTTTTTAATTCTTTTGATAGAAAAGCTCTATAAGAACTTTTCTTACTTTTACCTTTCTTTTTACCAGTTAATTTTTTTAAACCACGTTTACTTAACTTTTCAGCAGTTTTTCCAACTTTTAAACCAACTTTACCAATATCTTCAACAACATCTACACCCGTATCTAACCCCTTTTCTGTTAAAGATACAGCTTCCCCAGGGATTCTTTCAACTGTTTTAATACCTTTTTTAACTTGTTTCCCAGACATATTATCAAATAAACCCCCGCCTCGCTTCTTTTTACCTTTACGTTTTGTTCTTTTGCCTCCACAAGATTTTTTACCCTTTCCTTTCATGCTTTTGCGACTCATTCTTTTTCTAGCCATATTTATAATATAAATAATATTTTATTTTTCATTAATTGTTTTTAAACGACTTAATGCAGATTTTATCTCATCTAATGATGGTACATCTAATTCTTTTTCTTTTTGTATTATCTGTTTTCTCTTCCCTATAATTATCTTAGAATTACTTTTTTTAAATATTGGTAATGGTGGAGGTTTAGGTGGTTTTGAAAATGTTTTTGGTAATGGTGGTGGTTTAGGTATTTCGTCTATAAATGAATATTCTTCTAAAAATAATGGTAAATCTATTTTTGCTTGTAATACATACCATTGAAAATATATATCATTTTCAATAATCCAAAATCCTTGTAAATATATTATATAATTACCATATGTATTTGGCAATAATTTATCTATTTTATTTTTTTTCTGATCGTATATTTGCATATTTCCTTTAACTTTTAATCGTAAATTAAAATTTTTGATATAATTAATAGCATTATATTTTTTGTATTTATTTCGAATTAATTCGTATATTTTTTCTAAATTATTTTTTAAATTCTCTAAACTTTTATCATTTTCAATATTTTTAAATGATAAATCAATGAAATTTTTATCGTATTTATCATTAATTCCATATTGACAATATAACTTAGGTGTTTGTATACATATATCTTTTTTTAAATATGACAATCCAACAAATGAAAAATGATTTGAATATTTTAACTCTTTTTTAAAATTGATATTATTTATATCTATATCTGATTTACCTAAGAGTATCATCACTACTAATATATTTAAAAATAATTTTAAATAATATAGTAAAGTATGTCATCCGACATTTTAAAAGATACAAATGATATAAATGATAATGAAATAGATTATGATTCACCTTGTAATATTTGTGGAGATAGATTAGGAAATTTACCAATATATACTTTAGAATGTGGTCATAGATTTCATTATGAATGTATATTAAAAAGTTTTCAAACAAGCCAAGAACATAATAATGTTTGTCCATATTGTAGACATACAATAGAAAGATTACCTGTTGTAAATGGATTAAAAAAATTAACGCGTGGTATACATTATATTACAGAATATGAAAAAATAAATTATAATTATAAAAATATCCCTTGTCAACATGTATTGAAAAGTGGAAAAAATAAAGGAGAATTATGTAATAAAAATTGTATTGTAGGGTCTGATTGTTGTGGAAGACATTTTCAGAAAAAATAAAAATTTTAATTTATTGGTTGTCCCAAACTTGGTATAATATTACCTCTACCTGGATCATGTTGCCAACTATAAGCATTTTCATCTGTTCTTTGTGTAATGACACCTGGACCAAAATATGGTCTATTTAATTGTTTTTCTGCAGCATTGTTATTTGCAACACAATCAGGTGGAACAAATTGATTTGCCATCTTTACACCATGTTCATCCCATTCATTCAAATGTTTTTGACAAAATACACTTGATTCTTCTGTAGGCATTCTATCAGAATAATAATATTTAGTATAGTTTTCTAAATCATATTTATCAAAACTACTCTTATCAATCTTATAAACATTCTCTAATAAATGATATTCTAATGTTGAATCACCTACACCTATTAATTTATAATATTTTCTATAATTTTCATCTAAAATTTGTCTTGCATCTCGATCGAACATATCATAATCTTTTAGATAACCTTTTGAAAAAATTGTAAAATCATATTTATTTAATATATTGTAATTACTACTAAATTCATTACCAATAGAATTTACATATAATTTATCTGTATTCTTAAATCTAACAAAATCGATAACAATCTTCATTGTATAATAATTTTTTACGTCATAAATAAATGATATAACGATATATCTTTTATTACCATGAATATCTTCTTGTTCATATACTTGATCTACTTCTTTTAAGAAATAATCTTGTTCACTATCAATATGTTTTACATGTTCAATAATTACATTCATTACATCTTTTAAATATTCGTCTTTATTTTTAGGAATTGTATCTCTTGTAAAAATACTTGATTTACAATTTCCATTTAATCTAATTTTGTCATGACTTGACATTTGATTGAAAATATACAATAAATTATGAGTTGGTTTTACGAATTTGTCTTTTCTTAATCCTTCTTTAATATCCGTCGTTAAATCTCTCTTCGGACTAATATTAACTACTGTTGTTGAATTGCTACCTTTCATCAAATAAAAAATTATGACAGCTATGAATATTATCATTAATAATTTCATTCTATATATATATAATATTATTTTATTTCATATGAAATTTTTCTCTATCAGATAAAACATTTGTAATGAAATTATAACTTTCAACTAATTGTTCAGTACTTTTACCTCCTGTAATAATAATCTTACCACTATTAAATACAGCAATTGTTACTTTTTTACAATCTCCTTCCCCTAATCCTTCACCTTTTCCAGAACATTTACAATCACACTTACATATACCACATTTATTGTATATATTATTGAAATAATATTTAATATTTACACCTGGATACATACAAGGTTCATAAGTTGAATATAACCCTAATCGAATAATTTCTCGATGCAACTTTTCCCTATCTACTTTGTATTTGATATCAAAATCACTATTAATTAATACAATTTTATAATACAATACTTCTAATTCATCTTTTTCAAAAATACCTCTATTATTCCTCATTAATTGTTCAATAACTAATTGTAATACTTCTTTGCCTTGATCTTGATATTTTAGGCCTGTCATTTGAATATTACCATTCTTGAAAACTTTAACATTTACTACTTTGTCTTTATGGTGAATATGAATGGTTGCTTGATTGTAAAATGTTTTCCTAACAGTTTTCTTTCTTGTTTTTCTTAACGATTTTTTAGAGAATCCTTTTGGTTCATTTTCTTTAAATTCAATATATTTTACAATATCATTAATATTTAAATTATCATATAAATTTTGTAAATTGATATCATCCGATAACTTTGACACTGCAGTCATCGTTGAAATCCTTAAATGCTCCATTGTCAATTAATACTTAAAAAAATATCTTTAAATATATTTTCAAATTTATTTGC
>MDTC01042078.1_pt1 | contig 12157 bp, 11 predicted proteins | sample 811181 | NCBI WGS metagenome assembly MDTC01 (sample SAMN05326644, study PRJNA326480) | marine metagenome | isolation source: seawater | place: Pacific Ocean: North | collected 2011
CCCGCCACAGCCACCAGTCGCCGCCGATGCTGGCGTACGGAACGACCGCCTGCTCGTCGACCAGGTGCAGGCGCGGGGTGATGGACGCCGACAGCGGCACGATCATCAGCTTGGTCTCGGTCGAGCTCTGCTTGCCGCTGTCGTCGACGGTCAGGCCCTTGCGCTGGTGGAGCCCGGCGCCGAAGTCCAGCTCGATGAAGCGGTAGATCTGAGGGCCGAACTCGACCAGCAGCACGGAAGCGCTGTTCTTGCCGAAGACCTCTTCGAACGCCGGCTCCCGGGTCCGCCAGTACGCGTAGCGGACCTCGACGTTGCCCCACGCATCGGTCAGGTCACCGGAGCGCTGGTCCTCTGCGGCCATGGCGTCCTTGTAGCCCTGGGACATGTCGGGGTCGGTGGTTCCGAGCTCGCCGTCCTCCTCGGAGTCCGAGGTGTCCTCGTCGTCCTGAGCGGACGCGCTCACGGGCGCGAGTCCGATGGCGCCGACCAGCAAGGCGGCCGCGGGGGCGAGCCAGCGACGGCGGCGCAGACCGACCAGGCCGAGTCCGAGTCCGCCGAGCCAGAGGGCGCCCACGCCTCCACCCACACCAACCGCGCTGCACTGCATGCCGCCGGGGTCACCAGCGCGCTGGCTGGCGGTCAGGGCGGGTCGGGGCACTCCCTCGACCACGTTGCTCATCGGTCCCTCCTGGCCACCGTCGTCGGTGGCGCGCACGGCAAGATAGTAGGTGACATAGTCGGTCAGCGGGGTGACTTCGATGCTGACGCTCTCACCGGCGCCGACGCCGGTCACCTCGATCGGCGCTTCGAGCGCGTCGTCCCCGTCGAATGCGGGGCCGCCGGTCGGGTAGTCCGCCGCGGTGAACGGCGTCGCCGACACGTACAGGGTGTAGGTGCTGATGTCTTCGGCGTCGAGCGCGGTGAAGCGCACGAAGAGCGTGGCATCGTCGAAGCCGATGTCGGACTCGGACAGGGTGACGGCCGTCGGGGGCACGTCGATGCTGACATCGGTCCAGCCATGGCCCACCAGGCCGGTCTCGTCCGCGGTGAACAGCACCCACACGTCCTGATCGCCGTCCGGCCAGTCTTCCGTCACCGTCAGCGTGCGCGCGACGTCGCCGGCCGCGGTCACCGAGCCCGAGTCGACCAGGGTGCCGGTCCCGGTCCAGCTTCCGCCGACGTAGATCTCGTAGGAGCCAGGCACGTCGACGCTGAACTCGAGGGGCACCTCGTCGCCGACGCCGACCGAGCCGAGGGTGCCAGTCACCTCGACCCAGGGGCGGTCGGAGAGCACGACGATGTCGCCGTTGAGGCCACCCCCGAAGGTGTAGCCGTTGTCGGACACGAGGATGTCCCGCAGGGTCGTGCCCATGGAGAACGAGTCCGTGGCGGTGGTCGAGCTGATGAGCCCCCCGCTCATGGGCAGGATGTCGACCCGGTCGTTGAAGGAGACGACCGCGAACTCGTCGTCGGTGTCGAGCGAGGCTCCCGCCGCCTGCACGCCCGAGAGGGGCCACACCGTCTGAAAGGCCTTGTTGAAGCCGTTGAACAGGCCGATGCCATCCCCGCGATCGACCGCGAGCACGGCGCCCCCGGGAAAGGCCGTGGGGGCGAGGTCGTCGACCGCGGTCACCGCGACCGACAGCACGCCGACCGGGACGTTGCCCGGCGGCGTCATCGTCGAGATGAAGGCGTTGTCGTGGGAGATGTAGAACCAGGTGCCGTCGGTGATCGCGTCGGTGTAGCCGAGGTAGGTCATCGCGGCGGTGGTCGACGTCAGCTCGTCGACGTCGAAGGCGTGGGAGCTGGGCACGGTGGAGCCGTCGGTGACGACGTACACCACCGAGCCGACCTGGGTGACGCTCACGACCGGGTCGGACGTGTCGGTCGACAGGGTGATCCACTCCTCCGCGTCGTCGAGGAGCTGGCTCGGGATGCCGTCCACGATGTCGTAGAGCAGGACGTCGCCGTCGTCACAGCCCACCCACAGCTCGGTGCTGCTGCCGGGCTCGACGATGCCCGCGCCGGTGACCGTGCAGTCGGACACGATGAACTCGCGCCAGCGAACCGCGTCGATCAGGCGCGCCTGGCCGCCGCCGACGAAGCTCACGAGGGTGCCGTCGGAGCTCATGGAGCCACCATCCGCCGCGCCGACGCCGGAGAACGCGGCGATCTCCCCGGTCGGGGCTGCGTGGGCGAGGCCAGCGATGAGCAGCAGCATGGTCATGGCGATCCCTTGGATGGACCGGTAGCGAGCAAGGCGCATGCCAGCGCTACAGCCCCGTGATTGCCGGGCTCACCGGAGCAGACGTGACAGGCTGTCATCGGCGATGGGGGCCCGCGGGCGGGACCGACAAGCTGTCACCCACCGCCCTGGATGCGATCCCGGAGCGCGGCGCCGGTGAGTCCGACCGCAGCGGTGGCGATGGCGCGCAGGTTGTCCATCGAGACCCACAGGTGAAGCACCCGCCCCTCGTCGCGGCTGCGGATCCGTCCGACCTGGGCGAAGGCCTGACCCTCGACCCGGCGCGGCCTCGGGAGAAAGCGCACGCCGGCCTGATCGGGCATGCCAACGCCCGCATCGGAGAGGATGCGGGTGATGAGCTCGGGGAGCACCCGCCGGCTGGGACGGAGCACGATCTCGGCGCTGATCCCGCTGAACACGGGAACACCGACCAGGGTGGCCGACAGCGGCACGGCCCCGCCGAGGAGCGCCTGCACCTGGGCGACGGTGGCCTCCTCCTCCTCGGTCCAGCCGTCCTCGCTGGGCTCGGAGACCGCGGGCAGCAGGTCGAAGGCGAGGCCGTGGGGGAAGATCCGCCGGGGCGGGGTGCCCGAGTTGAAGAGGGCGGTCACCTGCTGGGAGAGCTCGGCGATGCCGGGGCGGCCCTGGGCGGAGGCGGGCACGAGCACGGTGGCGTGGACCTCGCCGACGAGTCCGGCCCGGGCGAGCGGACCGAGCACCGAGGCGAGCAGCAGCGCGGGCGCACCGGGCAGGGCGACCACGTCGCGGACGCTGCCGTGGGCCAGCGCCTCGGGGTTGATCCACGGCACGACGGTCGGCACGTCGGGCTCGTCGCGGAAGGCTCCGGCGACATCGACGATGACGACCCCGTCCTCGAGGGCACGCTCGCCCACGTCGCGACTGGCACCGACCGGGGCTGCCAGGATCACCGCGTCGAGCAGGCCGGTGTCGAGGTCCCGGGCATCCTCGACGGTGAGGTTCTGATCGCCGTAGTCGACGGCGTGCACGCTGGTGCCGGGCGACGCCGCGGCGGACACCTCGTCGGGGCGCCAGGACACCCGGTCGAGCACCGACAGCACTTCCCGGCCGATGGCACCGGTGGCGCCGACGACGCCAACGTGGATCTGCGAACCCATCTGTCCTCCAAGCGTGGCCGTGGAAGGTAGGCCCCGAGCGCAGCCGTGCAAGGGGTCGTCTCCGGTCTGGACGGGGATCGTCCGAGACCGAACCTCAGCGCGGGCGAATGCCGCCGAGGTCCTTCGGCGGCTTGGCGTCGGGCGCGCGCAGGTAGACCGGCTCGACCGCCTCGGCCGCGACCCCCTGCCCTGCCCGCAGCCCACGCGCTCCCAGCCGGGCGAGGGCGTCGACACACGGGTCCGCGGCCTGCGCGACGATCGTGCCTCCCGCAGCCTCGACCTGCTCCCGGTAGGCGAGGGCCCCCTCCCCGGTCGCGACGAAGGGCCCGTCGACGAGGGCCAGCGCCGCGGCGGGCTCGAGGTCGCCCGGCCCGGCGAGCACGGTGCCATCCGGGCCCACAAGCGCGGCGTACACCCTTCCCTTTCGGGCGTCGAGCATGGTGAGCACCGGCTGTTCGGCGGACGTGCCGACGGCTCGGCTGACCAGCGACGACCCCGGCCAGATGGGCACTCCCGCCGCGAGCGCCACCCCGGCGGCCGCGGCGAGCCCGACCCGCAGGCCGGTGAACGCCCCCGGACCGACCGCCGCCGCGACCCCGTCCAGGTCGGACAGGGCGACGCCCGCCTCCGCCGCGAGCTCGAGCGCCCACGGCATGAGCCGGGTCTCGGCTCCGCGGGTCACGCGATCGGTGCGGACCGCAACGTGCGCGTCCACAAGGAGCGCGACGCCGATCACCGGGCCGCAGGTGTCGATGGCCAGCACGCGCACGGGCGCCTCAGTAGCTGGGGAAGAAGAGCTGCCCGATGTCCTTGGCCGTCACCACGATGAGCAGGGTGAACAGCACGATGACGCCGACCATCTGGATGCGCATGCGGATCTCGGCCGACAGGGGGCGCCCGCGGATCCACTCGAACAGGAACACCGCGATCTGCCCACCGTCGAGGGCGGGCACGGGCAGCAGGTTCACGATGGCGAGCGAGACCGAGATGACCGCGATGGTGCCGGCGAACGCGTGGAAGCCTGCCATCAGGCTGCGGCCGGTCACGGTGAAGATGGCGACCGGGCCACCCACGGCGTCGGCGGGGTTGCCGAGACCGCGCACCAGGGAGCCGAGGGTGGTGAAGGTGTCGACCACCGCCTCGTAGGTGCGGGACACGCCCTTGCCTGCCGCCTCGATGGGGCCGTACCGCACGGTGATCGGCGTCCCGGCGACCGACGTCTGGGGCGGCGGGGAGAAGCCGATCAGCACGCGCCAGGTGCTGCCGAACGCGGTCGGCTGGTCGTCCACCACCGGGGTCAGGGTCTGGGCGAAGCGCTCTCCGCCGCGGATGATCTCGACCGACAGCGGCGAGCTGGTCGGCTCCGGACCCGAGGTGTCGAGCGAGCGGTTCACCAGGCGCACCAGCTGGCCGAAGTCGTGGACCGGCTCACCGTCGACGCTGTAGACGCGGTCGCCCGGCTTGAGCCCCGCAAGGTCGCCCGGCAGGCCAGTCATGATCGTGCCGATGAAGGTCTCGGCCGGCACCATGCCAAATGCGTTGCTGACCGGATCGTCGATGCGCGGAGCCCAGTTCGGATCCGGCGACAGCGTGACCTCGCCCTCGGTCCGCTCGCCGGTGTCCTCGTCTCCGCGGACGTAGGTGACCGTGTGGGCACGGTCCGGCGTGAGCAGGGCCTGCATCTCGGTCCAGGTGTCGACGTCGGTGCCGTCCACGGCGAGCACGCCGTCCAGCGAGGTCAGCCCGGCGCGGGCGGCGGGGCTGTTCGGATCGTCGATGCCGAAGCGGGTCGAGGTGGGGCGGAAGGACAGGCCGAGGCTGTCCCGCTTGATCATGCTCGGCGAGAACAGCTCGTAGGCGTCGGGCGGCAGGGTCAGGGCGACCTTCTCCCCGTCGCGCAGGACCTCGAAGTGGACGTCGGTACCCGCGTGGGCGACCAGCTCGTCGATGAGCGGACCGGTGGCCTCGACCGCCTGGCCCTCGACCGAGACGATGCGATCGCCCTCGCGGAAGCCAGCGATGTCCGCCGCCGATCCGTGGGAGACCTGGCCGACGACGGTCTCGGCGTCGGGCACGCCGATGAAGTAGAGGCCGCCGAACAGCAGGACCGGCAGCACCAGGTTTGCCGCCGGACCCGCGAGCATGATGAGCAGGCGCTGCCAGACGGGCTTCTTCATGAAGTCCTTCTCCGGCGGCACGTAGCCATCGCCGGAGAAGTCCTCCTCGCCGAAGGGATCGGCACCGGACATGCGGACGTAGCCGCCGACCGGGAAGGCGGAGAAGCGGTAGTCGGTGCCCTTGTAGCGGATGCCGAAGAGGCGCGGGCCCATGCCGACGCTGAACACGGGCACGCCGACACCGAAGAGCTTGGCGATCAGGAAGTGGCCGAACTCGTGTACGACGACGAGCACGGCGATGGCGCTACCGGCACCGACGATGAACCACAGCCAGGTCACGGGCGGGCCTCCTTGCACGGGCTCATCGGCACAGCCGCGGTCAAACCGAGACTCCCTTCACCAACATGGCGTAGCCGTACAGGGCCGGGGCGACAAAGAGCAAGCTGTCGACCCGGTCCAGCAGACCACCGTGTCCGGGCAGGATGTTGCCGGCGTCCTTGACCCCGGTCGCGCGCTTGACCAGGGACTCGGCGAGGTCACCGACCACGCCCAGGGTCCCGATGCCGACCCCCACGGCGAGCACGTCGCCCACGTGCAGCACCTCGACGGCCTGCATCACGAAGCCGCCATCGGCGAAGCTGCCCTCCCACACCGGGACGCCCCCATACGCGAACCACGCCGTGCCCAGCGTCGCCGCGATGACGCCGCCGACGTAGCCCTCGACAGTCTTCTTGGGGGACAGCGTCGGGTGCAGGGGGGTCCTCCCGAGGAAGCGGCCGGCGAAGTAGGCGCCGGTGTCCGACAGCCAGGCCAGCCCGAGCGCCATGAAGATCCACGCGAGCCCACCGGGGAGCTCCCGGAGGAGGGGCATGAAGACGAGCAGGCCGATCCAGACGGCACCGAAGACGTAGCGACCCAGATCGTCCCAGGCGCGCTCCAGCGACGGACCGGGACGGAGCGCGACCCGGGTGGACAGGGTGATGACACACAGGCCCAGCACCGCCCACGCCGCCTCGGCGCCGATCAGCAGGTGTGCGCCAAAGGGCAGGATCGTCGCGCCAGACAGCCAGCCGAGCGCCTCTGCCCAGCGCGCGGGAAAGGCCATGCGGCTGTACTCGTAGAGGCACACGCCCATGGCGAGCAGGACGATGATGCCGACCGCGATGGATCCGCCGAACACCAGCGCCGGCACCAGCACGGCGAGTCCGATCAGGCCGGCGGCGAGCCGGACGATCATCCGGGCTCCTCGCCCTCGACCTGCTGGCCGGTCTTGCCGAACCGGCGCTGCCGCGCAGCAAACGCGGCGAAGGCCTTCTCGAGCTCGGGCTGGCGGAAGTCGGGCCAGTTCACGTCGGTGACGTAGAGCTCGGCGTACGCGACCTGCCACAGCAGGAAGTTGGACAGGCGGAGCTCCCCGCTGGTGCGGATGAGCAGGTCGGGATCGGGCAGGCCGGCGGTGTAGAGCTTGCTGCCGATGGTGTCCTCACCGATGTCGTCGGGGGCGAGCTCACCGGCGGCGACCTGGCGGGCGATGACCTTGACCGCGTCGGTGATCTCGCTGCGGCCGCCGTAGGACAGGGCCAGCACCAGGCGAAGACCCTGGTTCTTCGCCGTCAGCTGCGACACGGCCTCCAGCCCCATGCGCACGGCCTTCGGCAGCCGGTGGAGCTGGCCAATGGCGGAGAGCCGGACATCGTTGTCCATCAGCTCCTGCAGCTCCTCGCGCAGGTAGCGCTCGAGGAGGGCCATCAAGGCCTCGACCTCGTCGTCGGGGCGGGACCAGTTCTCGGTGGAGAAGCTGTACAGCGTCAGGACCTCCACCCCGAGCCGGCCGCAGGCCCGGACGATCTCGCGGACGGAGTCCGCACCCGCCTCGTGTCCACGGACTCGCGGCAGTCCGCGCGCCGTGGCCCACCGACCGTTGCCGTCCATGATCACGGCGACGTGGCGGGGGGGGCCGGTCATACCTCCTGGACCTCGGCCTCCTTGGCCTCCACGGTCGCGTCGACCTTCTTCACGTACGCGTCCGTCGACTCCTGGACCTTCGCCAGGTAGCGGTGGAGCTGGTCCTCGCTGATCTCGCCGTCGCCCTCGGACGTCTTGAAGATGTCGTTGTACTCACGGCGCACGTGACGGACCCGGATCTTGGCGTCCTCACCGTAGTTCTTGACCTGCTTGACCAGGTCTGCGCGGCGCTCCGCCGTGAGCGGCGGGACCGGGACCCGGATCACCTGGCCGTCGGTGGACGGGTTCAGACCCAGGCCGGCCTGCACGATGCCGCGCTGGATGTCGTTGATGGTCGTCTTGTCCCAGGGCGTGATGACGAGCAGGCGCGGATCGGGAGCCTGGACCGTCGCCAGCTGGTTGATCGGCATGGACGCACCGTAGGAGGCGACCTGCACGACGACACCGTCGACCAGCTTGGGGGTGGCACGGCCGGTGCGGACCGTAGCCAGGCTCTTCTCCAAGGCCTCGACGGCCTTGTCCATGTCTTCCTTCAAGGAGTCGAGGTACTCGTCCATCTCACAGCTCCAAGGGTCAGATCGAGGGGGTCACGAGGGTGCCCACCGGCTCGCCGCACACCGCGCGGGCGATGTTGCGGTGCACGTTGAGGTCGAAGACCACGATGGGAAGCTCGTTGTCCATGCAGAGGCTGATGGCGGTGGCGTCCATGACCTTCAGTCCGCGGGACAGGGCGTCCAGGTGGGTGATGCGCTCGAAGCGAACCGCGTCATCGTACTTGTTGGGGTCCTTGTCGTACATACCGTCGACCTTGGTGGCCTTCAGGATCACCTGGGCGCCGATCTCGGCCGCCCGCAGCGACGCCGCCGTGTCGGTGGTGAAGTACGGGTTGCCCGTGCCCGCCGCGAAGATGATGACCCGCCCCTTCTCCTGGTGGCGAATGGCGCGCCGGCGGATGTAGGGCTCGCATATCTCCGCCATCGCGATGGCGGACATCAGGCGGGTGTGGCAGCCCTTGCGCTCCAGGGCGTCCTGCAGGGCGATGCCGTTGATCACCGTCGCCAGCATGCCCATGTAGTCGGCGCTGGCGCGATCCATGCCCACGGCAGCACCCTTCATGCCGCGGAAGATGTTGCCGCCTCCGATCACGACGGCCGTGCGGACCCCCAGGTCACGCACGGCCACGATCTCGTCAGCAAAGCGGGAGAGCACCGTCGGATCGACACCATTGCCCCCGTCGCCGCCCAGCATCTCGCCGGACACCTTGATGAGGACACTCTGATACTGGGCTTCCAACGTGCTCTCCGGACGGCTTGGGGTAGGGTGTCGGCCCGCCCGGCCCACCGACCGAGCGGGACGGCAGGCGATCAGCCGCCGAGGGTCTTGGCGACCTCGGCGGCCAGATCGTCCTGGCGCTTCTCGATGCCCTCACCCAGCACGTAGCGGGTGAAGCGGCGGACCTGGATGTTCTCGCCGATGCGGCCCACGGCGGCCTCGAGCATCTGCTTGACGGTCTGCTTGTCGTCCTTGACGAAGGGCTGCTCGAGCAGGACGACCTCGCTGTACCACTTCTGCATCCGGCCATCGACGATCTTGTCGGCGATGTGCTCGGGCTTGCCCTCCTCGATGACGCGGGCCTTCTGGACCTCGCGCTCGTGGGCGGCGGCAGCGGCGTCCACGTCCTCGATACGGACGTACTCGGGCGCGGCGGCGGCGATGTGCAGGGCGATGTCGTTGACCAGCTCCTGGAAGCCCTCGTTGCGGGCGACGAAGTCGGTCTCCGAGTTCACCTCGACCAGCACGCCGATCTTGCCACCGGCGTGGATGTAGGCGTGGACCAGGCCCTCGGCGGCGGCACGGCCGGCCTTCTTGGCGGCGGACGCGGCGCCCTTGGCGCGCAGCCAGTCGATCGCCTTGTCGAGGTCGCCGTCGTTCTCGGCGAGGGCCTTCTTGCAGTCGAGGATGCCGGCGCCAGTGCGAGCGCGCAGCTCCTTGATGTCGCTCATGGACATGAGATGTCTCCTGGGCGCCCGCGACGAGGAAGCGAAGCGGGCGTCATGAAGGTTCGAGTTCGGAAGTCAGGGTCCGAGCCCCGGCCGCCGGAGTCCGGCGCGCGCCGAGGGCCCGGCAGGCGATCAGGCCTCTGCGTCGGGCAGCTCGTCGGCCACGCCGGGGTCGGCAGAGGCACCGCCGCGACGCTGCACGACCTTGAGGTCGCCGTCGTCGGCCTCGGCACCCTCGCTGACGTAGGCGCCGGGCTGGCGACGGGCGGACTGGCGGCCTTCGACCACGGCGTCGGCGATGGCGCCGGTGAACAGCCGGATCGACTTGAGCGCGTCGTCGTTGCCGGGGATCACGTGGGTGATGCCCGACGGATCACAGTTGGTGTCGCACAGGGCGACGACCGGGATCTTGAGCTTGTTCGCCTCCTGGATGGCGATGTGCTCACGCTTGGGGTCGACCACGAAGAGCGCGTCGGGGAGCGACTTCATGTTCTTGATGCCGCCCAGGTTGACGTCCATGCGCTCGATCTCGCGGGAGAGCTCGAGGGCCTCCTTCTTGGTCAGCATGTCGAACCGACCCTCGTCGCGAGCGCGCTCGAGGGCGTTGAGGCGGTCGATGGACTTCTTGACCGTGCCCCAGTTGGTCATCGTGCCGCCGAGCCAGCGGTTGTTGCAGTAGAAGCCCTGGCAGCGCAGGGCCTCTTCGCGCACGATGTCGCGGGCGGAGCGCTTGGTGCCGACGAAGAGCACGTGCCCGCCGTTGGACGCGGTGGCCTGGATGAAGCGGGTCGCCTCGACGAGGCCGCGGGCGGTCCGCTGCAGGTCGATGACGTGGATGCCGTTCTTGGCGCCGTAGATGTACGGCTTCATCTTCGGGTTCCACCGACGGGTCTGGTGGCCGAAGTGCACGCCTGCCTCGAGGAGGTCACGGAGGCTGATGTTCATGGTGTCGCTCCAGGGCGGGCTGGCCGCCTGGTCGTCTCGCAATCCGTCGCCGCGTCACTCTGGATCGCGGTCGGGTCGGGCGCCGGGCTGTCATCCGGCGAACAGCGCGCATGGCACGCTGGCGAGGAGGTTTGGTTGATCACCCACCGGAAGGACGCCCGACCCGCTTGGCGAGCACCGGGGACGCCCCATGGGTCCGGTGTGCAGACTGGCCGTGAGGACGACCCTCACGGCGGCATGCCGCGTAGCATGGGCCGCGGCGGGGATCAAACCTGCGCGTGCGGTCGTCACGTGGTTGGGCGGGTGGGGGCCGGCCCCGGCGGTCACCGCCCGCGCAGAACCCACCGAGTTGCTGGACGAAGCTCCAGGAGCCGAGTACGCTTCGCAAGACGGGCGCGATGGAGCGCCCGCGCAACGAGGTGTCGAAGTGGTCAACTGATCCGGTCGATCGCACGCAGTCGCTGACGAAGCGGCTCGCCCTGCCCACGATGGACGGCTGGTGACGTCCGTCCCGATCCCGGTGAGACCATGTGGACCCGTTGATCCCGCGCACATGCGCGCTCTGCTGACGCAGCGCTGATCCATCGCGCCTCGTGCGCGTGGACCGGCCGAGCTGGTCGCGTCGCCCGTCGTGGCGACGCGACACCCCACCGTGCCCGCGGCCTCCTGCCGCCGGGCGCGCGACGCACTCGTCTGTCTGAAATCCACGACGATCCTTGGAGATCCCATGCCTGCCAACAAGACCATCGAACACGCCCAGTCCCCCACCCCGGCCACCCGCCCGCCTCGTCGCGAGCGTCGCCGCCGCGGTCGTGGACCTGCGGGACCGCAGCCGACCCAGCCCGGAAAGGCACCGCCCATGACGAGCTGGAACCCCAGCTCGCGACAGCGGGGCAACCCGGGGCGGAGGCGGTAGATCCGATTTGAGTTGACACTGTGTCGATCATCGATTTATCAACACAGTGTCAACTCAATCTGGGAGTCCCCATGCGTGTGTTGCGACCGGTCGCTGCTCTGCTCCTCTTCCTGGCCGGCCTGGCGGCCTCCACAGACGCGCTCGCCGCAGAGGCTCCCGAAGCGCCGCTGGTCCTGCGACCGGAGCTCCGCGGGAGCGGCTTCCCGGTCCGACCCGCGGCGCTGACCGGACCGGCCTCGACCCCGACGCGGACTCGCCTGGCGCGCGGCCGCTTCACCGCCTGGAATCCGAACCTCGCCCACGTGACCGTGCACGGCGGGGCGGTGCTCGTCATCACGGGGGCGGTGATGACGTTCGCCGATCCGTACAACCTGCTGCCGGCCGGCGTGCTCACCGCGGGTGCTGGGGGCCTGGTGATGACGCTCCCCTACTGGCCGCGCACCGAGCTGGTCGTCATGGGTACCGCCGGCATGGCACTGGCCGGCACCAGCGTGTGGCTCTTCGACCGGGCGAACCACCTCCCCGGCCTCGACGGCTTCGGCGAGCTCATCGTCGGCATCGCGCTCGCCGTAGGCGCAGGCGGCGCGGTCGTCGCCCAGGCCATCGTGTCCGAGGCGCACCTGCCCTGGCGGATCGAGCCGGTGGTCGGCGCGGACCAGGTGGGGCTCCGGATCCGCGGGACGTTCTAGCGGCTGCGTCGAAGTGGACGCCCCGGCGACTCAGACCCCGGCGGGGGCGGTGTCGTCGCCGTCCTCGTCGGGGCTGTCGTACAGGTCACCGAGCACGTCGTCGCCGAGGTCGAGTCCGAGGTCCGCGAGGTCGAAGTCCTCGTC
>MDTC01030484.1_pt1 | contig 12155 bp, 12 predicted proteins | sample 811181 | NCBI WGS metagenome assembly MDTC01 (sample SAMN05326644, study PRJNA326480) | marine metagenome | isolation source: seawater | place: Pacific Ocean: North | collected 2011
AAATCTGCTTCAAGAACTTTTTTATAAGCATCTCCTTTTCTTAAAAAATCTGGCACTAAAACTTCTATTGAGGTATTAGGATTTTTCATTCTTGTGACATTTATTACGTTAAAAAAATGACCTGAACCACCATCTGGTAGATCATCTCTATCAACAGAAGTAATAACAACATGTTTTAAATTTAAACTTTTAACAGCGTTAGAAATTTTTGCAGGTTCAAAGATATCAAGATCAGTGGGTTTTCCTGTTTTAACATCGCAAAAGGCACATGCTCTCGTACATGTGTCTCCCATAATCATAAATGTTGCATGTTTTTTACTCCAACACTCTGTGATATTTGGACAATTTGCTTCCTGGCAAACAGTTACCAAATTATTTTTATTAACAATCTGTTTTGTCTCAAAAAATATTTTTGAATCTACAATTTTAGACCTAATCCACTCCGGTTTTTTTTTTATAGGATTGATAGGCTTGTTAATTTTTTCTGGGTGTCTTGGTTTCATTACTTTAACTTTATTAAAGTTTCATCTTTTGTTCCAAATTTAAGTTTAGTTCGATAGAGTGTCTCTAAATAATCTAAATCAATAGTTTTTGATAATAGCATATTTTTGTGTTCAATTATTTCTAGTTCTTTTGACAATTCTGAATTTTTCATGGAAATTTTTTTTTCGTAAGCATTTTTTTCAAAATAAGAAATTAAGCCTCTTTCGCCTCCCACTAAATTAATTAAAATATAAAGAGTTAAAAAAATTTGAAAAAAAAATATTTTTTTGGTTTTTAATATTTCTAAAAATCTCATAGTTAGATTCTAGCGATTTTAGAGGATTTTCCAAGTTGTTCTTCTATTCTTAATAGCCTGTTGTATTTTGAAACCCTTTCGGATCTGGCTAAAGAACCTGTTTTGATTTGATTTGATTGAGTAGCCACAGCTAAATCGGCAATAAAGGTATCTTCACTATCACCAGACCTGTGAGAAATGATAGTACTGAAATTGTTTTTCTTAGCAAAATTAATTACATCTAGTGTTTCGGTCAAAGTTCCTATTTGGTTTAGTTTAATTAAAATTGAATTTGCTGACTTTTCTTTAATTCCTTTTTTTAATCTTTTTAAATTTGTAACAAAAAGATCATCACCAACAATTTGAACTTTTTGACCAATTTCTTTTGTAAGTCTTGACCAGGCATTCCAGTCATCTTCAGCAAAAGGGTCTTCTATTGATTTAATAGGATACTTTGAAATTAAATCTTTATAATAATTTATACTCTCATCAACTGAAATAAAATTAGAGGAATTTAATGAGTAATGCCCTTCTTTATTAATTAATTCGTTTGCTGCAACATCTAAACAAATATTTATATCTAAACCAGGTTTCAATTTAGATTTTTCAATCGCTTCAATTATGAGTTCAAGAGCTTCTTCATTAGAATTAATTAATGGTGCAAATCCTCCTTCGTCCCCTACATTAGTTGATAAATTATTAGAATGAAGAATCTTTTTTAAATTTTGAATCACAATATAATTTTTTTCTATCGCATCCATAAAGTTTTTTGCAGAATCTGGCCTAATCATAAATTCTTGTATTCTTAAACTATTGTCAGCATGGGCCCCTCCATTAATAATATTCATAAGAGGTCTCGGTAATAAAAATTTATTACCTAGGTGTTGATATAATTCTTTTTTTTGTGAAATTGCTTCTGCTTTAAATATCGCTAAAGAAACAGCAAGCAAGGCATTTGCCCCAAGTTTTTTTTTATTTTCTGTTCCATCTAATTTAAGTAAAATTTGATCAATTTTTTTTTGATTGCCTGAATTCAAGTTTTTTAAATTTTTATTAATTATAGTATTTATATTTTTAACTGCATTTAAAACACTTTTTCCCAAAAAATAATTTTTATTATTATCTCTTAGTTCATGGGCCTCAAATGCACCAGTTGAAGCTCCGGATGGTACTATAGATGAAGCTTTAACTTTGTTGACTAAAAAAACTTCTGCCTCAACTGTTGGATTACCCCTGCTGTCAAAGACTTGCCTGCCTACTATCTTTTTTATTTTTGCCATTTATTAGTTCTTGATCAGAGTATCAATTGAAACTAATTGTTTTAAAAGAGATTTTATTTGATTTAATGGAACCATGTTAGGACCATCTGATGGTGCGTTATCTGGATCCTCATGTGTTTCCATAAAAACTGCTCCAACACCAACCGCAATTGCTGCTCGAGATAAATAAGGAACAAATTCTCTTTGCCCGCCACTTTTTTCTCCCATGCCTCCTGGTTGTTGAACAGAATGTGTAGCGTCAAAAACAATTGGATATCCAAGCTTCGCCATAATAGGTAAAGCCCTCATATCTGAAACAAGAGTGTTATAACCAAAACTCGCACCACGTTCTGTTAATAAAATATTTTTATTTCCTGATTCTTCTAATTTTTTTATTACATTTGCCATATCCCATGGTGCTAAAAATTGACCTTTTTTAACATTAATTATTTTTCCAGTTTTGGCCGCAGCAATAAGTAAATCAGTTTGTCTACATAAAAAAGCAGGTATCTGAAGCACATCTACATGTTTTGCAACCACCGAACATTGTTCAGCAGTATGGACATCGGTCAAGACAGGAACGCCGACTTCTGTCCTAATTTTATCAAATATAGAAAGAGATTTTTCTAAACCAATACCTCTCTTACCTTTCAGGCTTGTCCGGTTGGCTTTATCAAAAGAAGTTTTGTATATTAAATTTATTTTTAATTCTGAGGTAATTTTTTTTAATTCTTTAGAAACATCTAAAGCGTGTTGCTCACTTTCAAGTTGGCATGGACCAGCAATTAAAGTGAAAGGCTTGTTATTTGCTATTTCGAAATTAGCGCATTTTACTTTATGATTAGTCATTTTTTTCTGAGTTATTTTTAGCTGCTTTAATAAAAGATGAGAATAAAGGATGAGGCGCAAAAGGTCTAGACTTAAATTCAGGATGAAATTGCACACCTATAAACCAAGGATGATTTTCAAGCTCGATGGTCTCTGGTAATGAACCATCGGGGGAAATTCCTGAAAAAATCAGTCCTTTTTTTTCTAATTTTGATTTAAAACTTTTGTTAACTTCATATCTGTGTCGATGTCTTTCGTTGATGAATGTAGATTCATATATTTTGCTAATTAAAGTGTTCTTTTTTAATTTAGCTTTGTACGATCCTAGCCTCATAGTACCACCTAAATTATTTTTGCTTCCTTTTTGAATGTTGTTACCTTTGACCCATTCATTCATAAGGCCAATTACATGGGTTCCACCGTTACCAAACTCACTTGATGTTGCTTTCTTAATTCCCAGCATGTTTCTCGCTGATTCAATTATTGCCATCTGCATACCAAAGCAAATACCAAAAAAAGGAACTTTATATTTTCTTGCGTAGGCGATAGCTTCTATTTTGCCCTCTGTTCCTCTAGATCCAAAGCCTCCTGGTATTAGGATAGCGCTATAATTTTTCAACATTTGAATTACATTGAGTTTGTTTATTTTTGTGGAGTCTACCCACTGCGCATCAAGATCTACATTGTTACTTAATGACCCGTGAATTAATGCTTCATCTAAAGACTTGTATGCATCTTTTAGATCAACGTATTTACCAACTATAGCAATAGATAATTTTTTTCTTTTTGAGTTAATTTTTAAGACAATATCTTTCCATATTTTAAGATTAGCTTTGTTTTTTTCTTTTAATCCAAAAATGTTAAGAATTTTTTTATCTAGTTTTTCTTGATCATATTTAATTGGAACTTCATAAATTGATTTAACGTCTACAGATTGAATAACATGTTCTGGTTCAACATTACAAAATAAGGATATCTTTCTTTTTTCCTCTTTGGGAATACTTTTTTCTGATCGACAAACTATAATATCAGGCTGAATACCTATGCTTCTTAATTCTTTTACAGAATGTTGTGTTGGTTTTGTCTTAAGTTCGCCAGAAGCTCCTATGTATGGAACTAATGTGAGATGAATAAATAAACTCTTATTCCTCCCCTCTTCATTTGAGAATTGTCTGATAGCCTCTAAAAATGGTAGACTTTCTATATCACCAACTGTACCTCCTATTTCACATATTACAAAGTCTTCATTAGAAACTTTGTTAGAAATAAAATTTTTTATGTGATTTGTAACGTGAGGAATAATTTGGACAGTACTTCCCAAAAACTCTCCTCTTCTTTCCTTCTCAATAATATCTTTGTAAATTTGACCTGTGGTAATATTATCTTCTTTAGCAGACGGCTTGTCAGTAAATCTCTCGTAGTGGCCAAGGTCTAAGTCCGTCTCGGCTCCATCGTCTGTTACAAACACTTCTCCGTGTTCAAATGGGTTCATTGTTCCTGGGTCAACATTTAGATAAGGATCTAATTTTCTAATTCTTACTTTGTAACCTCGTAGCTGAAGTAATGATGCTAGAGATGCTGAAGTTAAACCTTTACCTAGAGAAGAAACCACGCCGCCAGTTACGAATATATATCGCGCCATGGAAGGATATTATAGTGACTTTTATTTTAAAAACAAAGATTATTTTTGATTTTCTGGAATCTGTGGAAGGTTTTTGTTTTGATCTTTTTCTTTTTCTAAATCGATAACAGATTGTATTTCTTTTATCTCCACTCGTGAAATCGAAACTAGAGCTATACTAGTTATGATAAAGAAAACGGCTAGTATTGAAGTAAACTTGGTAAGAAAATCACCCGCTGATCTTGAAGATGTGAAATTATCCTGTGAAACACCTAAACCCAACGCTCCACCTTCAGATCTTTGCAATAAAATTACAATAATCAACAATATTGCTAGAATGATGTTTATAGTTAGTAAAATACTTTCCATAATAACTATCTATAGTAATTTTTTATTATATCAATAAAATTTTGGTCAGACTTTGAAGCACCACCTATTAAAAAACCATCTATGTCATTTAAATTTTTGAATTGACTTATATTTTTACCATCAACAGATCCTCCATACAAAACAATTGGTGATTTTTGATTTTTAAAAATATTTTTTAATATTTTCTTTATGAATATTGTTGTTTTGAGTAAATCATCTGATTCTGGAATTTGACCAGTTCCGATTGACCAAATAGGTTCATAAGCAACAATTATATCATTAAAATTAAAATTTTCTTCTAAAACATTCTTAATTTGATTCTCTAATACTTCAAATGTCTTATTTTTTAATTTATCTTGTTTATTTTCTCCAATACAGAAGACTACCTTTAATTTGTTCTTAAGCGAATTTTTTACTTTATTTTTTAACATTTCATCAGTATCACCTTCTGAACGATTGTCAGAATGACCCACAATAATATATTTGACTCCTACACTCTTGATCATTAATGAACTTATCGCTCCAGTGTTTGCTCCAAAATTGTCTTTGTGAAAGCAATTTTGAGCTCCAATAGAAATTTTTTTTTTTTCAAAAAATTTGGCATAACTTTGTACCAAAGTGTGAGGAGGGGTAATAATTACTTTGTATTTATTGTTAAATTTTTTATCTAAATTGATAAATTTATTTATTTTATCAAGAATACTAATAGATTTTGGAATACCGAACATTTTCCAATTTCCAATAAAGTACTTTATGTTATTTGCCATATTTAATGTTTTAATCTATAGGTGTGTTAAATATAAAGCGCTCTAATAAATTAAATTAATGCTGACATCAATAAAAAAAATAACAAAATCGTTTTTAGGTATGCTCTTAATTGGAGTAATCGTTTTATCTTTTGTTTTTTTAGGTATGGGAGACGTGTTTAGAGCAGGAAATCAAAACATTGTAGTCACTATCGACTCAGAGAAGATCAGTGCTCAAAACTTTGTTGAATATGTCAATCGACTTAATTTGAAAAAAGAACAAAGAGATAGCCTACATGAAACAGATCTACTAGATCAAATTTTATCTGAATATATAGGAAAAAAAATTATTGAGCTTGAAATAATAGAACAAGGAATTAATTTAAACAATCAGTCTTTAAAAGAAATAATAACAACAGATGAGTTTTTTAGAAAAGATAATAAATTTTCTCGAACACAATACGAAAAATTTTTATTAGAAAGTGGGATAAGCTCAACTGTATTTGAACAAAATATTGCTGAGCAAGAAAAAAAGAGGCAATTATTAACTTTTTTGTCTGAAGGAGTTGATGTGCCTGAATTTTTAATTAAGGCAGAATACGAAAGTGAAAATCAAATTAAAACCATACAATATTTAAATTTAGATAACTTGTACAAAAATTATTCTGTGCCAGAAGATGAAGTAAAGAAAACTTATGAGTCAAATAAAAATCTCTTTACTCAAGATTTTAAAAAAATAAATTATGTAGAACTTTTACCCAATAATATAACAGGACTAAAAAAGTATGATGAGTCTTACTTTAAAAAAATTGACAAAATAGAAAACGATATTTTAGATGGTGCGAAAATGAAAGATTTTGTAACAGAATTTAATTTATCTTTAATTAAAGTTGAGGAAGCAAATAGATTGAAAAAAAACAAAGAAGGTAAAGATTTAAAAAATATTAATAATGATTTGTTTAAAGAAATTTTTAATTTAGAATCTTTAAATAAGCCCGAGTTGATAAATATAGATAATAAATATTATTTAAGCGAAGTATCAAGTATAAAAAAAATTTCAAGGAGCTTAGAAGATAAACAAATTAAAGAAGCAATTGTTTCTCAATTAAGAGTAAAACATATTATTGAAACTAACAGCAAAATTGTTAAAAAAATGTCAGAAGGAATATTTAATAATGAACAATTTAAAAAATTCAGTAAAGACAATAAAATAGAAATTATAAAAACAACAATTAAGGATATAAAAAATGAGACTATTTTTAATTCAGGCATGATTAAAGAAATTTTTAAAATAAATGACGGAGAATTTCAGTTGATTACAAATAGTCAACTAACTAAAAACTTTATTATATTAGCTAAAAAAACTGAGAAATTGCCATTTAATAAAAATATTAAAGACTATGAGCAGTACAAAATTAAAGCAAAATTAAATTTAGCAAATCAAATTTATCGTACTTTTGATAAAACAGTTAATAACAATTACGATATAAAGATAAATGATAACGTGCTTAATCGTATCAAAAATACTCTCTAATGACACTAAATATTAGTTTTGGTTCTTTTAAAAAAAACCACAAACTTAAGAAAGACCAAATAATCTATAACGTTAAAAATTGTAAAGATTATAAACAGGTAGAAAATATATTTAATTTTTTATTAGTTGAAAATAATAGTTTTATTTTTGAGTCAGTTGAAAAAGGTACTATTCGTGGCCGTTACACAATTATAGGATTAAATCCTGATAAAACTTGGAATATAAATAAAAATACTATCACAGAACAATTTGAAGGGAAAAAAAAAATTATAAAAGAAAAACCTTTAAATTTCTTAAATAACTTAATCCATAAATTTGAAAGTAAAATTCCAAAAGGTATTCCAGAGATGTCTGCAATGCTAGTGGGTTATTTTTCTTATGACATTATAAGATTTATAGAAAATATACCTGACAATTGTAAAGACGACCTCAAAATTCCTGATGTAAGAATGATTAGACCTAAAAACCTTGTTATTTATGATAATTTAAAAAAGAAAATATTTTTTATTGAAAACATTTACGCTGAAACTAAAATTAAAAATTATTTTGAAAAATATCAATTAATTAGAAGAAATTTAGAAACTTACGAAGATTATTCCAATATACATTTGCCGTTAAATTTCACTCATCAAAAAAACAAAAATAAAATTAAGAGTAATATTTCAAAAAATCAATTTAAAAATTATGTAAAGAAAGCAAAAGAGTATATTGGAAAAGGAGACATTTTTCAGGTTGTTTTGAGTCAAAGATTTGAGAGAAAAATTAACAAAACACCACTAGAAATTTACAATCATTTAAGATTGTCTAATCCTTCCCCTTTTATGTTTTATTTCAATTTTAATGATTTTAAAATAATTGGAAGTAGTCCTGAAATTTTAGTCAGATTAAGAAAAAACCAGATTACAATAAGACCGATAGCAGGTACTAGACCTAGAGGCTCTTCTAAAGCCCTAGATCAGAAGTTCGCCAATGATTTATTAAAAGATAAAAAGGAATTAGCTGAACATCTAATGTTGTTAGATTTAGGAAGAAATGATGTGGGAAAAGTATCAAAAATCAACTCTGTTAAGGTAACAGAGAGTTTTACAATAGAAAAATATTCTCATGTGATGCATATTGTTTCTAACGTTGTTGGTGAATTTAATAACAAAAATTCATTATTTGAGGCTTTGCTTTCAGGGTTTCCAGCAGGAACAGTTAGCGGAGCGCCTAAAATTAGGGCAATGGAAATTATTGATGAATTAGAAAAAAACAAAAGAAAACTTTATGCCGGTGGAATAGGATATTTTACCCCTAGCAAGGAGTTTGACACATGTATTACTTTGAGAACTGCATTAATCAAAAATAATAAATTTTATGTCCAATCCGGCGCTGGAATAGTTGCGGATAGTGTGCCTGAAAAAGAATACCAAGAAACAATTAATAAAGCTAAAGCATTAATGAGTGCTGTTGATTAAATGAAAATTTTACTTATAGATAATTACGATAGTTTTACATACAATCTTTTTCATTATCTTTCAAAACTCAAATGTAAAGTTGACGTATTAAGAAATGATAAAGTTACTACACAAGATATAATAAGAAATAAATACAAAAAAATTGTTATCTCCCCAGGACCTGGCAATCCGTCTCAATCAGGTAATTGTCTTAAAATAGTAAAACACTTATACAAAGAATTACCGATATTTGGTGTTTGTTTGGGTCATCAAATTATTGGACAGGTTTTTGGTGGTAAAATTATTAAAGCCAAAAATCTTATGCATGGAAAAATGAGCAAAATATATTTCAAGAAAATTGGCATATTTAAAAATTTTAAGTCTTCATTTCATGCCACAAGATATCATAGTTTAATTATAGATAAAAAAACTTTACCCGATTGCTTGAGAATTACAGCTGAAACTAAAAATAAAACTATTATGGGTATAATGCATAATCAATATGATATTCATGGGGTTCAATTTCACCCCGAGAGCATCAATACAAAAGTTGGTTTGCAATTAATCAAAAATTTTATAAACCGCTAAGATGAATGATAGATTTTATTAAAAAATTAGAATCAAGCAAAAGTCTTTCTTTTGAAGAGAGTAAAAGCCTTTTTTCAAATATCATGGAAGGTAAATATGACGAAGATAGTATTATCAAAATTTTAAATGCACTATCGAACAAAGGTGAGACAAAAGATGAATTAGCAGGTGGTATTTTTGTTTTGAGATCGAAGGCTTCTTTGGTTAAAGCACCTATTGGAACCGTTGATACCTGTGGAACCGGTGGTGATGGTCAAAATTCTTTAAATATTTCCACAGCAGCTGCAATTGTTTTAGCTAGTATAGGTATTAAAGTTGCTAAACATGGTAATAAAGCAGTTTCTTCTAACTGTGGTTCAGCTGACGTTTTAAAAGCTTTGAAAATTAATATTAATTTAAATCCTCAAGAAGCAGAGAAATCGATTGAAAAAGTAAATTTTGCTTTTATGTTTGCTCCAAATTATCATCAAGCAATGAAACATGTCGCTAGTGCTAGAAAAAAAATTGCCAAAAAAACTATTTTTAATTTAATTGGACCTCTTAGCAGTCCTGCTCAGGTTAAAAAACAAGTTGTTGGTGTTTTTAATGAAAAATGGATGATGCCATTTGCGGAAGCTTTAAAAGAAAACAATGTTGAAAATGCTTTCATAGTTCACAGTGAGGATGGAATGGATGAAATATCACCTTTTGCCAAAACAAAAATTATTGAATTAAATAATGGGAATATAAAAAGTTTTTTTGTTGATCCAGCAGATTTAAATATTAAAAATAAAAATAAAGAAAACCTTAAAGGGAAAAATGCAGAATATAACGCTGAAAAAATAGTTGAAATTTTCAAAGGTAAAGATAATGAATTTTCTGATTCAGTTGCTTTAAATGTTGCTGCAGGTTTAGTAATTTCAAATAAAGAAAAAGATTTTAAAAAAGCTTATCAACAGAGTAAACAACATTTAAAATCAAGTAAAGTCGATAATCACTTAAAAAAAATTCAGGAAATTTAATGAAAAATGTTTTAGAAAAAATAATTAAACAAAAAAAGGAAGATCTTCAAATTTTAAAAAAAAAAATATCATTAAATACAATAGATAATAATATTAAATCTATTGATAATTTTTTTGATTTTAAAAAAGCTATAATAGACAACCAAGATCAAAATAAGGTTTCTTTAATTGCAGAAATTAAAAAAGCTAGTCCCTCTGCTGGGATTATTATCAAAGATTTTAATCATATTAAAATTGCTAATTCATATTCTGAAAATAATGCAACATGTTTGTCGGTCCTAACTGAAGAAAATTTTTTTCTTGGTAGTTTGAATTATATTACAGAAATCAAAAAAAAATTGAAATTACCTGTTCTTGCAAAAGACTTTTTTATAGACCCTTACCAAGTTTCCTATTCAAAAAGTTTTGGCTGTGATTGTGTCTTGATAATTCTATCTGCTTTATCTGAAAAGCAAGCTGATGAGATCTATACTGAAGCCTTAAAGAATAAATTAAGTGTCATCGTAGAAGTACATGATGAAAAAGAAGCTGAAAATTCTTTAAAATATAGTGAAGCAATAATTGGAATAAATAATAGAGATCTTAAAAATTTAAATGTTTCTCTTAATAATTCAATTAAAATAAAAAAAAATTAACTTTACATAAAGGACCACTCGTTTCTGAAAGTGGAATTAAAAATCAAAAAGATGCTCAATATATTTATGACAACACAGGCATTAAAAACTTCTTAATAGGTGAATCACTTCTTGCTAGCCGCGAACCAGGTAAAATAATCAAAGAGATATTATCAATAAACCTTTAAAATATGGATTAATTAACCATTGATCTTAAAAGAGAACTTTTATAGAACATCTATGTACGAGGTTTGTTCTTATGCTTACAAAAAAACAAAAAAATTTGCTTCTTTACATAAATAAGAAGATAAGGTCTACAGGAGTTTCACCGTCTTACGAAGAAATGAAGGACTCACTCAACCTTAAGTCGAAATCTGGAATACACAGATTGATATCAGCTTTGGAAGAAAGAGGTTTCGTAAAAAGATTGGCCCACAAAGCAAGAGCTTTAGAAGTAGTTAAACTTCCAGAAAATGCAAGCGCTAATGATATTTTTAATAGCTTTACACCAAGTGTAATTAAAGGTGGTTTAGATAAGTCAACAAGTAAAGGTAGTGAAATTTCAATACTAGGAAGTATTGCGGCTGGTACACCTATTGAAGCCATACAACAAGAAGTTGATAGAGTTGCTTTGCCAGAAGACCTGCAAAATAATGGAGAACATTACGGACTTAAAGTCAAGGGTGACTCAATGATTGAGGCAGGTATTAACGATGGAGATACTGTTGTCGTAAAAAAAACATCAAATATTGAAAGTGGTCAAATAGCTGTTGTGCTAATTGACGATCAAGAAGCAACATTAAAAAGAATTAGAAAAAAAGGCAACACGATAGCACTTGAAGCTGCAAATAAAAATTACGGTACAAAAATATATGCAGCGAACAGAATAAAAATTCAAGGCAAACTTGTCTCTTTGTATAGAAACTTTCACTAAAATAGTCTAACTAATTAAAATGAGTTTTAATTGTAGGTTTGCGCCCTCTCCTACTGGGCCTCTTCATATTGGCGGTGTTAGGACAGCTTTGTTTAACTGGCTGCTAGCAAAAAAAAACAAAGGTAAATATTTTCTAAGGATTGAAGATACTGACAAAGAAAGATCAAGAGATGAATTTAAACAACAGATTATTTCATCATTAGCTTGGCTTGGAATTGAGCACGATGGAGATGAATATATTCAATCAAAAAATATAACTAAACATGTTGCTATAGCAGATGAATTAATAAAAAAAGGTTTTGCATATGAGTGCTATTGCACTGAAGAAGAAATTAACGAACAAAAGGAAAAATGTAAAAAACAAAGTATGCCTTATGTTTATAATAGAAAATGGAGAGATGCTAAAGATCTTGAAATTCCAAAGGATGTTAAGCCCGTTATAAGATT
>MDTC01102060.1_pt1 | contig 12155 bp, 19 predicted proteins | sample 811181 | NCBI WGS metagenome assembly MDTC01 (sample SAMN05326644, study PRJNA326480) | marine metagenome | isolation source: seawater | place: Pacific Ocean: North | collected 2011
AACAGTTTTGTCTGTAGTATTAATAACAACAGACTAACGATGTAGAAGTTTATGTGGAATTTATACTGGACAGGGGTTCGACTCCCCTCGCCTCCACTTATGAAAATTAAAGTAATCCTATTATCGTTGCTGTTGCTTTTAAATGCTGTAGAAAAAGTTCGGCATAATCAGGTACTCAGGTTTTTAATAGACGGCAGACCAAAGCAGATAACATATTTTCATAGCACATTTATGTTTACACATATTGAAATTGAAGTTGTTGAACCAGAGATAAGAAAAGATTGTGCTGCTTTTGAATGTATGAATATATATATATTTTGTGAAAATTTTAATTTACATCACACAATTCATTGGAGATATATAAAATTTATTGAGACATAAAGGTGTATCTAATCTTAGCCACAATTAAGAAAGGTTGGTACATCATGGTAATTGAAAAATCTCGCCAGCACTTAGAAAATAATAATATGAGTTATTATGAACACTTTAAATTCGCTGCTAGTCATGGTTTAAGATGCATAAAAGCAGGACTTTTATTATTATGTCATTCTTTTATCCCCGCATTTTTCGGAAGAACTGGATCGAAATTAGTTAGAAATTTAAGTAAAGATTTTACAGAACACGATCAAAAAATATATACAAGTTAGTGAATCATATGTCGGATGAATATCTAAAAAATAATTATGTATATTATATCAATCATCAATACAAATATATTTGGTATTTAGTACCAAAAGTTGGTAGCAGGAGTTTACTTTACTGGCTATTAAGCGAAGAATATCTCTCAAAACATAAAGACGGTAATCTAAATGAGAACTTCAAGAATATTTCGTCAGAATATCACCATAAATATCATACTTTCTCTTTTTGTAGAAATCCTTTCGATAGATTAGTTTCTGTATATTTCGACAAGATACTATTAACCGTACCTCTGATGAATCCGAAAAATAAAAGAACAAAATTAGAATTTTACGAACGATGGAAAGATAAAAGTTTTAAAGAATTTGCTAATGATGTTTGTGATATGCCTAATAAAAATATAACTGATAATCATTTGTTACCACAAATATATTTTATTCCTGAGAATATTGATTTTTTAGGTAGATTTGAAAATTTACAAAACGATTTTGTTTCTGTGACTAAAAAATTATTTGAAAAACAATTTGATAATAGAAAATGGAACGTCAGTCAGCACGACCATTATTCGGAATACTATGATAAAAATTTAAAGGACAAGGTATATCAGAAATATAAAAAAGATTTTAAAAGATTTGAATATGAATGATTTTGTTTTTATAATACCGTCTTACAACAATTCCGATTGGTATCAATATAATATTAAATCTATAAGCAACCAAAAATATAATAATTGGAGAGCAATATATGTAGATGATGCTTCTACAGACAATACTTTAAAGTTAGTGCAGGATTATGTCGAACATTTAGGTCTATCTAAAAAATTTACTTACATTAGGAATACAGGAAAGTTAGGGCCAGCAGGATCAAGATATCAAGCATACACTAGAACTTTTGATCACGAAATATGCTGTATGCTAGATGGCGATGATTGGCTATATGGAGATAATGTTTTAAATGTTTTAAATATTGAATATAATACTGGATATAATTGCACTTATGGATGCTATATAAACACAGGAGAGAAAATAAAGAGAATTATCCCATTGAGAGACTATAGCAATAAAATTCATAAAAATAAATCCTATAGAAATACTGTTAGAAAATCTTTTATAGCATCACATATGAGAACAATGAGTTCTAAATTAATCAAAAATATTGATGTAGATAAATACTTAAAGATGAATAATAAATGGATAAAAGTAAGTACTGATATGGCAGAAATGTTTTATGTTTTAGAAAAGAAAGAAACTAACCCTAAATATATAGGTAAACCTATATATGTTTACAACGCTGGTAATTCTCAAAAGTATATAACATCTTGGTATCGTAGAGATGAAAATTCAGAAATAAAAGCATATAGAAATAAAGTATTGGATTTTATAAAAAATGTTTAACAATATTCAAATATTATCTTTACAAAAAAATATTAAACGTAGAAAATTTATGGAGTATAAACTTCAACAAGTAGGTATAGATGATTATCAGTTCTTTGATGCTTTAGATGGCAATCTTCTACAAGAATATAGAGATTACGAAAATTTTTGTAAAAAAAACTCTCGTAGAATTTTAACAGGAGAAGAGGGAGCGTTCGGTTGCATGATGAGTTATAAGCAATTATTTTTCAATCAATGGCAACCGTGTTTAGTTCTAGAAGATGATATTTATTTCCATAAAAATTATAATAAAATTATAAAAACGCTAGAAACAAAAAATATTTTTAAAGAATATGATATAGTTTATTTAGGATATAATAATTACAGATTGTCCGTAAGACAAGAATCTAGCATAAAAAATAATGATCCTCTAATACCTGTAGAGAATGAGCATAGATTTATAACTTGTGGGACTTATGCTATATGGTATTCTACTAAAGCAATATCTTATCTAAACATTAAATTACAAAGCATTCAATATGAAGATATTAAACCAATAGACCATATAGTATGGCGTTTAACAAAAAAACTTAAATCAACTATTGTCAATCCACCTTTATGTATAAGCGAAATTAGAGATAGTGATATTAGGATGCCTAGAAAAATACATTCTTTCTATAGACAAAGACGTATTGATATCTCAAATTATTTATCCGTTGGTGAGTATGAAAATTTTATGTAAAAATTTGACAAATAGGGTTCTGTATAGTATACTAAAAAGTCATAAATTCACAGGATATTATAATGAGCAAAGACACTGAATTAAAAATTTTAAAATTAGAATTAAAACAACAAGAAATTTTAGAACAAAATTTAGCAAAAAAGATAGAAAGATATGAACATGCTAATAAATTAGTAAGAAATACTATAGCACAACAGGATATAGACGATCTAAAAACAGAACAAGAGACTACTCAACTTCAAAAAGAAATTTTGTCATCAAAAATAGAATCTATACAAGAGTTATTTACTGGGGATTCCACTAAAGATTCTGATTGACAACTGCCGATAAACAGTATATACTGTAAGGAACAGGAATCAAAATATACAGGAATATAAGATGAACAGCACCGAATATGTTATGTCTATGATAACCGAACTGCGTAACAACAGCAGCACTATCGCTAAACAAGAAATTATTACAAAATATTGCAAAGCAGGTAAAGAAGAAGATAACGGAGATCAACTTCATGCTAGAAATGTGCTAAACCTAGCACATAATGATTATCTTATGTATGGCTTAACAAGTAGCCAAGTTAAGAAGCGACCAGATTTATCTTTCGGAGATTGTGAACCGGGGTATGGTTTTAGTCAACTGTTTGGTGATTTAAAACTCAGAAGATATACAGGACATGATGCTATCAGGATTGTAAATACTTATATTAATAAACATCCAGAACAAGAAGAACTTGTCTATTGCATCTTAGATAAAGACCTTAAAACTAGAACAGGCATTAAACTTATAAACAAAGTTATTCCTGACTTTATTCCAGAGTTCAGTGTTGCTCTTGCAGAAAAATATGATCCTAAATTAGTGGAGTGGCAAGATGAATGGTTTGTATCTCGTAAACTTGATGGGGTTAGATGTTTGGCTATTGTCGATCATTTTGGCAATACTACTTTCTACTCCAGAACGGGCAAAGAGTTTACTACCTTGGGCGTTGTTGCCGATGGGATTGCAAGTCTTGGTTTATCTGATGTTGTGTTTGATGGAGAACTCTGTTTGATTGATGAAGATGGTAATGAGGACTTTCAAGGCATAATGAAACAACTTCGTAAGAAAGATCATACTATTAATAATCCTTCTTATAAAATCTTTGATATGATGACGCAAGATGAGTTTAAAGCCAAGAAGAGTGAACATAATCTATATCAAAGATATAAAGAACTATTGTTTACTTTGGAGGATAATGAATGTCCTTGTCTATCTGCATTAGAAATGGAAATTATTACAGATGATAAGCACTTTGAAGAATGGATTACCAAAAGTGACAAGGTTGGATGGGAGGGAGTAATGCTTCGTAAGAACGCTCCATATAAAGGCAAGCGATCTAAAGACCTTTTAAAGTATAAAGCCTTTCACGACGACGAATACGAGGTTGTAGGGGTAGAAAATGGCCCATTCAGGTACGTTAAAGATGGTGCGGAATGTGAAGAAGAAATACTTTCTGCTGTAATGATTCAACACAAAGATAATATTGTTAGGGTAGGTAGTGGTTTTAGTATAGAGCAAAGACAAGACTTTTACAAAAAACCTGAAACCATCTTGGGTAAGGTTATAACTGTACAATATTTTGAAGAAACTAAAAATCAAGAGGGAGGAATTAGTTTAAGATTTCCAACATTTAAACTATTACATGGAAACTCTAGGGTTGTGTGATGAAAATGGTGTAATTTATTGTAGCCAGGAAATACCCAGCCATAATTCGTACAATTATTAGGATGCATATCTGATTAGTAATCGGATGTTACAAAATTTATGATAATTTCTATAGAGGAATTTTACAAAACACATATAGTAGACCAAAATTTTGATGAAAAAGAATATCTATTAAAAAACCCAGAAGCAAAAAATTTTCATCGGTCTTTGTGTGAAAGTATTAATATAAACGATAAACATAGGCTATTTTTTCATAATTATATTAAGCAAAATGCTAGTACAAATGTTGATCAATCCGATATTCAAGAAATAGAAAAAACTTTCAAACAACCTTTAATTACATTATCTCAATTTTATCAAACACATAGGGTGGATGATAATTTTGATGAAGTATTTTATGAGAAACAATGCCCTAATGTTATTGACTTTTATGAGCCACACGCTACTCAAATAGGTATATCTAAAAGAGAAAAATATTTCTATCATTATGTTATGCACGGTAAGGCTATAGGTTTTTTAAAGTCAGACAAACCATTAGATAAAACCGTATCAGTTATAATAGCCGCTAAGAATCGAACAGAAAACTTATTGCAGGTTTTAGATTCTTGGCATAATATTGACTTAGTTACAGAAATAATTATTGTAGACTATTCATCGGATATTCCTTTAGATATGAAAGATTATGATAAAGTAAAGTTATTCCGAGTAGACGATGAGCCATACTTCAATTTAGGTAAGGCTTACAATTTAGCATTCGATTTTTCTGTTGGGGATATTATAATCAAGGTAGATGCTGACTATAAGTTAATAGATAGTAACTGGCTTAATATATATTTAAAAAACGGATTATGTCATAACTATTTTATTAGATCAGATTATAATTTTTCTAGACATACTTCTGGATTTTTTATGATACATAGGGGGGACTATGCCTATTTTAGAGAAGACCTGAATGGTTATGGTTACGATGAGATTGATCTTTATAATAGAATTAAAAAATCTAATCCAGATATAACTGAGGTTGTTTGGTTTGATATTGATAATGCAATATACCATATACCCCATGATGAGGATTCAAGAACTAATAGTTATATTGAGCAAAATACTGGCTCATCAGAACTTAATAATAGATATATGTGTACAAACTTTTCTCCTTTGACTCCTAGAAGAAATAGATATAATATAAAAAACACTATAAAATATGATAAATCTGTAATCAATAGGATATTCTGTATTAATTTAGATGACAGATCAGACAGATGGGAGTTGCTATCTAAAAATAAATTAGAAAGATTTTCTGCTATAGATACTAGGACAAATCATTTAAAACATCTGGAATATGATTTAGAAATCAATCCTTGTAATATGTCTTCCGATGTTTATTTTAAAAAATCTAATGGTGCTATAGGGGTATACCTGAGTCATTATTTATTATGGAAAAAAATTGTCGATGAAAATATTGAAAACGCATTAATTTTAGAAGACGATGTGTTTGGAGAAACTGTAGAAGAGATATTAAATTCTAATCTTATTATAAATAAAGATGACGATTTTATTAATTTATCAAAAAGAATACGATGGGAAAATGACAGGCTGTTATTTGACGGCGCAGAATCATATATACTCAGCCTAAATGGAGCAAAAAAACTACTAAAAGCCACAGACAATCCTAAACTATTAAGTGGTATTGAACCTCAAGAATATGATCCTATAAAAAATCAAGAATTTATTAATTGGAATTTTAAAAAGTCAATTACATGCCCTGTGGACAAATTTTTAGGATATTGTTGTGAGCCTAATGCTAATCTAGATATTAAATTAAAATATTATATATACCCTATAGTAAAAATGCATAATATCAGTAAAAATTCTGATATAAATACAGGTGAAACTTTTGTTTGGGACATGAGTACAGAAGAACTTATTGATATATACTCAAGCGGAAAATAATATGACTAAAGCAAAATGTAATTTGTTTTTAATATCTCCACCAAAGACAGGTAGTAGTTCACTATTTAGTTTATTGAAACGACACTCATCTATATCTGGCTGTTCTTTAAAAGAACCATACTTTTTTTCCCAAAACTTTAGTAAAGGACTTAATTATTACAACGATTTGTTCCCTCCTGATAACTGTTTCTATCGAATGGAAGCGTCTACTACATATTTTAGTAACAGGGAAGTAGCAAAACTGATAAAACAAAATTGTCAAGAAAACATAAAAATAATTTGTGTACTTAGAAATCCAGTAGAAAGATTTATATCGCAATATAAACATTTTCGTGCTGCTAACATTATTATAAATAACGAAGAACTAAACGAAAAATTTAAAAAATCTATAAGATGGGCAGATATATGGCAAAAAAATATTCAATATTGGAATGGATGTGCAGATATATACACAACTATATTTGAAGCACAAAAAAGTAATAAGTTAATGATGTTTTTGAATAACGGTAACTACGCTAAACATATAAAAAATATTTTACATTATATATCTAGAAATAAAATATTATTTATTAAATATGATGATTTTAAAAAAGACTATAATGAAACTATAAAATTAATATGTAACTTCTTAAATATAGAAGATATGTTTACAGAAAATATCGTGTATAACAATGTTAAAATATGGGAAAATTTCGCTAGCGTAGAAGATGAAATAACAGATACTATGTTGAACGAATTAAAAATATATTATATGGAATCTAATAATGAATTAGTAAAAATATTAGATGATCATTTCCAATGGTAGTTAGGTATGTACTATGAAAACAATTTGTATATTAGCATCTGCTAGAACAGGTTCTACTTTTCTAGCCGATCATTTTCAAAGCATAGACAAGACTTGTCTTAGTACTGGTGAGTTTTTCAATATTTATACTCCAAAACAAATAGATATAATAAACGAAGTTTTTTATAAACATAAAATACCACTAACTGAATCGTATATGGAATATTTACGTTATTTGAAACAATTTTATAATTTATCAGTTTATAATGTTGGAAAGCCCATAAACCCTTATAGTATGCAAATGTTTTACGATGTTCAAGAAATTTTAGAACAATTAAATTATAAATATTTTGTACATAAAGTTGTGATCAATGCATTATACCAAGAAGGTTGGATAGAGCAGTTTGTAGATTCTTCCGATCTAGTCATAATTAATTACAGAGAATCAATAATAGATGCTTTTATTAGTCATAATAAAGCAATGATTAGTGGTCAATGGAAAAATACCAAAAAATATAATATTAAATATGATAAGTTAATAACTTGGGATAAGGAACAATATGCATTCTTTGTGGAAAAATATAGAGAATATTATACTGATTTTTTTAAACATACATTGCATAAGAATAAAAAATATTATTTAATTAAATATGAACAACTTTATAATCCCAATAGTATGTCTATACTTCAAGAAATAATAGGAAAAAAATATCTTCTTAAAAAACCAAGCACTATCAAGCAATCTCGTATTTTAAATAGAGAGGACAATTTTAGTAACAAAGATGTATTCTTAAAAGATTTTCAATCTATGGATGAGGTGGATAAATGGTTTAATCCAAATCAATTAACAATAGATTAAAGAAACTGTCTTGACAAGTCGATAAACATAGTATATACTTGAGAGCATCACAGAAACTCAATCTTGGAGACTACTATGGCTACTTTGGAAAAAACTGAAAAACAAACCACATATTGTCGGAATCGTGCTGATGAATTTTTTAAAACATTTCCTAGAGACAAAATTCAAAACTATAAGGAGTACTGGGAAAGTGTACGACCACAGAATCATGGCGATATTTTTAGGCGTTATTTGTTTGCTTACTGTTCTGTTCATACAAGTTGGCAAGGGAATTGCCGTGGCTATGAAGCCATCAAGCAATATGAAGAATGGATCGACAACAAAGAAACACTCTTAGATAAACTAGCCAACTCAAAAGTAGGTCTACATAATAATCGTACAAAATACATATGGGATTTTGCAACACAATTCTGGGCCAAACCTACAGACTTCTACCTAACTACAAAAAAGTATCATGTAAAAAAACGAGATGAGATTGTTAATAGAATAACAGGACTTGGAACGGCGAAAGTAAGTTTTGCTCTAGAAATGATTCATCCAAATGAGGCTCGTGTATTATGCGGAGATGTTCATCAACTTAGACTATATGGTATGCAAGACCTAACATACAAAAGCAAAACAGGGTTTGAAAAGTATAAGAAGATGGAACAGCATTGGAGCGTAAATTGTGGTAAACTTAAAGTACCATCCTATATCGCCCGCTGTGTATACTGGGATAAATTACAGGACAAAGAAGATAGCAGGTATTGGAGTTATGTTCTAGAAGTATAGATAGAAAATGCTTATGGTTATTATATAGAAAAAGAAAGGATTAAAAATGAGTGAAAATGGTAAAGGCGATAGTACTAGACCTAAGAGTATTACCATGAAAAAGTGGATAGAGAACTATGAAAGAATTTTTAGAAAAAAAGAAGACAAAAAATAACAACGTAGCGATATCAGCAATCTGTAAAAACGAAGAAGAATACATAAAAGAATGGTTGGAATATCACTCTAATATTGGTGTTGATCACTTTATATTATATGATAACAACAGTCACATATCTCTTAAAAAAATATTATCAGAATACAGTAATGTTGAAGTTATTGATTGGTCAGATAACACAAGAGGAACTCAGATTAGATCACAGATTCACTGTGTTAATAAGTATTCGCATTTTAGATGGATAGGCTTTTTAGATATAGATGAGTACATCGTTTTATTAAATGATTCAGTAAAAATTAAAGATTACTTAAAAGAATTTATAGAATATGATGGGCTATGTTTGTATTGGTTAGCCTTTGGTTCCAATAAACATAAAACCAAACAAACAAGCACTATAAATAGTTACACACAGTCTTGTCCAAATTTAAATAAATTTAATAAACACATTAAATGTTTTATTAATCCTAAGAAATATGATCATTCTGCAACACATTGGACTTCTCATTATCTACCAACATTGAATGGTAGTGTTGATGTAACACATACTAATGTCGAAAAATATTGGACTAATCCTTTAGCCTTTCAAAAATATATCAAAAATTTATCAATAAAAACGACGATTAATGAAAAAATAAGAATAAATCATTACTATACAAGAAGTATCGAAGACTTCAATCATAAAATGTTAAGAGGTGGTGGCGTTAATGTTAAAAAGGTGTATAATAAGAGTAACTATAATTCAGTTAATAAAGAAGATGTGTTTAATAATGATATTATTCAAACAATTATTAATTTAAATAAAATTAAGGAAAAAAAATGAATCATGGACTATTAGATGTATTGAGTGTATGGTGGATAGTAGTTGCGATAGATTTATTAGTAGTTTATACGTTCGTCAAAATAGCAAACAGGTCTAAAATATGAAATTATTTAAAAATAAAGAAAAGGGTATGATATTTGGTGTTTGTGCCGGGATATCTGAAAACATTGGTATAGATGTTAGAATTATTAGACTATTAATGGTTCTAGGAGTATTTGCTAGTTTCAGTGTTCTATTCTGGGTGTATCTCTTTTTAGGAATAATTTTGCCTAATAAAACATAGGTGTGTGATGTTCTCTCAAAAATATCTATATATTATATTATTAATTCTTATTGGTATATCTATAAATAGATGTAATAGTGCAGATATATCTATTGACAATGACCCTATCGTTAATCCTATTGTCGATCCCATTGTACCTACTATCATACCAGATAAATTAAAAACAAACTTTATCTATGACGATTTTAGTAAAGCCACAGAATTATCTAGTAAGTATGACATGAACATGATTGTTGTATTTGGTGCTGATTGGTGTCCTTATTGTCAAGATTTAAAAAAAGATATCAAAGTATTAAAAATACAAAAATTTATTATTTGTTTTATTGATACTGATAATAAAAACAATAAAAATATAATATCTCGTTTCAAGCCTAGAAGTTTACCAACATCAGTTTTCATTAAAAAGGGAAAAGAAAACAACAGGAAGATTGGATATAGTAAAAAAGGATACGACTTATGGCTAAATGGTCTGCTTTAATTTTTGCTCTTTTATATTTCAATGTATATACAGAAGCGCAAACCATTAAATCTATTAAAATACCAGAAGGATTTAGATCAACCCCTATCGAATTAAATATTTTTGAATTAGAAGATAAGAAGAATTTAAAAAAAGATTCGGTATATAATCAAGCAATATCTTATTTTGCTAAACCTTTTGGCAATAAACACGGTAGAAGTACTAATGTTCATGAAACTATACATGGAATTAATAATGCCATAAGTAATTTAAGAAAAGGTTATAGGGCATTTTTTGTAGGTCATGGTAGAGCCGTCTGGATTCAAGAACCTAATATAACAATGAATGATATTATTCCGTACATACCCCAATCGGTCAAAGGGTATAGATACAATTTATATTTTGTGTCTCAAAAAAAATCATGGAATAGTGTGGCTTTATACCCCGTTGATGAATGGAGTGCTTATATTGGTGGTGCAGAATCAAGTGTAGACGATCATAATCAAGGCGTTAATATTAAAACAAATTTTGATAATGTTTCTGGTTCTTTAGAATTTAGCGTATATTGTATAGCATTATCTATGGCTATTAAAGAAATAGATAGTAATTATTGGCAAGAAAATCATAATTTTAAAAATTGTATGATATTATTTCTCAATAAAGCAGAAAAGGTTTTCTTTGAAGGTAAAGATATATTTCGTTCAAATAACCAGAATGATATTATACACAATTTGCAAGCACATAAAGATTGTAATGGTATGAGGAAATTTATTCATCAAGAATTTAACGGAGTATTTTTAAGATGAGAAATAGACACTTTAGATTCCCAAGTATGAAACAATTAGTTCAACTACATAATGATGCTAGAGGTAGTAATTCTTGGATGTGGGCTATTAATAATCTAAATATAAATGAAGAGTTAATGAGATATTCCCAAGATTATACAGAATTGATGGCTAAAAAAGAAAGATTGAAACATAGTAAATTATCTGATATAAAATTAATAGGATTTAAGTATATTGGTGAAAATATAGCATACGGACAAAAGGATGAAGAATCGGTAATGAAAACTTGGTTATGGAGTCCCGGTCATCGAAGAAATATAATGAATACCTCTTTTACCGATATAGGTTGCGGATTTGCTTACTCAGATAATTATACTCCTTACTGGTGTGTTTGCTTCGGTGGATAAAATTAAAGTTATACTATTGACATAGACGATACTGTATTGTATAATCTGTTAAGTTACGGAATTAGATTTGCATTAATTATAAATTGGAGAAGATATGGGAAAAGTAATTATGACTCAAAAACAACAAAGAGTTAGATGTAGCGATGAGCAATTTTTAAAAGCAGTTTATTCCAGCAAAACATATGCTGAAATATCAGAAAAAACTGGTCAGAAATTACCATCCACGGTAGCGAGATATCTTAGAGTAAAAAAAATATTACTGCAAAGAGATATAGAATTGCCAGAAATGGACAGAAAACAAAGAAAAAAAACAGAAGATAATACTGACAATATGGTAGAAATTGTTAACAGACTTAAAACCCATCATAACAGTATGTAAATAAATGAGGGGTAGTAGTCCAAAGGCAGAGACAATGGACTTAAAATCCATACA
>MDTC01034732.1_pt1 | contig 12153 bp, 10 predicted proteins | sample 811181 | NCBI WGS metagenome assembly MDTC01 (sample SAMN05326644, study PRJNA326480) | marine metagenome | isolation source: seawater | place: Pacific Ocean: North | collected 2011
AGACTTTCGGATCAATTAATGAGTAAAAAACTTTTAAAATTTTATAAAGAAAATTTGGCATTAAAAGTTAAAAAGGTTAATTATGAATCATTTATTAAAGAAGCTTATAGCTCTAAACAATAAATTTACTTTTTTTTAGTTTAAATAGAATGAAAATGAATTACGGTAAAGAATTTAAAAAATATGCTATTCAAAATCATGGTGTTAACGCTATGTACTATGATAAAATTGTTAGCAGCATGACTCCTTATATAATTGAAGAAAGACAAATGAATGTTGCTCAAATGGATGTTTTTTCTCGTTTAATGATGGACAGGGTTATGTTTTTAGGAACTGCTATAAATGATCAAGTAGCCAATATAATTCAAGCCCAATTACTTTTTCTTCAAAGTGTTGATTCTAAAAGAGATATTCAAATGTATATTAATTCTCCTGGAGGTGGAGTTTATGCTGGATTAGGCATTTATGATACAATGCAATATATTACTCCTGATGTTTCTACAATTTGTACAGGAATTGCTGCTTCAATGGGTGCAGTTTTATTATGTGCTGGTCAAAATGGGAAGCGATCTGCTCTACCTCATTCAAGGGTAATGATTCATCAACCAATTGGAGGTGCACAAGGGCAAGCATCAGATATTGAAATAACAGCTCGAGAAATTTTAAAATTAAAGGATGAATTATATCAAATAATATCCAAGCATACTAAACAAGATATAAAAAAAGTCACTAATGATGGTGATAGAGATTATTGGTTAAAAGCAAATGAGGCGAAAGATTATGGAATGGTTGATGAAGTTTTAAAAAAATAACATGTTTTATGGCTAATGAAGATCTGAATTGCTCATTTTGTGGAAGATCAAAACCCCAAACAGAATTATTAATTGCTGGTTTAGATGCTCATATTTGTGATCAGTGCATTAACCAAGCGCATGGAATATTAATTCAAGAATCTTCTTCTTCTAAAAATATTTTATCTAATGATGATCTTAATTTTGAATTAAAAACACCAAAAGAAATAAAAAATTTTCTAGATCAATATGTAATTGGTCAAGATAATGCTAAAAAAATTATTTCAGTAGCAGTCTACAATCACTATAAAAGAATTCTTAACCCAAACAATAAATCTGATGTAGAAATTCAAAAAAGTAATATTCTCTTAGTTGGTCAAACAGGAACAGGTAAAACACTATTAGCTCAAACAATTTCTAAAATGCTTAAAGTCCCTCTTGCAATTGTGGATGCTACTATCTTAACAGAAGCTGGATATGTTGGTGAAGATGTCGAAAGCATATTAACACGTCTTCTTCAATCTGCCGATTATGATCTAAAAAAAGCAGAAAAGGGAATAGTTTTTATAGATGAAATTGATAAAATAGCTAGGAAAAGTGATAACCCATCTATTACCAGAGATGTTTCTGGAGAAGGAGTTCAACAAGCTCTTCTTAAATTACTTGAAGGAACAGTAGTTAATGTTCCACCAAAAGGAGGAAGAAAACATCCTGATCAGAAATTTATTCAAGTAGATACTTCAAATATTCTTTTTATCGCTGGAGGTGCTTTTGATGGTATAGAAAGAGAAATTAATAAAAGGTTAAACCTTCAAGAAATTGGGTATAAATCCAAAAAAAATATTTCTGAACTAGACCAAGATAATTTAATTCAATATATTAATCCAAAAGACATTAAATCTTTTGGATTAATTCCTGAAATTATTGGAAGATTGCCAGTATTAACTCACATGCACTCTCTGGATAAAAAAACATTGAGATCTATTTTGACTGAACCAAAAAATGCAATAATTAAACAATATCAAAAACTATTTCAAATTGATTCTATTGAATTAAACTTCACTCCTGGTGCGCTTGATTATATTGTAGAAAAAGCAATTGATTATAATCTAGGAGCAAGAGGATTAAGATCATTATGTGAATCTATTCTTACAGACGCAATGTTTGAATTACCTGGAAGTAAAGAAACTGATCTTAAAGTCACAAAAATATATGCTGAGGAAAAAATTAAAAAAGTTAAACTCCAAACTCTTAAAGCAGTTTCCTAATCTATTTGATTTTTTAATTCATCTATAAATTTTCTGTCATTAAATAATCTAGGTATTTTATGCTGTCCCCCTAATTTATTATTTTTAGACAACCACTTATAAAAGCTGTTTTTTGGAGCTAAAGTAACTTTTGGTTTTTCCATAGTCACATTTTTATAACGTTTGGCTTCATAATCAGAATTTTCTTTTTTCAAAGCTAAATCTAATTCCTTTATAAAAAACTCCATGTCACTAGGATTTTTATTAAATTCTATAAACCATTCGTGTGTTCCTTTTTTATCCCCATTCATATATATCGGAGCAACTGTATAATCAATTATTTTAACTCTAGATTTAATAGAAGCTTTGAAAATAGCTTTTTCAGCATTGTGTACCATTAATTCCTCGCCAAATGCATTTATAAAACTTCTAGTTCTTCCTGACAAAATTATACGGTAGGGATTTAAACTTTTAAATTCAACTACATCTCCAATTTTATATCTCCAAAGACCAGCATTAGTAGAAATTACGATTGCGTATTTAATATTTTTTTTTACTCCGCTCAATGGAACTATTGAGTTATTGTCATCATATTTCGAATCAACTGGTATAAATTCATAAAAAATGCCATAGTCTAACATTAATAATAAATCATTAGAAAAATTCTGATCTTGAATAGCGAAAAACCCCTCTGAAGCATTATAAATTTCATAATAGTTAATTTTTTTCTTCGAAAAAAGTTCTAAAAATTGATTTTTATATGGCATAAAATTTATTCCACCATGAAAATAAACTTCTAATTCAGGCCATAGATCATTTATATTTTTGGAATTTGTTTCTTTCAAAATTTTATTTAATAATACTAACATCCAAGAAGGAATACCAGCCAAACTTGTTACATTTTCATCTTTACTCTCTTTTATAATAGCTTTTATCTTCTTTTCCCATTTAGGAATTAATGATGTCTTTTGACTTGGGGTACTACTAAACTCAGCCCATAATGGTAAATTATCTATAATAATAGCAGACAAATCTCCAAAATATGTATTTCCATGTTGATACATTTCCTGACTTCCTCCTAATCTTAAACACTTACCCGTAAGGAGATTTGAATTTGGATTATTATTGTAATATAAAGATAGCATATCCTTTCCGCCTTTATAATGGCAACCTTCAAGAGCTTCCTTACTTACAGGTATAAATTTACTTTTTGAATTGGTTGTTCCACTTGATTTTGCAAACCATCTTATCGGAGTGGGCCATAATACATTATTTACCCCCTTTCTACAAACTTTAATTGTTTTTTCAAGATCTTCATAAGTTATAATAGGAACTCTTTTTTTATAATCTTCATAATTTTTTATACTCGAAAATTCATACCTTATTCCTATTTCTGTATTTTTTGCGAAATCGACAAGATTATAAAGTAATTCCATTTGAACCTCATCAGGGTACTTATTAAATAATTCAATTTGATGAATTCTTTTTTTTAAAAACCATGAAGCTATTGAATTAAATAATGGAATTGGCATTATATTATTATATTTAAATCATATAAATATAAATCTTTCTTAGAAAATGTTTTCAGGTGTATTAAAAAAAATGATTACGGAATATAATTCTCCTATCACATATTTTTTAGATTTTAAAAATGATTTTTTAGTTTTAAATCAAATTTTAAATAAAAATATTGAAATTATCTTAAATGGATATGAATGTTTAAACTGTAAATCTGACGAAATAATTTTTAGACAAGGTTTTTGCAAAAAATGTTTTTATAATATTCCTGATGCTGGAGAATGGCTAATGCGACCAGAATTAAGTAAGGCCCATTTAAACCTTAAAGATAGAAATCTAGAATATGAAAAAATAATTCAACTTCAACCTCATATAATTTATTTAGCACTTTCTAGTCATGTGAAGGTTGGAATAACAAGATCTTCACAAATCCCTAACAGGTGGATTGATCAAGGAGCTCATGAAGCGATAGCAATAGCTGAAGTTCCTAATAGATACTTGTCTGGGGTAGGTGAAGTTGCTTTAAAAGAACACTTCTCAGATAAAACTAACTGGCGGAAAATGTTACAAAATGAATTTAATTCTATAAACTGGAATGAATATATTGAAAAAGCTAAAACTCATATTCCTAATGAATTACAAAAATATTTAATTAAAAAAATACTAACTCCTACCAAAATTAAATATCCTTTAAATAAAAGTCCAAGAAAAGTTAAAAGCTTAAATCTTAAAAAAGAAAAAACATTTAAAGGGGAATTAAAAGGAATTAAAGGTCAATACCTAATTTTTGATGACGATACAGTATTTAATATCAGAGCCAACGAAGGATTAGTGGTGAAAATTAATTTGTCTTAGATGATTCAGAAACCAAATCATTAATTTTTTTAATTTCTTTATCGCTAAGATGCCTCCATTTCCCAACATCAATATCTAAATTAACATTCATTATTCGAGTTCTTTTAAGACTCTTTACTCGATAATCCAAATACTCACACATTCTTCTGATTTGACGATTTAAGCCTTGAGTAAGTATAATTTTAAATTTGTTTTTATGAAGTTGTTTAACAATACATGGTCTAGTAATAGTTTCCAAAACAGGAACTCCCTGACTCATCTTAGAAATAAAATGATCAGTAACAGGTTTATTAACTACAACTATATATTCCTTTTCATGTTTATTTCTGGCTCTTAAAATTTTGTTGACAATATCTCCATCATTGGTTAAAAAAATAAGACCCTGACTTGATTTATCTAGACGTCCTATTGGGAAAATCCTAGATGGAAAATCAATAAAATCAATAATGTTGTTTTTTTCAACTTTAGTATTGGTAGTGCATACTATTCCAACTGGTTTATTAAATGCAATATAGATTGGTTTTCGTTTGTCAGAATTTATCAATTTACCATCTATATAAATAGAATCTTTAAAAGAAACTTTAAATCCCAATTTAACAATTTCTCCACCAACCTCAACTCTTCCTTGTTCTATAAGCTTATCAGCCTGTCTTCTAGAACAATGTCCTATCTCACTCAAATATTTATTTATTCTAACATTTGATTTTTTATTATTCATCATCCAAATTAATTTCTTCACCATTCCCCAATCCAAATTTATTTCTAAAGAAACTAACAAATAAATAAAGAAAAGGAGTGTCTAATAGAGCTATAAGAACTTTAAAAATAAACGCTGATAAAACTAATCCAATAAAAGAATCCCAAGGTAAAATTTCAAAAATTGACAATAGCAAAATAACAGAAAAAGAATCTATAAATTGAGATGAAAATGTTGAAAAGTTATTTCTCAACCAAAGGTGTCTTCCCTTTGTAAATCTTTTCCAAAAATGATAAATACGAATATCAATTAATTGAGCAAAAAGATAGGAAATCATTGAAGCCAAAACAGCTAAAGGAGAATTAGAGAAAACATTTGTAAAAATCCTATCATTAACAGGTGAATTTTCTATAGCTGGAACTGCATCAGCAATAACTACTATTAAAATAGAAAATATTGAAGCAAAAATTCCAGCAATAACAACCTGATTTGCTTTTTTCTGACCATAAATTTCAGAAATAAGATCAGTAATTAAAAATGTAATAGGATAAGGTAAAATTCCAACAGATAACTCAAAAAGAGAAGCTCCAAAAATTTTAATATCAAATGGATACCAATAAAAAAACTTTTGAAAAATTAAATTTGAAACCACTAGAGAGGTTATAAAAAGAGCCGCTAAATACAAATATATCTGACGGGCTAACTGAACCTTATGAGTATCCATAAAATTATTCTATTTGCAATAAAAATGGGAGTTGTGTTTGAAAATTAATTTTTTTATCAAAATTCTTAATTTGATTAACCAAATTCTTGAGATTTTGATCCATATTTTCAAAATCAAAATAATTTAAACTTCCAAAGGGTATATCAGTTTTAAAAATATTTTCAATATTTGGCTCTATTTGGGGAAAAGTAATGGTATTATAATCTTCAATCTCTGCTAATTCTTTGGCTAAAATTAATGCATCTTCTAAATTACCTAATTTATCAATAAGTTTATTTTCAAGAGCTTGTTTTCCAGTCCATACTCTACCCTGAGCAATTTGTTCTACTTCATCTAAAGAAATATTTCTCCCTATTGAAACTTTATATTTAAAAGTACTATAAATATCTTTTATGCTCTCACTTATATGTTTTTCAAAGTCAGGTGATATTTCTTCAAATACACTATATCCTAAAGCATTTTTGTGAGTACTTACACTTTGAGCATTTATTCCTATAGATTTAGAAAATCTATCAATGTTAGGAAGAAGAGCAAAAACTCCAATTGATCCAGTTATTGTGAAAGGATTTGCAACAATCTTATCAGCATTACAAGCAATATAATAACCTCCTGAAGCTGCTATATTTCCCATAGAAACAACTACAGGTTTTTTTTGTTTAGCTTTTTCAATTGAATTCCAAATTATATCAGAAGTTATTGCACTTCCTCCAGGTGAATCAATTCTTAAAACTATAGCCTTAATTCTTTTATTATTTGAAGCTTCTTCAATAGCTTCTACAAATACTTCTTTCCCTATTGAAGAATCACTACCTTCACCATATATTATCGTCCCTTGAGCGTAAACAATCGCTATTAAATCTCTAACACCTTTTTTGCGAGTTGAAACATTATTAACTAATCTATCAGGTTTTATATAATCTAATTTAACCAATGAGTCAACTCCTGAAGATTTCTTTATTATTTCTTTTAATTCATCCCTATACAATTCTTTATCTATAAGTCCTAATTCTATAGCTAATATTGATGTTGAAGACTTGAGATTAGTTGCAATTAAATCAATTTTATCCAAATTAATTTTTCTTTGATCTGATATTTCAGAACGAATTATATCCCAATAATCATCTAATAATGATTTTATTTGAGATTTATTTTCTTTACTCATGGTATTCTCGAGAAAAGGTTCTACAGCACTTTTATATTTACCATTTCTTACAACCTCCATTTTAAAACCATATTTTTCCTGAAAGTCTTTATAATATAATACTTCTGAAGACAATCCTTTAAATTCAACATTTCCAAGAATATTTATAAAAATAGAATCAGCAATTGAAGATAAATAATACCCTTTTTGAGTATAGAAATCTGAATGAGAATAAATAAATTTTCCACTTTCCTTAAAAGATTTTAATTCATCTCTAATAGTTTTTGTTTGTGCCCAACCTGTCATAGGCATTCCTGAATTAATTAAAATGCCCTTAATTCTTTGATCCTTTTTGGCAATTTTTATAGAATTTAAAATTGTTTGAAGATCTAATCTATCTTCACTCAATCCCAAAGATTTTTGAAATTTTTCTATAGAAGGAGGATTTTCAGCAATTGGCATATTAAGGTCCATTGACAAGATTGAATGATCTGAGATAGGATCATAAGAGCCATTTTCACTTGATATAAATGTCGCTATAGTTGCAAAAATTGATGCAATCAAAAAAAATAAAATTAAAATTGCAAAAAAAACACCCAAAGTTGAGGCAAGTACATTTTTTAAAAAATTCATTTCAGTTAAATTATGTTTTAGCAAATATACATGTTTGTAAATTTGTTTAACGAACTTTGAAAAATTATTAAATTTATAAACATTGAAAATAGCTTATATTTCTTTGGGAAGTAATTTGGGAGATAGATTCAATTTTATTTTAAAAGCAATAAAATTAATTGAAAAAAAAATTTCCAAAATTTATTTGACTTCAAAAATTTATGAAACGGAATCATGGGGATATAAATCAAATGATTTTCTAAATGCATGCATTAGTATTAAGACAGATCTTTCTCCTTATAAAATTCTTTCAATTCTTCTTTCCATAGAAAAAATAATCGGGAGAGATAGAGCTAGAGAATCTCAATATGAAGATAGAATAATAGATCTAGATCTATTATTCTATAGCAATCATGTAATTAATTCTTCTAAATTAATATTACCGCATCCTAAAATTGAATTAAGACTTTTTATTCTTAAACCTCTATCTGAGATTGCCAAAAAGAAAAAACATCCTATTTTAAAAAAAAATATAAATGAAATCCTATTAAATTGTAAAGATAAATCTTCAATAAAAATTTATGAAAAACAATTGATTTCAAAATTAAATCATATTGCTATTGAAGGGAATATAGGAGTAGGTAAAACTTCATTAGTAAAAAAAATTTCTAAAAAATTCAAATATGACTTTTTATTAGAGAACTACGAAGCGAATATTTTTCTTAAAAATTTTTATGAAAATCCTTCATTATATTCTTTAAAAACTGAAAAATATTTTTTAAAACAAAGACTTAAAGAATTAAAAAAATTTCTTTTAAGACCTAGGAATAGTAATACTATTATAACAGATTTCTCGATTTATAAATCTTTAATTTTTGCTGAACAAAATTTAAAAAATGAAGATTTTAAAAAATTTAAAAATGATTTTTTTAAAGAAATTAAAGATTTTAATCCTCCAGAAATTATTGTTTTTTTAGATCAGAAAATCGATAAATTACTTATTAATATTAAAAAAAGAGGGAGAAAATATGAATCAAATATTACAGGAGAATATTTATATAAAATTGAAAATGGTTATAAATCTTTTTTTGTGAAGAATCGGAAAATTAAAGCCTTAAATATAAATGTTTCTAGATTTGACTTCGTAAAAAATGAGAACCACTTTGAAACTATATTAGAAATAATTACAAACTATTAAATTTTTTATAAAAATCCCAAGTGATTATTCCACTACATACAGCAATATTTAAAGAATGCTTAGTCCCAAATTGTGGTATTTCAATAACTCCATCACATAAATCAATTAAATCTTGAGAAACTCCATTTATTTCATTTCCTAAAATAAAAGCATACTCATTATTTGATTCAACTATAAAATTATTTAATAAAATGGCATTTTCAGTTTGCTCAATTGCATAAACATTAATTCCATTTTTTTTTAATTTATCAATTAAAGTATAAGAAGATTTGTAATACTCCCATTCAACAGAATCGGTTGAACCTAATGCTGTTTTATTAATATCTTTATTTGGAGGGACTCCACTAATTCCACAAAGAAAAACTTTCTTAATTAAAAATGCATCAGCATTTCTAAAAACAGATCCAATATTATTTAAACTTCTAATATCGTCTAAAATTAATGTTAAAGGGATTTTAATTGAAGATTTAAAGTCCTTAATTGTCTTTCTCTTGAGATCAATATTTTTTATTTTCTTATACATTCTTAATTACAAAAATAAGGAAGTATTAACATAGTGTTTTTTAAATTTTAAATAATAGTTACTTTAGTAAAATAAGATAAATCAAAATTTTGCAAATAAAGACTAAAGAAACTCCTTTAATGAGACAATATAATCAGATAAAAATTAAATATCCTGATGCCTTGTTGTTATTTAGAGTTGGAGATTTTTATGAGACTTTTGGGCAAGATGCTATAATCACATCTAAAATTCTAGGTATTATTCTTACAAAAAAAGGAGCGGGGAGTCTAAGAGAAATAGAACTTGCTGGGTTTCCATTCCACTCTTTAAATACATATCTCCCTAAATTGGTAAAAGCTGGACATAGAGTTGCAATTTGTGACCAACTTGAAGATCCCAAACTATCAAAAACTCTCGTCAAAAGAGGTGTTACTGAATTAATTACTCCTGGAGTTGCTTTAATTGATGAAGTTCTTGATCAAAAGAAAAATAATTACTTAGCATCTATTCATAAAGAAAAGGATTTATGGGGCATTTCTTTTTTAGATATTTCTACTGGTGATTTTTTCTTAGACCAAGGTTCTAAAAATGAAATATCTCAATTATTACAAAAATACAATCCCAGTGAAGTTTTAGTCTCCAAATCATTAAAATCAACTTTCAAAGAACTATTCGGATCTAACTTAAATTTTTATTTTATTGAGGATTGGGTCTTTCAAATAGAATTTTGTAAGCAGCAACTAACAAATCATTTTAAAACTAAAAACTTAAAAGGCTTTGGCATTGAAATTTTATCCATAGGGGTTATTGCTTCTGGGGTAATTTTATATTATCTATCAGAAACCCAACATGACAAGTTAAATCATATTGATTCAATAATAAAACTTGATAATGATGATTTCGTTGGAATTGATCAATTCACTTCTAATAATCTTGAACTATTTGTAAGTAACAACCAAGAAGGAAAGTCTCTTATAGACTCCATTGACTATACAAGTACACCTATGGGGGGCAGATTATTAAGAAAATGGATTACTTTTCCAATAAAAAAAGTAAAAGAGATCGAATATAGACATGAAATAATTAAATCTTTTATGCAAAAAAATTCTTTAGCTGAAAAATGTTTAAAAAATTTATGTGAAATAGGAGACGTTGAGAGAATGACATCAAAAATTTCTACTTTAAAAATTAATCCGAGAGAATTAATTCAATTAAAAGAATCTCTAAAAAATATTTCTTCTATAAAAGCCTTACTTAAAGAAAATAAATCTTCTCATTTAAATTCTTTCTCAAAAAATTTTGTTTCAAATAAACCTATAATAGATTTAATTGATAAAACTCTTAAAGAAGATTCTCCTGCCAATATTTTAAAAGGTGGTTTTATTAAAGATGATGTTTCAAAAGAACTTAAAGACCTTCGATCAATTATAAAATCTGGAAAAAAACACTTAGAAAAAATGCTAGAGAACGATATTTCAAAAACTGGAATAACTTCTCTTAAAATCGGATTTAATAATATCTTTGGATACTATATTGAAGTCCGAAATACTCATAAAGATAAAGTTCCTAATAATTGGACAAGAAAACAAACTCTTGTTAGTGCTGAAAGATATATTACAGAAGAACTAAAAGAATATGAAATTAAAATTCTTGGAGCTGAAGACAAAATTAAAAATTTAGAAAATAAATTCTATTCACAACTTCTAAATAATTTACAGGAATACCTTAACCTACTTAAATCTAATGCTTTTTACATAGCAAAAATTGACTGTTTAATTGGATTTATGTTAATTTCAGAGAAACAAAAATATTGCTGCCCAAAATTTAATTCATTAAGAAGAATTGAAATTAAACAAGGGAGACATCCTGTTATTGAAAAACACCTGCCTATTGATGAGCCATATATTCCAAATGATATTTTTTTGGATGATAAATCTCAACAAATAATTATGATTACCGGGCCAAATATGTCCGGAAAATCTGCTCTTTTAAGGCAAACTGCTTTAATAGTTTTACTGGCACAAATCGGATGTTATGTGCCTGCTAAATCTGCCAACTTATGTATTGTTGATAACATTTTTACTAGAGTTGGTGCTAGTGATAATATAACTATGGGAGAATCTACATTTATGGTTGAAATGAATGAGTCTGCAGCAATATTACATAATATTACGAAAAACAGTTTAGTACTTTTAGATGAAATAGGAAGAGGTACAAGCACTTATGATGGAATTTCAATCGCTTGGGCAATTGCTCAGTTTTTACATGAACATAAATCTCGTCCGAAAACACTTTTTGCAACACATTACCATGAACTTAATGAGATGGCTTCAATTTATAAAAGAATTAAAAATTACAACGTTTCAATAAAGGAATTGAAAGACAGTGTTGTTTTTTTAAGAAAATTAGAGCCTGGTGGAACTGCTCATAGTTTTGGTATACATGTTGCTAAAATGGCTGGAATGCCTGAATCTGTTTTAAATACTGCTAAAAACAAATTAAAATTTCTAGAAAAATCTCATAATCAAGAAAAAATAAGTGAAGCTTTAAAAGTAGATAATGATAATATTCAATTGAGTTTCATTAATCTAGATGATCCTCTTTTAGAAGAGATAAAAAATGAAATTAAGGAATTAGATATTAATTCATTATCTCCTGTCGAAGCTCTAGTTAAACTTAATAACATCAAAGAACGTATACTTCCTAAAAAGTAATATTGTTTTTTATAAAACTGTTATAGAATAGTGAATTTTGTTTTACATTTACAAACTATTTGCGAAAGTAGCTCAGGGGTAGAGCATCACCTTGCCAAGGTGAGGGTCGCGGGTTCAAATCCCGTCTTTCGCTCTTAATTTATTGCTCGAGTGG
>MDTC01185292.1_pt1 | contig 12152 bp, 12 predicted proteins | sample 811181 | NCBI WGS metagenome assembly MDTC01 (sample SAMN05326644, study PRJNA326480) | marine metagenome | isolation source: seawater | place: Pacific Ocean: North | collected 2011
CTCCCCCCGCTTCGTCGAGCAGGTCCCAGGCCGTCTCCGATGCCTCTTGGACACCGGCACGGACGCGATCTCCGTGCGACTACAGCTGGTAGTCGATCACCACGGAGCCGCGCTCCTCTTCCTCTTCTCGCTGGTCCTCCTTCGCCTCGGGCTGGCGACGGGGGACTTCGATGTGTAGCGGGATCACGGCGCCACGCTGGCGCTCGGTGTCTCGCTCACGACGGATGCGTTCAATGATGTACGCGTCGAGCATGTTGACCTCTGGCGTCCACTGAGAGGATAGCACCGGCCCTGGCACCGACAAGCCTGATGGGATCGTCGGTCGCGGTGTCGCTCGACTGAAGTCGAAACGATGTCCGCACACTCTTGGACACCGCGCCTCCCTCCAGGATTCACCGGGTGCTGTCATCCTTCGTCGACGTTGGGGGCGGGCTCCTTTCGCCCTCCTGCCATCCGTCGTTGCGCCCCCACGCGGCGGCGAGCGCCGCCAGGCTGCGATGCAGATCGGCCAGCTCGGACAGCCCGGCCTGGCGAAGCGCCGCGTCGTGGCCGGCGAGGACCTCCACATCTCCCCGCGCGACCGGGCCGGTGAGGGCGGCGGCCGGGTCGGGCACGGCATTGTCGATGGAGCGCCGGACCAGTGGCTGGAGCAGGCCGGCGGCGTCCGCTGCGGGGACCCCAGCGGCGACCAGGGCCCGGCAGGCCTCGCCGAGCAGGATGGTCGCTCCGTTGCCCGCGAGGACCGCGGCTGCGTGGTAGAGGCGGCGGTCGCCGCTGACGCGAAAAGCGCGCATTCCAAGGGCGTTCGCGAGCCACTCGGCGTGGGCGAGGCCCGCGGCGTCCCCGTCCACGGCCGCGGGCACGTCGCGCAGATCCGGCAGGCCCCGCTCCGGGCCGGGGAAGGTCATCAGCGGGTGCATGCTGCCGACCGCGCGGTGGCCGGCCAGGGGGGAGAGGTCGGTCGCACCGCTGCAGTGCAGCACCACGGGACCGGCGGGCACCTCCCGGGCCACGGTCGCGATGGCGCCATCGGGCACGGTGAGCACGATCAGGTCGAGCCCCTCGGTCTCTCCGGCCGCTGCCGCCCCGCGACCCAGGAGCACGATCTGCGCCCCCGAGTCCGTCAACAGGCGCTCCAGGCTGCGGCCCAGCCGCCCTGGTCCCAGGATTCCGATGCGCTGTGGCGCCGCGTTCACGAGGCCTCCTCTCCTGCATGCTACCGTCGCCGCCACCGGGACGGAGGGAGCATGCAGCGGGTCTTGCTGGCGGGCCGCGGGGAGCTGACCCGTCGGCTCATTCGAAGCCTGCGCGAACGCGGTGTCGAGAGCGTGGTGGTCTTCAGCGAGCCCGAGGTCGAGCAGCCCTGGGTCGATGAGGCCGACTACGCCGTCTACTTGAACGGGTCCACCGTCGAGGAGACCTACCTGGACGGACAGAAGATCGTCAGCGCCGCCCACGACTCGGGCGCCGCCACGATCCACCCCGGCTACTGCTTCCTGGCCGAGCGCGCCGACTTCGTCGCCCAGGCCAACGGCGCCAACCTGCGGGTCATCGGCCTCGATCGCGAGGAACTCGAGCGGATCGCTGACCGATTCCTGGTTCGGCAGGTGGCGGCCGCGATCGGCGTGCCGACCATTCCCGCAATCGCCGTCCCCGAGGGCGAGGACGGGCTGGAGCAGGCGGCGGGCATGGATCTGCCGCTCTACGTCAAGGCCGTCGCGGGCGGCGTCATCCTGCGGGTCGACCACTACGACGAGCTGCCGATGGCGGTGCGCGAGGTCCGTCGCCGGGCGCGCTGGCTCACCGGCACCGATGACGTCTACATCTCCGCCGGTCTCGCCAACGTCCGCCAGCTGGGCACGACGGTCGTGCGCGAGCCGGGGGACCGCGCGTACGCGCTCGGCCACAGCGACAAGAGCGTGCAGGTGCGATTCCGGTCGTGGATGGAGGAGTGCGGCAACGAGGTGGTCGCGCCCGAGGTGGGCAAGCGCATGGCGGAGGGGGCCCGCAAGCTGGTCGAGGCCCTCGATCTGGGCGGGGTGGTCCGGGTGCGCTGGGCGGTCGACAAGGGTGGTGGGTACTGGCTTCTCGGCGTGTCGGGCCGCCTCACCACCGGCTATTCCCTCGTCGAGGAGGTCTTCGGCGTGGACCTCATCGACGTGCAGCTCCGCCTGGCCGAGGGGGAGCCGCTGGCCTGGGAGGGCGCGGACACGACCGCGACCCGCCACGGGGTCCAGCTGCGCCTGCTCCATGTCGACCCGCGCGACGGGGTGTCCCGCCCCGACGGCGTGCTGGAGCGGCTGGAGCTCCCCGACATGGCCAAGGTCGAGGTCGGTGTGGCCGTCGGCCAGCTGTGCACCGCCGAGACCGAGCCGCTCATCGCCAGCATCGTCGTCACCGCACCCACCCGACAGTCCGCCCTGGTGAAGGCCCGCGCCGCCCTCGAGGACGTGGTGGTCGAGGGCCTCGTCACCAACCTGGAGGTGCTCAAGCGGGTCGTGGCCGCTCCCCAGTTCTGGAAGGGGGCGTACGACGTGCACGTCGTGGACGACTTCCTGGTCGACGACTGATGCGTTGACCGGGCCCCGTGGCCGACCTATGGGGGTCCGGCTTCGGAGGCGACCATGGCGGGCTACCGGCCCCAACGCATCGCGGAGATGATCCACCGGGAGCTGGCGATGCGGCTGCATCGTGAGCTCGGACCGGAACATCCGCCCGTGAGCATCACCCACGTCGACGTGACCCGGGACCTGTCGGTCGCGCGGATCTCGTGGTCCGTGCTGGGCGGGGATCCGCCTACGGACGCGCTCGTCGAGGCGATCGACGATGCGGCACGGGCCCTGCGCGGCCCCATCGGCCGGGCGCTGCGGACTCGGCACGCGCCGGAGCTGCGCTTCACCCTCGACAGCCACACGGATGAAGCCGTGCGCATGACCGACCTGCTGGGCCAGATCGGCCGTGAGCTGGCGGAGAAGGACGCCGAGGTCGAGGGTGACGACGATGACCTGGACGACGCGGACGACGAGGCCTGATCCATGAACCTGACCCCGTCGTTCCTGGTGGTCGACAAGCCGCCCGGCATCACCTCTCATGACGTCGTGGACGTGATCCGCGCGGTCACGGGCGTGCGCAAGGTCGGCCACACCGGCACCCTGGACCCGTTCGCCACCGGCGTGTTGCCGCTGGCGCTCGGCCACGCGACCAAGCTCATCCAGTTCCTCGACGAGTCGGTCAAGATCTACGAGGCGCTCATCCGCTTCGGCAGCGCCACCGACACCGGCGACCCCACCGGGGAGGTCATCGAGGAGCGGCCCCTGCCCGACGCGGACGAGGCGCGGGTGGACGAGGTCCTCGCCACGTTCCTGGGCGACAGCCTGCAGACCCCGCCGGCCTACAGTGCGGTCAAGCACAAGGGCAAGCCGCTGTACCACTATGCGCGCAAGGGCGTGGACGTGCAGGTGGAGGCCCGGCCGATCACCATCACCGGCATGGAGCGGCTGGCGTACGACGGGCAGACCCTGTCGGTCCGGATCACCTGCAGCCGGGGGACGTACGCGCGCGTGCTGGCCCAGGACATCGCCGATGCACTCGGCAGCGCCGGACACCTCGAGCAGCTGGCCCGCACGCGAAGTGGGCCCTTCGTGCTTGAGGATGCCGTCGACTTCCCCACGCTGGGCGCGCTGGTCTCGGCGGATCCCGGTCGGACGTGGCAGGAGGTCCTGCTCAAGCGCGGGCGCAAGGAGGAGCGGGTTCCCTGGCGTCCCCGCGATGACGTCCGTGCGGCCCTGGGCGATCGGATCCGCAGCCCGCTGGACGCCCTGTCCCACCTGCCGCTCGCCGAGGTGAGCGGCACGGACGCCGGTCGCATCCGCAAGGGAGGCGACCTGCCCGCGGCCCCGGCTGGCGCGGTCGTCGGTGGGCGCTACCTGATCGTGTGCGGCGCGGAGATCATCGGCGTGGCCGAGCACACCGCCCGCGGGCCCAAGCCCGTGAAGGTCCTCTGAGCCGCCGCGGCTCCGTGCAGAGCGTGGTCAAGGTGCTGTGACCTTGACACGTTGCCCTCAGCCGGTGATGGGGGCGTTCGATTCAACCACCCGACCCTGACGGTCCTGCGGGACCCGGACAGATCGCCGTCCGGACCGCCTGCGGGAACCGCGACTGGAGAGAGACATGGCGATGACCGCGGCCGACAAGCAGGCCATCATGGAGAAGTTCGCTCGTTCCGAGGGCGACACCGGTTCCCCCGAAGTCCAGGTCGCGCTCCTGACCGAGCGCATCCGCTACCTGACGGAGCACTTCCAGACCCACAAGAAGGACCACGCCAGCCGGCGCGGCCTGCTCAAGCTCGTGGGTCAGCGTCGCCGCCTCCTGAAGTACATGAAGAACCAGGATGTGGAGCGGTACCAGAACACGATCAAGGCCCTCGGCCTTCGTCGTTAGCCTCTCACGGCGTCGGGACCCCCCGGCGCCGTTCCTGTATGGGGGTGCCGCGTCCGCCGGACCGGTCCCCCGAACAGGTGCTGGCTGCGAGAGCGGCCACTGGACCCTCGGGTCCATCGATCTTGAAAGCAAACCAACACGCGTCTGGACACAACCCGGCAGGTTGCCGGCCTTCATGGACTGAGCGCCGTGGTTCTAGGAGCCACCGCACTCACTCCGGGTGGGTCTGTGAACCTCAAACCGGCCGACGTTCAGGCGCACCCACGCGGAGCGCACCCCACTGGGTGGGCCCGCACGCCCGCGTGTCCTCAGGGCACGTCTGGAGGCATTTGTGCACAACGTCAACGAGGTCACCAAGTCCGTCGAGATCGGCGGTCAGACCATCACCTTCGAGACTGGCAAGTACGCCAAGCAGGCCAGCGGCGCCGTCATGGTCAGCTGCGGTGACAGCCAGGTCCTCGTCACCGCCGTCTGCGCGGAGGGGTTCCGCACCTTCGACTTCCTGCCGCTCACCGTGGACTACCAGGACCGCAACGGCGCCAACGGCACCATCCCCGGCGGCTTCTTCAAGCGTGAGGGCCGCTCCGGCGAGCGCGAGATCCTGATCTCCCGCCTCATCGACCGCCCGATCCGTCCGCTCTTCCCGAAGCACTTCCGGATGGAGCTGCAGGTCATCGCGACCACCATCTCCTTCGACAAGGAGAACGAGACCGACGTGCTCGCCTTCAACGGCGCCTCGGCCGCGTTCCACATCTCGGAGGCCCCCCTCAGCGAGCCCGCCGCCGCCGTGCGCGTGTGCCGCGTGAACGGTGAGCTGGTGCTCAACCCCGGCTTCGAGGGGCGCGAGAAGGCCGACATCAACCTCGTCGTCGCCGGCACCCGCGAGGCCATCACCATGGTCGAGGGCGGCGCCAGCGAGGCCAGCGAGCAGGACATGCTCGACGTCCTCGATCTCGCCCACGAGAACATCAAGAAGATCATCGAGTGCATCGACGATCTCCGCGCCGCCTGCGGCAAGTCCAAGATCGAGGTCGCGCCTCCCGCCGAGCTCGACGCCGACGCCCTGGCCTACTTCGCGGCCAACGCTCCCGACCCCATCCGCAAGGCCCTGTCCACCCAGGACAAGCACGAGCGCAAGGACGCCATGAAGGCCGCCCGCAACGAGCTGGTCGAGGGCTTCCTCGCCAGCAAGGGCGAGCTGTCCGACGACGAGACCGCGGCGCTCACCAAGGACGCCAAGGCGTGCTGGGACAAGCAGGTCAAGGCCGTCATGCGCGGCGACGTCATCTCCACCGGTCGCCGCCTCGACGGTCGCCGCACCGACGAGATCCGGGACATCTGGGTCGAGGCCGGCATCTCCAAGCGCGCCCACGGCTCGGCCGTCTTCACCCGTGGTGAGACCCAGGCCTACGTGAACGTCGCGCTGGGCACCGACCCCGACGTGCAGCGCATGGACCTGCCCACGGGCAAGGAAGAGCGCCACTTCATGTTCACCTACGTGTTCCCGCCGTTCTGCACCGGCGAGGCCCGTCCCCTTCGCGGCCCCAAGCGTCGCGAGGTCGGCCACGGTGCCCTGGCCCGTCGCGCGGTCGAGGCCGTGCTGCCCAGCCGCGAGGACTTCCCGTACGTGTACCGCGTCACCTCCGAGGTCCTCGAGTCCAACGGCTCGTCCTCGATGGCCAGCGCCTGTGGCGCCAGCCTCGCCCTGATGGACGCCGGCGTGCCCCTCAAGGCCCCCGTGGCCGGCATCGCCATGGGCCTCATCAAGGAGGGCGACGACTTCGCCGTCCTGTCCGATATCCTCGGCGATGAGGACCACCTCGGCGACATGGACTTCAAGGTCACCGGCACCGAGAACGGCATCACCGCGTTCCAGATGGACTGCAAGATCAAGGGCGTGTCCCGCGAGATCATGGCCCAGGCCATGGAGCAGGCCCGCGTCGGTCGTCTGCACATCCTGAAGCAGATGAACGCCGTCATCTCCCAGCCCCGCGAGGAGATGAGCCGCTACGCCCCCCGGATCACGACCCTGCACATCAAGACCGACAAGATCCGCGATCTCATCGGCCCCGGCGGCAAGGTCATCCGCAGCATCCAGGACAGCTGCGAGGTCAAGATCAGCGTCGACGACTCCGGCAAGGTGGACGTCGCCAGCTCCGATCCCGAGAACACCGAGCGCGCCATCCGCATGATCCGCGAGATCACCCAGGAGGCCGAGATCGGCGCCCTGTACGTGGGCGTGGTCAAGCGCATCGTCGACTTCGGCGCCTTCGTCGAGATCTTCCCCGGCACCGACGGCCTCGTGCACATCTCCCACCTCGCCCACGAGCGCGTGGAGAAGGTCGAGGACGTCCTGCACGAGGGTGACGAGGTGCTGGTCCGCGTCATCGACGTCGACCGCTCCGGCAAGATCCGCCTGTCCCGCAAGGAAGCGCTCTCCGCCTCCTGATCGGGAACGCAGCGAACCCCGAGCCCGCCGGAGCACCTGTTCCGGCGGGCTCGCGTCTTTTGAGGAGTGAGCCATGGACCACCGTCCGACCCCGCGCCTGGTGAAGGTGCAGGTGCTGCCCCACGCGCAGGACCTGCCGCTTCCAGCGTACGCGACCGAGCTGTCCGCCGGTGCCGATCTGCGCGCCGCCATCGACGCCCCCATCGAGCTGCTCCCAGGTCAGCGCGCCCTCGTGCGCACCGGTCTTGCCGTGGCCCTGCCCGGCGACTGCGAGCTGCAGGTGCGTCCGCGCTCGGGCCTGGCCTGGAAGCACGGCGTCACCATGGTCAACCCGCCCGGCACGATCGACGCCGACTACCGCGGGGAGATCTCGGTGCCGCTCATCAACCTGGGCCAGGAGACCTTCGTGATCACCCGCGGCGAGCGGATCGCCCAGGCGGTGCTGGCGCCAGTGGTGCGCATCGTGTGGGAGGTGGTGGGGGATCTCGGGGAGACCGAGCGCGGTGGGGGTGGGTTCGGGAGCACGGGGCGGGGGTGAAGGGGCGGGCCAGTCAGGTCTGGCCTGGCGGGGGGTGCGTTGCTTCCACCGGTGGAGTGGCGGGGCGGTCTCCAGTCTCCAGTCTCCAGCTTCGGCCGGCTTGGGAGTGGGGGCCGCGCTCAGAGGTCGCAGTCCCCACGCTCTGGAATCTCGTGTTGCTCGTGTTCGTGCGGGGTGGTTCCAGTCGAGGTCTGCACCGTGGCGATCGGGCCTGATCCGCTGCCGTAGGACTGGGGACTGGAGACTGGAGACTGGAGACCGAGCCGAGGCATCCCCCGCTCGCAGCCACGCGACCTCACGCGAGCCCGTTCCCCCGGCGAGCTACAGCCACCCCTCGTCGCGCAGCCACCCGCAGTCGCCCACGCACACCGAGATCCCGCCTTCGAGCGGCATGCACGAGAACGCTGCCGGGCAGTCCGAGGTGTCGCGGCAGCGCTGCACGCAGTACGCCTCCGTCTCGGTGAAGGCGATGCAGCGGTCGCCGGGATCCGGGCAGAGCCCCGTGTCGCCGCAGGGCTGGCACACGTCGTCCTGGCGAGAGCAGGTGCCGTCCGAGATGCACCGGGTGCCGGCGGGGCAGTCCAGGGTGGTGACCTCGCAGCGGGCGTCGGCGCAGGTGCCGTCGGGCTCGCAGGTGCGGCCGGCGCCGCAGTCCACGTCGGTGCGGCAGCCGGGCTCGCAGGCGAGCTCGAAGCAGGTCTCGCCGAAGGCACAGTCGTCGGACGTGCGGCAGGTGGCGTCGAGACACACGCCGGCGAGGCAGCCCTGGTGATCGGGGCAGTCCGCGTGGTCGGCGCAGGCCAGGGTCGGGGCCTTGCAGCCCGGCCCGAAGAGCAGGAAGAAACTCGCGATCAAGATCCGCCGCACGGGACCTCCGGGGGGCTGCTGCCGGCGTGGTAGCGGGCGACGATCTCGGTGCCGACCGGGGGCGTGGTGGCCAGACGCAGGCCGACCCGGGTCTGGCCGTTGCGCTGGACCTCGACCAGCTCGAACTGCTCGCCGCAGGTCGCCTCCTGGCCGTCGATCTCGACCGTGAGCGTGTCCGACGTGGGCAGCTGGGTGAGCACGAACGTGTCGCGCAGGCCGGCGGCCTCGGTCGACAGGCGGGCGAGGGGAGTCGACAGGTCGGGGGTGCACAGGTCCAGCACCAGCCCGCCGGTGAGCTCGGCGGCCGCGGCGTAGCGGGTGCCGACGCTGCCCTCGAACTCCGGGAAGGTGCAGGTGGCCCGGTCTGTGACCACGAGCGCGTTCACCGACACCGCCCGGCGATCGGTACGGCCGGCGGACTCGCGCAGGCCACGCACCACGTCGGCGACCGGTCTGGGCGAGGTGTCCTCCTCGTCGGACACGTACAGCACGACCAGGCGCGCATCCTCGCGCAAGAACCCGGCGTTTGCCTTGGAGCGCGCGGGCTCGGTCACGGCGGTGAGGCTGGCCTCCAGGCCCATCTCGAACCCGCTGCCGGTGGTGCCGACCTGCAGGGCGTTCCTGAAGCGGGGGCCCACGTCCACCTGGTCGAGGGTCAGCACCGCGTCGCGCAGGACCCCGCGGTCGTTCGGCACGTCCGTGGTGACCACCCCGATGTGGACGTCGATGTCCGCGTCGATGAGCGCGCTGGACAGGGCGTCGAAGTGCTGTCCGACCCGCTGCTGGTGCGGCGCCATCGAGCAGGAGTTGTCGACGACGAAGAGCCAGTCCACCGCGTAGTCCGGACGCTGGACCCAGGTGTCGGCGTGGGCGGTCGGATCGAAGCGGTACTCGTTGCAGCCGGCGAGCAGGGCCGTCGCGAACAGTAGGTGGACAAAGCGGCTCATCGCTCGGAGAGCTCCTGGAGGGTGCCGGCGTAGCCGGACTCGAGGTGGACCAGGCGCAGGTCCGCGTCCAGCAGGATCAGGGTCGGATAGCCGAAGGACTTGGACCAGTCCGTGTAGCGGCCCCGAGGGTCGGCCAGCACGGGGATCCGCTCGTGGCCGAGCTCTGCGTCCCAGCGCGCGGACGTCGCCCAGTCGGACGGTCTGCCCTCGTGGTCCTGGGAGAGCACGGTGATCCAGCGGACGCCGCCGTCCTGCACGGCCTCGCGCACCCCGGGGTACTGTCCGTCCCAGGTGCGGTCGCCGGGTCCGACCAGCCAGGTGCTCATCTCGCGGCAGATCCCGCACCACTCGGTCGACAGGTCCACCACGACGGGTCCTTCGCCGGCGAAGTCGCCCAGCACGACGTCATCGCCAAACTGGTCCACCGCCGTCAGCCAAGGCACCGCCTCACCCTCGCGGGGGCGCTCGTCCCACGCGCCCTGGTCGAGCTGGTCCTTGTCCGCCCTCCAGGGCCAACCGCCCTGGTAGATGCGGTCGTCGGGGTCGGTGGGATCGCTGCCGAAGGCGAGCTCGTCCGGGTCGGAGTAGCCGTCGCCGTCGGTGTCCGCGCGGTCGGGATCGGTGCCCAGGGCGAGTTCTTCGGTTGCGGTGAGCCCGTCCCCGTCGGCATCGGACAGGTCCAGGGCGTCGACCCCGTCCGCGCACCCGGCGAGCAGGCCGAGGACGGACAGGGCGACCGGCCAGAGCGCTCGGCTCACGGCACGACCTGGAAGAAGCCGCGGCTGGCCGTGCTCACCAGGAAGAGATCGTCCTGCTGGTAGAGGGGGGCGCGCAGGGTGACGCCCGCGGGCGCCGCGGCGACCTGGTTCCACCGTCCGTCGTCGAGGCGGTAGAGGCCCCCGTCACCCTCGACCAGCAGGAAGGCGGTCTCGTCGGCAGAGATGACGTCGAGCGCCCGGAAGTCCGCCGGCAGGCCGTCGTTGAGCGGACTCCAGCGGTAGCCACCGTTGTCGCTGACATACAGGCTGGTCGGCGTGGCGGCGAGCCACAGGTCGTCGACGCTGGCCAGGGCGAGCACGCTGGTGTCGCTGGGGATGCCGGTCGAGGTCTCCCAGGTCTCCCCGCGATCCTCGCTGACGTAGACCCCGAACTCGGTCGTGCCCAGGAGCACCCGGTCGGGCATGGCGGCGATGGCGGTGCCGCGCGCGTAGACGGGATCGCCCCACTGGTTGGTGCCGTACATCGGCATCCCCCAGGTGGCCCACTCCCAGCTGGTACCGTCCATGGCCAGGCTGGCACCGCCGCCCACCGGGATCTTCGATCCGCCCTTCGACGAGCCCTCCCAGGCCAGGTTGGTCGCGGCGAAGAACCAGGTGCCCCGCGAGGTGAGGTCGGGGAAGCCGACCGACTGGTTGCCGGCGGAGCCGTTGTAGATGGGCAGGCGCCCGCCGTCGTCGTGCCAGCTGGCGCCGCCGTCGGTGCTGGTGAGCATGCCCGCCCTCCCGGTCGCGACGGCGAGCACGGAGCCGTTGCTGGCGACCGCGCCGAAGCTCTCGGTCGACAGGGCGCCCGCCGGCGTCAGCTCGGTCCAGGAACCCGACGCGTCGCGCTGCCACAGGCCCTGCTGGGCGAAGCTCGCGACCAGCGCATCGCCATGCCGATCGACGCCGTATGGAGCGCCTCCGTCGAGGCCGTCCGTGACCCGCTCGAAGGCGGAGCCCGCGTCGGCCGCGTACACGCCGTAGGGGGCGAAGGTGGTGGTCACCAGGTCGCCATCGTCGAGCACGACGAGGTCGAACAGGCTCGACGCATCGCCGTTGGGCAGGCCGGCGGACGCGTCGACGAAGGTCAGCCCGTCGGTCGAGGTCCTCAGGCCCTCCCCGTTGCTGCCTACGTAGTAGACGCCCTCGTGGTAGCGCACCGTCTCGTACAAGCCGATGGTCGCGAGGTCGGTCCAGGTGGTGCCGCCGTCGTCGCTGCGTCGGAGCATGCCGCTGACCCCGCTCCGACCGATGATGAGGTCGTCGTCGACGTGGTCGAGGAAGCCGACCCCAGTCTCGGCGAGGAGCTCCCAGGTCGTGCCGTCGTCGGGGGTCGACCACATCATGTCGACAAACGGGATCACCGCCACCAGACCGGTGTCCGTGAGGTGGATCTGCGCGTTGGCGTTCGGCGGGACGACCGGCGTCCAGACGCCATCTTCGAGCAGGTGGGGCAGGCTGCCGCCCATGCTGCCCAGCACCCGACCGCCCGCGGCCTGGATGTCATAGAGCCCGCGGCCGTCCTCGGTCTCGTTGGACAGGTGCTCCCAGGTCTCGCCCAGGTCGGTCGAGTGCCACAGCCCGTCGAAGGCGCCCAGGTAGAGGTCGTCGCCGTCCAGCGCGAGGGTGCGGCCGTAGGTGAAGCCGTGGCCTGGGTCGGAGCGTCGCCAGCTGTGGCCGGCGTCGTCCGAGATGTAGATCGAGGCCGACGACAGCCCGATCACGACGTCGCCGTCGGAGACCATCTGGCTCACCAGGTTGACCGGGGGACCACCGAACGGCTCGATGCTGGCCCGGCCGACCTCACTCCAGGCGAAGTCCGAGCTCGGCCGCGCGCTGTCCCAGCCGTCCGGATCGACCGGGTCGGTGTCGGTGTCGGTGTCGGTGTCCGGGTCGCCGGTGTCGTCGAGCGCAGGGAAGTCCACGGCGGGGTCGCAGCCGATCAAGGCCAGCAGGCACAGGGGGGCGAGGGTTCTCATCGGACGTCTCCTTGGCAGTTCTGGTAGGCGGTGCGAGCCTCGGGGTCGCTCTCGGCGAGCTCCGCGAGGAACGGCAGGGCGCGGTCGCAGCCGTGCAGGCGCAGGGCCAGGCTGGCAGCGAAGCGCAGGACGTCGGTGCGGCGGACCGGGTGGTCGCCTGCGAGCCAGGTC
>MDTC01154164.1_pt1 | contig 12151 bp, 13 predicted proteins | sample 811181 | NCBI WGS metagenome assembly MDTC01 (sample SAMN05326644, study PRJNA326480) | marine metagenome | isolation source: seawater | place: Pacific Ocean: North | collected 2011
GCCCCCATCGGATTTCTGAATAATAATCGGTAGCTTGCTACCATCTTTTCCAATGAATTCGGGTAAAAAAACACACTTTGCTCCGTCAGATTCTGTAACAAGCCCTTTCGTCTCGAGATCTTGAACTACACTTTTTAAACTATCGTTATAACGACTTTCAGCATCTAGGTCTGTTCGATTCAATGTCACGTTAAGTTTTTTATATATGGCGTCGCAATGAAGCAAAGAAGTCTCTATGAATTCTTCCCATATAGCCCTATGGGCTTGATCGCCACTTTGTAACTTGACTACTGCCTGCCTCGACGAAGCCGAGAAAGATTCGTCTGAATCAAATCGACCTTTTGCGGCTGTATAAAACTTTTCTAGATCCGAAAGCTCTTTTGGTATAGTTTCAGTATCGCTGCGATTAATTTCTTGCATGAATGAAATTAACATTCCGAATTGAGTTCCCCAGTCCCCCACATGATTTTGCCTTATGACGTCGTGGCCCTCTTTTTCTAATACTCGGACAATCGAGTCGCCTATGATGGTTCCTCGCAAATGGCCTACGTGCATTTCCTTAGCTAAATTAGGTGAGGAATAATCGACGACGACTTTCATTGGGTTTTCTGCCGGGGAAATCGCTTCACTTTTCCCAGACAACAGATCGTTAGCCTTAGATAGCAAGCTGCGATCGCTTAGGCGTATGTTTATAAACCCAGGACCAGCGACTTCGAGGCTTTCTATTAAATTGATCGAGTTATCGTTTAGATAGTCGATAACTTGTACGGCTAGTTCTCGGGGATTCGTTCGTAACTGCTTAGCAATAGGCATTATCCCATTTGCTTGGTAGTCTCCGAACTCTGGCCTAGACGAGCTCATAACATTGGCATTACTTGATTGAACTCCGGAACATTCCCTCAAAGCAATGCTAATTTCCTTGTTTAAATATTGTTTTATGGTTTGCGCTGGCACAGTAGATTTTTGATAGCATGAAAGGGATTCGAATTGTACACCATTTAGCTGAAAACGCATTGTCGTACGCTATACATAATTGGTAATAACGCTGAGGTCTCAGTTGTACGCTAGGACCATTAGAGTTGGTAATGAGCATAGAGCGCAGAGAAGTTACAATAGTCCGTGTTTCTGCCAGTCATGAGGGGCAGAGGCTAGATAACTTCCTTTTTAGGGAGCTAAAAGGGTTGCCTCGTACTCGAGTTTATCGATTAATTCGGCGAGGTGAAGTTAGGGTGAATAAGAAGCGGTGCAAGCCTGATTTAAAGCTATGTATTGGGGACGAGTTACGAATTCCTCCGGTTGGGGTTAGCATCGGTGCTAAGATCGCTCGTGTGTCTGATGGTCTGGCTAAAAGATTATCTGATAGCACGCTCCTAGAAAACGATCTTGTGTTAGTGCTTAACAAGCCCGCGGGAATCTCCGTGCATGGTGGCAGTGGCGTTAGGTTAGGTTTAATTGATGCGCTTCGGCAAATTAAACCCGAATGGTCTGAGCTAGAACTCGTTCATCGGTTGGATCGGGATACTTCCGGTTGCCTATTGGTGGCAAAGAAATCAACTGCTCTTAAGCATTTACAAAACGAATTTAAACTGAAACGTGTCCAAAAACGCTATTTGGCCTTTGTCCAAGGATCGTGGCCCAAAGGGCTGGTTAAAATAGATGCCCCCTTACTTAAAAATGAAATCAGCTCGGGAGAAAGGGTCGTCAAGGTCTCGCCACGTGGGAAAGAGGCAGAAACCCATTTTAAAATACTTCAAGCCTATTCCGCAGCCACCCTTGTAGAGGCAGCACCAGTCACTGGGCGAACTCATCAGATTAGAGTACATTGCCAATATGCTGGCAACTCAATAATTGGTGATCAAAAATACGGGCCTAAAGCTCGCTCGGAGCCACTAAAACGTATAAAGACACTATGCTTGCATGCATCGAATATAGAATTCTCAGACCCCGCCTCGAATGAGATAATAAAAATTGAGGCTCCGGTTGATAAATTTTGGCAAATTGCCGCCGAAATAATAGCTAAAAAAGTATAAAAAACAGTATTATATAATGGTTTTATCATTTAAATTCGACTATATATATTATTTTTGACAGCAGCGCCCGTGACGCCTATTATGGCGCGCCTATGGTAAACGCAAGACTGCCCAAATACATGGACGCAAGAAAAATTTTTTTGCAGCGGGAAGAAGTCTCCGGCCTTATCGAAATTGTTGATTTAACTAGGCTAAGAGGCCTTTTAGCAGATGATATTGGAAGGGTTTACGTCGAACTAAGCTTTGTCCTCGATGATTCAGGAAAAAGGGTCGTCAAGGGCAAAGTCAAAGCAACCCTGAACGTTATTTGTCAGCGATGCCTAGAAAAGTTCGAGATTTTAGTAGGGGATGAGATAAGTTTGGGAGTTATAGAGTCTGAAGAATTGGCATTGGGCTTGGATAGCGCGTTGGATCCGTGGATTTGTTCAGATTATAAATTATCGCTATTGGAGTTGGTTGAAGAACAGTTAATCCTCTGCCTGCCGATAGTGATCCACCATGAGGATTCTGATTGCGTCAACAGTATAGATTATCAGGCTAACGTCAGCGCAATGGAGGGTGATTCGGCCAAAGATAACCCCTTTGCGGAGTTGAGAACACTTAAAACTAAATCGTTATAATAGAGTTCTTATAATAGATTATGATACGCAGCGTCACTTTAGGAGTTTGTTATGGCAGTTCAAAAAAGCAAGGTTACACGATCAAGACGGAACAAGAGACGGACTCATGACTCTCTGAGTGGACCGACTCTGTCGACTGATAGCGCGACAGGAGAGGTGCATCGCCGTCATCACATAACAGCCGATGGGTTTTATAAAGGTAAAAAGGTTGTTGAGGTGTCAGAGGAATGAGTAGCACGAATTCAACGCTTTAGCTCTCGGCATGTAGCAAATTGAGCTTAGGTGAGGCCTGGTTTTGGGCTTATCCTGGCTCAGCTTCCTTTCCTAGTTTTTCCCAATGATTGCTAGAAAAATTGCTAAAAATGGATTTGGACAGGCAGATTAAATCTTAAAATTAAGAAGGTTAGCCGTGCAGAAATTCGGTTTTATATTTCCCGGTCAAGGATCGCAAAAGCTAGGAATGCTTTCAGCGATCGCTAGTGAGTCGTCGATTATCGAATCAACCTTCGAAGAAGCTTCTGATGTCTTGGGATTGGATTTGTGGAGAATTTGTCAGGACGACCATGAGAGTGTTTTAGATCAGACGGAAATAACTCAGCCTGCACTTCTGAGTGCGTCAGTCGCTGTTTGGCGCTTTTGGCAAAATACCACAAAGTTATCCCCTTCTATTATGGCAGGCCATAGTCTAGGCGAATATTCCGCGCTGGTCTGTGCGGAGTCATTTGGTTTTCGCGACGCCATCAGGATTGTTCACGAAAGAGGTAAATTAATGCAAGCTGCCGTTGCAGAAGGACAAGGTAAAATGGCCGCTATAATTGGACTAACAGGCAAGGATATTAATGCAATATGCGACGAAGTGATTGTCGAAAAGGGCGTTGTGTCTGCAGCTAATTATAACTCACCAACTCAGACTGTTATCGCAGGGGACGCTGCATCTGTCAAAACAGCAATGGAGTTCTGCAAGGACGCGGGGGCCAAAAAGGTGCTTTTGCTCAACGTAAGTGTTCCGTCACACTGTTCGCTGATGAGGCCGGCAGCACAAGAGCTACAAAACCTGTTAGCCTCTGTAGAGCTTAGACCTCCAGTGATCCCTGTTCTTCAGAACACTGACGGTTCTATAGCAAAGGAACCTGACGAAATTAAACTAAACCTAGTTAAGCAGCTCTATTCGCCAGTTTTGTGGGTAGACTGTGTCAAGGCCATCTTCAAGGAAGGATCGGAGAATATCGTCGAGTGTGGGCCTGGTAAAATTTTATCAGGCCTAGTAAAAAGAATTGAGCCAAAAATTTTCTGTTATGCATCGGATACTGTAGAACAAGTTCAGTCTGCCATATCCGGAATATCTCAGCCAATTAACTAGTTTCTATTAATTTACGTAAAAACATTCTGAGGAAAGAGTCCAATGCTTGATGAAAATCGACCGGTCGCGCTTGTGACAGGTGCGAGTCGAGGAATCGGCAAAGCTATTGCGCTGGAAATCGCAGGTCAAGATTTGACCGTGATAGGCACCGCCACTACCGACGAGGGCGCTAAAAGTATCTCAAGTTACTTACAAAAGATGGGCGTGAGTGGAGAGGGCATGTGTGTAGATGTGGCCGAGGAGAAATCGGTTAGTAATTTAATAAGAAACATTAACGATAAGTTCTCTTCGCCAGTTGTCTTGGTCAACAATGCTGGGATAACGAGAGATAATTTGTTGATGCGCATGAAAGAAGCTGAGTGGCATGATGTTATTGAAACTAATTTAGGCTCAATTTTTCGAGTGACAAAGGCATGCCTCAAGGGCATGACGCGGGCGCGCTGGGGAAGAATAATAAATATATCTTCGGTAGTTGGAGCAAGTGGAAACGCAGGCCAGACCAATTACTCTGCCTCAAAAGCAGGCATAGAAGGTTTCACTCGATCACTAGCCAAGGAAATAGGATCAAGGGGCATTACGGTAAATACCGTTGCGCCGGGATTTATAGATACGGACATGACCAAGTCGCTTCCAGAGGAGCAAAAAAAAGCTCTTTTAGCTCAAATACCCATGAGAAGGCTTGGCGAGCCTGATGAAATTGCTAAAGTTGTGAGCTTCCTTGTATCCGAGCAAGCGTCATACGTAACTGGTGAAACCTTACATGTGAATGGCGGTATGTATATGGGCTGATGAATTTGGTTGAATTTTAAACAACAGTAATATGTAATTTAAACATTACAATGCCTCTAAATAGAGGTAAAATCCCGACTCTTATTTATGCGTTTGACCTAGATAAATCGAACTGCATTGAAAGAGGTTCAGAAAAGCCTTAGGAAACAAAGAATTAGGAGCTAATAATAGATATGAGTAGCGTTGAAGATCGAGTTAAAAAGATAGTCTGCGAACAGCTTGGTGTTAAAGATGAGGACGTGAAGCCTTCTGCTGCCTTTGTTGAGGACTTAGGTGCTGATTCTTTGGATACCGTAGAACTGGTAATGGCTTTAGAAGAGGAATTTGAGACTGAAATTCCCGACGAAGAAGCTGAAAAAATCACGACTGTCCAGTTGGCCTGCGACTACATCAACGAACACTTATAAGAGCTAAATTTAGTAAATCAGAGCTACTCTAGACCAGTCTAGAGTAGCTTTTGTTTATTGGGCGACTTGCAATTATTTTGGGAGACTTAGTTGACTAAGAGAAGGGTTGTTGTCACTGGCTTAGGATTATTAACTCCTGTCGGAAACGATGTGGATAGTTCATGGTCGTCCCTGAAGAATGGTATAAGCGGCATCGGTCCTATCGAGCACTTCGATGTAAGCAGCTTCACCACCCGGTTTGGCGGCTCTCTCAAGGGGTTCGATTGCAAGGATTTCATGAAACCCAAGGAAGCTCGACGCATGGATATTTTCATGCAATATGGGATCGCCGCAGGCGTCCAGGCTTATGAGGATTCTGGCTTTACGCATGATATATTCAATCCGGAACGCTTTGGTGTCGCTATTGGTTCTGGTATCGGTGGAATCAAAACGATAGAAGATACAACTTTGCAGATCAGAGATTCTGGATCTCGCAAGATCTCTCCATTTTTCGTCCCAGGGTCTATCATCAATATGATTGCTGGCAATCTTTCTATTCGCTATGGACTAAAAGGCCCCAATATAGCGGTAACCACGGCGTGTACAACAGGAACGCACAATATTGGGTTGGCTGCAGGCCTGATAGCAAATGATCAAGCTGACGTTATGCTTGTGGGTGGCGCAGAAATGGCGACTTCGCCCGCAGGATTGGGCGGATTTTGTGCGGCGAGGGCGTTATCTACCAGAAACGACAGCCCCCAGACGGCCAGCCGTCCATGGGATAAGGATCGGGATGGGTTCGTTTTGAGTGATGGGGCTGGTGTTATGGTGATCGAAGACCTAGATCACGCTAAAAGGCGAGGCGCTGAAATTTATGCAGAGATTTCGGGATTTGGTATGAGCGGGGATGCATTTCATATGACCTCGCCCCCAGAGAATGGCGCTGGGGCAGAGCTATGCATGAAAAATGCCCTGCTACATGCTCATATGAATCCCGATGATGTGGATTATATAAATGCCCATGGAACTTCTACGCCAGCGGGTGATCTGGCGGAAACGGCGGCGATTAAGGCGGTTTTTGGTACACATGCGAAGAAGTTATGCGTCAGCTCAAGCAAGTCCATGATTGGCCACTTGTTGGGTGCGTCCGGTGCTGCAGAAGCAATAATTTCAGTCTTAACTCTAAAGGATCAAGTTATTCCTCCTACAATTAACCTTGAAAACCCAGACGATGGTTGCGACCTAGACTATGTTCCTGGGCAGGCGAGAGAGCAAATGGTTAATGTTGTGCTATCCAATTCTTTTGGATTTGGCGGGACCAATGGTAGTTTGATATTTTCTCGATATGCCCCTTTATAGCCATTAAAAAGTAAGGTATGGGTAAATAGCGATGATAAAATCTTGTCACTATGAGTATTAATCTGAGAAGCCTTAGCTCTTCTTATGGATCTATTTTTATAAAGACAGCCATCACTTTAATTGTTGTATCGTTAACAACTTTATTAATTTTAAGAACTCTACTTCACTCATTCATTGCCTCAGATTTGAACACCATAATCTTTGAGGTAAAGGAGGGCAGTACACTTAATTCGGTCAGCAGCGAACTGGCAAAAAACGGGATTTTTCCTTATCCGAAGATTTTCTCAGCTTACGCACGTATACAAGGGTTAGACAAATTTATTCAGCCCGGTGAATATGAGATTACGGAAATCACAAGCCCCGTGTCGTTACTGGGAAAAATGACAAATGGCGAGTTGTTTCAGCGTAAAATTACACTAGTCGAGGGATGGACTATAGAACAAGTGCTAGAGACGCTGTGGAATAATGAAGCGATTATCCGAGAAATTGAAACGAAGGATCCTAAGCTATTGGCCGGTTTGCTTAGTCTTGATGTCTCTAGTGCAGAGGGAATGATATTTCCAGACACTTACTTTTTTACTAAGGGAGCCACTGATATCAGTATAATCAGAAGAGCTCATATCAAATTGTTAAATATGCTCGATGATGCTTGGACAGACAGGTTGGGTGGAGTTCCCTATGATGGCCCTTATGAAGCCCTTACTATGGCATCCATAATCGAGAGAGAGTCATCAAATAAAAGCGAAAAAGGTTATATATCCAGTGTCTTTATAAACCGCCTAGAGCGCGGGATGCGTTTACAGTCAGATCCTACAGTAATCTACGGTATGGGAGAGGATTATGATGGTGTCATCACACGCGCTGCGCTAACGCAAGTAACCCCATTTAATACTTACCGCATCAACGGATTACCTCCGAGCCCTATAGCGCTGGCGGGACTTGAGTCACTGCATGCAAGCCTTAACCCTTATCAGTCCGATTATCTGTATTTTGTCTCACAAGGTAACGGGAGTCATTATTTCTCAGAAAATCTTGATGAACATAACGAGGCAGTAGATAGGTTTCGTAGGACTAATGATTTAAAGAGCAAATAACCAAATAGTTGGAACGTAAAAATGCTTGGAAAATTTATCACAATTGAAGGAATAGAGGGTGTTGGTAAATCCACTAATATTGAGTCTATTAGAACTTTCCTATCTCATAAGCAGATTAAATCTATAGTTACAAGAGAGCCCGGAGGGACTTCTTTAGCTGAGAGCATACGATGCTTACTTTTAAAAGTTGAAGATGAAGATCCTGTGGAGTTATGCGAGTTATTACTAATCTTTGCATCCAGAGCGCAACACATAAAGAAAGTAATTGAACCAGCTTTGAAACAGGGGGTCTGGGTTTTATGTGATCGTTTTACGGATGCGACCTATGCCTATCAGGGAGGAGGAAGGGGGTTAAGTAGCTCTTTGATCTCTGAACTAGAAAGCTTGGTCCAGGGGACTCTGCGACCCGATCTTACAATTATTTTAGATTTAGATGTTCGTACTGGATTATCGAGAGCAAAGTCTAGAGGGGCGTTAGATAGATTTGAGAAAGAAAAGCTAGATTTTTTTGAGAGAGTAAGAAAGGCCTATTTGTCCATTGCCGCTAGCGCAACTAACCGATGCGTTGTAATAGATGCCGATAATGAGCGAGAAGCAATTTCTAAAGAAATTCGTGACTTACTCTCGGAAAAGTTTCTAGGATAATTGATGAGTCCACAACCTCCTTTTCCCTGGCAATCTAGCTACTGGTCAAAACTTACCAAGTTACATGACGTGAAAAAACTATCTCATGCTTATTTGATGACCGGGTTGAAGGATATAGGGAAATACCAGTTCGCATGCGAATTTTCAAAATATTTATTATGCCGTTCCCCAGTTAATAATAGCGCCTGTGGGAATTGTGACAACTGTATGCTTGGCAAAAATTCAGATCACCCAGACTGCATGAATATTTTCCCAGCTGATGAAGGCCGCGTAATAAAAGTGGACCAAATTCGATCTTTGTCAGACTTTTTTAGTCAAACTAGCCATGCGGGTAGGGCGAAGATAGCTATAATTAATAATGCTCATTATTTAAATACATCTGCTTCAAACGCTTTACTGAAGACGTTAGAAGAACCTTCGGAAAAAACGTTTATATTTCTGTGTTCTGAAATACCCGCTGCACTTCTTCCTACAATACGAAGTCGATGCCAGACTTTGCAGATGGCTTTGCCTAAGAAATCTGTCGCGATTACTTGGCTGGAAGAAAATGTAGAAACCCCCTGCGAAGTTATTAGCCTGCTTAACTCCGCGAAAGGTCGTCCTTTATACGCTTTGGATTTGCAAAAACGCAATCTCCTGGCCGACGAGAAAAATTTCATCGAGGAATTTCTGGATTTAACAGCGGGGAAGACCCCCTTAAGACTAATTGTCAAATCCATAAAAGATATCGGTGAAGTTGCTGCCGTCGAGTGTTTAATAAATCTCTTTAGCAACATCACCAAGGCTCTTTTACATGGGAGCTTAGAAGAACAAATTTCGCCTCAAGAAAAAAGATTTTTGGAGTTCTTCACAGACTCTCATTCATCAGTGCGAAATATAGCTCTAACATTAATAAAGTTTTATGATGAACTTCTGATTGCGAGGCGACAACTTTCGGGAACTAATTTGAATACGCAATTGATTATAGAGTCACTTGTTTGGCAATGGCATAGCCTATGCAAAAAGATAATACTTCGGAGGACTTAATAATTTTCTTTACGTTGAATAGGTGGAGATGAATTTTAAAAAACGAGAGACTTATGTATTTCATTAGTAATCTTTTTTGCAAGAAAAAGCTAAGACTTCAAAATAGATTCCACATATTTGGCGATTGCTAAACTTGCCGTTAGTGCAGGGGATTCCATTCCAAATAACTGCACCAATCCCTCGACTCCATGTTCATTGGGGCCTTGAATAGAGAAATCTGCAGCAATATTACCGGGACCAGATATCTTTGGGCGCACTCCAGAATAAGCGGGCTGCAGTTGACTAGGGTCAATTTTGGGAAAGTATGTAGCGATGCTCGATGCGAAATCGGCACTCTTGCCTCGGTCGACCTCATAATTTATGTGATCTATATACTCCGTGTCTGGTCCAAATCGAGTCTGACCAGTCATGTCTATCGTTGAATGGATTCCTAATCCTGTATGATTTTTTTCTGGCAAGGGATAAATCAAATGTTTAAAAGGACTCTTCCCCATATAAGAAAAATAGTCTCCCTTGCATGGGAAGAGTACAGGGACGTGAGACGTATCTATGCCAATCATTTTTTTTGCTAGTTGCTGGGCATTAAGTCCGGCACTATTGATAAACTCCTTGCAAAGAAATTTGTACGTTTCTTCTTTACGCAAATCGTGTGTTAATTTTGTCGTTACAAGAAAGCTTCCTCCGAGCCGCTCAACTTGATCAATTTGTGTATGGGGAGCAAAGTATGCTCCATTTTTTTCCGCATACCATAACAACTTCTTCATATAGCTATGGCTATCTATAATTCCGGTCGAAGGTGAATACAAAGCCGCGGTTGCAGAAAGGTTTGGCTCTAAAGATCGAAGCTTTTTTTGACCAATCCACTCTAGATCTGTCACTTTATTCTTTTCTGCATTCAATTGTATCTTGTTGAGACCGCCTTCTTCTCCTTTTTGGGCCACAATAAGTTTTCCAGGTTTTTTATAGGGAAGAGCATTCTCTTCTAGAAATTCGTATAAAAGTGCTTTTCCCTCAACGCAAAACAAAGCCTTCATACTATTTGGAGGGTAGTAGATACCGGCATGTATTACTTCGCTGTTGCGACTACTAGTAACTCGTCCAAAATCAGATTCTGAATCCAGAAGGGCTATTGATTTTGACCGATATCGCTCAGATTTAGAGAGCTGATAGCCTATGGCTAGACCCACCACACCAGCGCCAGCAATGCAGACATCAAATGTGTCCATTTTTAGGTCTTTCTCTTTATCGCACTTGAATTATGCTTCGGTTGGGCAAAGAAGCTGGAAAAATGAGTTGTCATCTTACGCTAGTATACATACCTAAAAGTAAGATTAATTCTCGGCATTATCAGTTTTTTCTCTTTCGCAATCTGATGCAACCAATTGTTTTGAACGTTATGATCCATCAAAAAGATACTCCCATTGTGCTGAATTAATTTGAGTCGCCTGTTATCGATCGCTAATTTTGATTTGAATTGAAGGCCCCGTTCCGCTCCAAATGATACAGAGCTAATAACTGGATTTTCTCCGAGCTCTTTTTCATCATCTGCGTGCCAGGCCATGCTGTCCATACCATTTCGATAATAGTTCAATAAAACGGAATTGAAGGGCCTTGTGGTTACAGATTCCACTCGAGATCTAATCTCCAATACCTTTTTTGACCAAGCTGCAGGTGTGAGCTTCAGACCGGAATAACTGTAGTTTTTACCGGGGTCAGCCATCCAACATTGCAAGCGGGGTATCTGTCTATTTTTACCGGCAATCCAAATCGAATCATGCCGCCAGGGCACCTCATCTAGCAGGGACTTTAGAAGCTCTTGTGATTCTTTCTCTGTAAATGCGTATATATATTCAGTGATGGCAGCAGTCCCGAGATCATGGACTTTAGTTTCTTTGAACCTGGTGGTCGCTTTTTGGAATAATTCTGTTTGCATTGTAGGCCTCAGCTTAGGCAGTTGGTCGGCAGTACCGGATCAAAATCGGCTGCAACCTAGGTTTAGATTACGATACGTTGACTCATTTCGATTAAGTGCTAATTAACAAATGCGGGATTCTGTATTAATCTGAGAAATTTAGAATCGCATGGACCAAATTTTGGCGTTTTATGAAATCGTTATCTGTGTGGTAGTTGCTTACATCTGACCCATCAGGGGATCGTGAGATGGTCGTTTTCGGTTAAACGGGAGCCCCTGAGGATGGAGGATACAAGCCTCGTGTGCGAGAGGCATCTTATTTCCGGTAATAAAGATTACCGGAAATAGTATAAAGGTTGAATATACCCTGCTCGGATATACAATGCTTTCGGGCTTCTAAGCCCTCTATCATCAATCTATAAAAAAGGAACCACACATGAGTGCTGCAGATTTAATCCGACTTAAGTCAGAAAGGTTGTCATTTGAAGGAAAATTAACATCAGTTATCTTAACTAAGACTGGCGGAACAATAACAGGGAAAGGAGATGCCACAAAATACGGTACCTGCTTCCTTACATATCATCTAACGGCAAACCCAAGTGTCGCTGGTCAGGGAGTGATGACGGGAACAGCATCAGCTATAGATGAGGGCGGAAATTTAGCAACTGGTGCCTTAAACGGAGTTTATGATCGAAACGGGCATGAAATTAAAATTTATTGCGTAGATGATGTAACTGATGGAGCGATAAACTTAGCAGTAGTATCGATGAACCTTAAGACTGACGATTTCAGAGTAGATTTTTCAGAAATTGACCGTTGAGCTTATGAAACGGCTGGGCAGGCGGGAGAACCGCCCGCCCAGCGATTTACCCAGCATCAAATAAGGAAGTTAATTTAGTTTTATCTGCTAAACCCCTGAATAAAATTAGA
>MDTC01224014.1_pt1 | contig 12151 bp, 7 predicted proteins | sample 811181 | NCBI WGS metagenome assembly MDTC01 (sample SAMN05326644, study PRJNA326480) | marine metagenome | isolation source: seawater | place: Pacific Ocean: North | collected 2011
ATAATTTTCAAAATCCTCTGGGTTTTCATTAAAATCCAACTCTTTAAAATTATTATCCTTTAACATTTCTTTTATTTTTAAAACATCATTTAAATTCAATTACTTTCTCCTTTTTTAATATGGATGATAACAAACCTCTGTTTCACTATTAACACTTTTCCTTATTTCTCCCACACCATCTATTTTTACATAGAAGGTGGAGCCATAATATTTATAAAATACTGTCTTTTCTCCAGTAAATTTATACTCTTTATCCACATAACCTACTTGATTTAGTCTCTCTCCATTATATTTAATTTCAAGACCACTACTACCTCTACATCCTGAACCTCTATAGTTTCTCTCATCTACAATTAAATTTATACCATCGCCTATATATTCTACATATACATTGCGCCACTCACAAACTTGATTACCATAATCCGAAGTTTCACCATCATTGTGACTTATTGAACCATTACAAGATGGTTCGGAAGGCTTTGTCGCATTACAACTACTTATTGTCCTCTTCATTTTTAAGTCCTGCTGATAAGCACATTCCCAAGAATACCCTGAAGCATCACTTGTAAATGAATTATTTACCAAGTCTGCCGTACCAGAACAAAGGTTGCTTGATGTTGATGTCAATGTATCATACTCATTCCCATTTCTAGTACCACAATTTGCATTACCAGCAGGCCCATTTGACCTTGGCACTTGACACTCTTTTAACTGACCCGCAACTTCACAATCCCAGCACCTATCAGATGACAACCAACCGTCATTTTGACACAATCTTTCATTTTTCGCAACACCCACATCACAACTTATAGCATCAGAAGAACCAACAGTTGTATCACACTTAGGTTTTACACTTGACACACAGCTTTCACTTGTACCACCTTGCACCGTTCTTGTGTCAGATGGTGCATCACAAGACCACCTTATTTTTGTATTATCAGAACTGTCAACCTCTGGTGTTGATGCAGTTACCATACTATTGTAAGTAGAGTCATTAGTTGTAGATGGATTAGTTGTTGTTGACTCACAAAGCGCATCAAGAGTAGAATCAGTTGCCGAATCAAAAAACTTATCCGTTCCATTATCTGAACCACAAACTGCATTAACTGTTGTTTTTTCTACAGGTCCACAGCTTACACTATCTGTTCCTGTTGAGCAAGTCCATTCTTGATTAAGCTCTCCAACTGATGTAGTCCAAGTTCTGGAACCTCTTTCACATTCACCAATACCTGTACCGCAAACTGCATTTACACCAGCATTACACTCCTGATCATCATAAGTACCTGTAGAATCAACACACTTAAATGTACTGTAATTTGCAGACCAATCACCCGCCGAGTAGTTACCTTCTGCACCAGAACAATCGCAAGAATTACAACTTGTACAAGTTGAATTTTTTAAACCCCAAGAAGCAGTCTCTGTAGAATAGTTTTTATTACAGCTATAAGTTACATCGCTACAATCAAAAGCACCTCTACTTATTGTTGTGCTAAAGTCCTCATCAGCAGAAGATATAACTATATCAGTTTTCACACTTTGACTATTACAAGATTTTGTAAACTCCTTTGTTACATCACCACAAACTGGCTTCCAAGTTGCAGAACAGTTAGCCGTTGTTGTTTCTTCCCAAGCTTCAGCAGCTTCTCTCTTGCAAGTCCACTCGTAATTCCCAGTAGAATTATTTAATGAAACATTACCATCTAAATTACTATCTGAATTACAAAGATCTGTTGCAAGTGTTGGCTTAACCGCCACATTCTGACCATCTGCATTACCACAAGCAGCACTTCCACTTGAAGGTGGATTACTACCGCATTGCTTATAAGTGTATCCACCTATATCCCTTTTACAAGTCCAACAATAACCAGAAGCTGAAGGACAAGTGTCTGTATTATCTAACGTTGAATTTGCTGCACATTCGTCCATTGTTGATCCACACTTAGGCTCTTCGTAAACATTACAATTAACGGAAGACCCAGAACGAAAGTCATGTGTTGTTGCAGGAGGGTCACAAGTCCAGCTTATATCACCATTGTTATTTTGTGCATTCGAAACACTACCTTCTATACAAGATGCATCTGATGTTGAATATGTATTCTCATATTTCCCATTATCCAATGAACAAACACCATCAACTTTTGGCTTTAACTTACTACAATTTTCAGTTATACCATTCAATGTACAATTCCAAGTTGCAGTACTTGCCCCTATAGAACTTGTCATAGAACTAGCTGTTCCATATGTACATTCACCAATATTTTGTGAGCATTTTGGTGCATCTACTATACAAGAAACACTATTGCAATTATTAGTATCTGTACCACAAGTCCAACTTGCAGCACCATTAGTTATATTAAGATCACCATTATATCCACCATTATCACCAGAAGTACATTTGTTAGAAAAATTACTACAAGTCGTTGGGTTATCACAATCCGAAGGTGGATTCATAGAACAGTTATCGGTTCTACCCTCATTTTCACCTAAACAAGTCCAAGTTATTGGATCCGCTTCAAACTCTTTACATTCGTAATTATCTATAACAACAACACCTTGAGGATTAAGCCACTCATCTGTATAAGTGTCACCTTTTTCAGATACATCATTGCAGTCAATATCACTTGGTGGATTTTCTGAAGAACCCAAGTCATAATCATAACCTTTAGCATTACAACTACTTCCATTTTGAGTTAAGTAAACCGCATCATAGGATCCAAAATCAGCTGAATAGTTACCACTATAAGCTGATATACAGTCCTGAGCGTTAACGCTAAAGACTAAAAAAATATTTACTATTATTAAACTAATTAAGTTTTTCATATTCTTATTTTTATTTTTTTTAATTACAAACTAAACCAGATGATGTACACCTTAAAGTTACCCCACTTTCCAGTTCTGAAATAGACTGGTCGTGGCATCTTTCAGATACTGAAGCAGGAGCAACCTCACCACTTGACCATATTTCCTCACCATCAGTAAAGTCAGACAATATTTCTACAGAACAACCTTTTGTACTTGAATCGTCCCCACTTATAATCATATTACAAGTTGTAGTATCACCAGATTCACAAGTAACACAAGTATTTTGTACGGTTTCAGGATCTGGTGCAAACGCTGGTATATATTGAGTTTCTATTGCTCTTGGCGGTGAAGTCCTTAATTCTCCATCTTCACATTTACCAGTACTTTCATTATAAATAGGTTCGTGCATAACCTCCCAACCAGTTCTTGCCCCAGAGTAAGAGCAATCTGCTTCCCAACCACAGCTTTGAGGTATTGTCCAACTTTCTTCTCTCCCTAAAGATAAGTCACCATTTTCTACATCCCTAGTTGATGTTGTTTTTACCCACTCATACCTTAGGTTTGCAGGATCATTGGCGTCATATGTTGATATTCCAACAAAACAACCCCCCCTTGTTGTCTCGTTACAGCTACCATCTCTTGAAAGTTCGCAATATGATGACTTTGATGTATCCCATTGCAAAACACCCTCTGTATCATTTTTATCTTGTGCTGGTAGGCATTCTGCATAAGCCTGACCATTTGTATCTGTTCCAGGGAATGCTGGTGGATTATAATTGTCTGTTACTTGAACATCTGTGTTTCTCTCAAGGTTAGAAACATTTGCCTTACACTCGTTACCCCCATCTGTCCAAGTAACCTGACCATTACACAGCTTTGGAGTACAGCTATAATCTCTTACATCCCATTGACCATCATTACAAATATAGGTTATTTCACCGTTATTTATTAAATTTTGATTTTTCAATGTTGGCGAACTTGCACCATGTGCATGTTTGTCAAAGTCTGCGGCAGGGAAATCACAAGAATACCCACCATCTGTTTTGGTTACAGCTGGAACAGCATGATCACAATGCATATTACAGGTCGCACCAGGCTGAACCTCCCAATATCCATCAATACATTTCAAATCTGCCTGACCTGCATTATAAGGGTGACTCGAATTAACATTATTTACTAAACTACCATCTTTTCTTTTTGCCGACGGTATAGTAGCTGAGCAAGCCATTCCATCTGGATCTGAAAAGTGATTAGCTTTACTTGAATCATAACCCTTTCTTCTTCCTCTTCTATCATACTCATTACTTTCTGTTACATCAAACCATCTTGCTATAGGGTTACAAGATAATTCACATTCACTTTTATCATTAACCCATTCACCTGTATAACCATCGCACTTAAATATAGCCTGACCCGTATTAGTTTCAGAAGTTAAAACATTAGTTCTTTCTTCATTTCTGTATTTAGACTCTGGTATATCTGCACGGCAGGCATTCCACTTATCTATACCTAATTTGAATGAATATCTACCATCACTATCTTGTTGACCCCAAGAGACTGTATCACCACGGCAAGTTTTAAAACAAGTTTTTGAATTCAATGTTAATGCACCATTCATACAATAGTAAGAAACTTGACCATGATAGTCATTTTCTAAAAAATCTTGATTTTTATTTGTCCCTGAATAAACCTCATCAAGAGAAACCCTGCATATACCGTCTTCGTTATCACTTACTCCAGAAATTTGTATATTATTTATTGTACATGTCTTACACAAAGAAGCAGAACCTGACTGAGCATTACACTCATCTTTGTAACAAACATCATTTACACAAAAATAAGGCACACCTGCAAACAATGCCTCGTTTGGATCGCCAAGCATTGTTCCTCTACAATTATCTAAATTATCACTTCCACCAGAATCTATTTCATAAGTACAATCACAACCACAAGTATAATTTTTTGCAGTAACCTCTTTTACGAAATTAAAACCAGTTGGTGATGGACCACACAAGGCATCGCAATCACCACTATCTACAGCACCAGCTGTTCCTGAAAATGGTGAGCTTTGTTCACTTGTGCACACAAACTGATCACCTATATCATCAACTGCAAATGGTTTTACAGTTGAACTTTCATCCCTTCTTGCTTTATATCCACAAATCAAACTTGATGTGTTTAAATAACCTTCTATACATTTATATGTGACTTCACCATCACCATTAATTGATTCTAATGTTACATCTTCACCATTTTTTACAACAATATCTTTATTATCATGAGAGCAACTCTCACCATCCATAAACCAGTTATTTGCTGGAACACCAGCACAATCTTCAGGCATTGCATTAGATGGTGTGAAATCACATCTTGCATTTTTTATTTCAAAAGAACCCTTATTACACAATGCTGCCGCAAGCCCCGTTCTATTATCTGTTTTGTATTCCGATTTTATTAGTTGACCATTGTTTGCCTCTTTAAAAGTAAACTCACACTCGCCTTCTTCAACCTTTATTTCTTGACAAGATTGCGCACTGACAGAAAAAGATATAATTGATGCCATTGATAAAAATGTAGCCAAAAATACTTTTCTAAAATTTACATTTATTTTTTTTCCCAAAAGAATAGCCATTACTTTTTATTTATTTTTATACATTTATTATATTATACGTAGAGCCAAAATCAATTATATTTATTTTTTTTTCTATTTTTTAATTATTTAAATAAAATTATTATTCCAATTATGATAAAATGCAATTAATAAAACAAATTTATAATGGAAGAACATAGCAGTTTAAATGTCGAAAATAGCATTGAAGAAATAATAAGCACAGTAACTTCTGAAAATTTCAACTTAGGTGATATTAATGAACTAGTCTTCAATTTTAAAGAAAACCTTTTTAAAAAATTAAAAACAAAACAAAATGTTTTTACAACAGTCTTTAATAGTAACTGCCTAAAAGAAGCCCTACCTAATGAAAAAGAAAGAGAATCTTTTATCGAGAATATTATTTTTAATGAATCAGAAATTGATGAAAAAATTATTAAAAGACTTTATGTAGATATTACTGATTCATTCCTTGGTAAAAATGAAAACGATAGTGCCAACCTAAATAAACTTTATAGAAGCTCAATAGCACTTGGAAAAAGAAAAGATAATATAGAGAATGCCTTAAAAGGATTTATGATTGATTCAAGTAGAAGTAAAATACATGAAGCGCAAGCAGTTATTAATTTTTATATAGAGGCATTTAATATAAAAAAGAAAGATATTGATAGAATATGGGACAACACTCAATCTAACAGCAACAAGGAAAGAGAAAGACTGTTTTTAACTGAAATACTAAAGTCAATTAATGAACACTCTATACTTGAAGAACCATTTGAAATAAAAAAAAGTGGAAAAATAAACTTCAAATCAAAATCAAGTGGATTACCAGATATGTTCCTATATAATCATGAGAGTAACAGCTTTCATATTGGCTTTGCAACACTAGATAAAGGTAACGAGCAAGAAGCAGTTAGTCTTTATAAACACTCTACAACATCACTTATGATGATCCATATATTACAAAACAAGATGAAAGAAGAATTTGATGATAGGATAAAAAATGCGATATTACCCCAGCATGCTATACAGTCAATAAGAATTGGAATAAATCATCATTTTAATAAATTTTTATCTAAATCTAATATTGATGGAATTACAGAATCAGATCCCTTAGATATATCCTGGGATCCAAAAATAACTGAAGCCATCATTAGAAACTGCAACCGTTATATTAAAAAATTTATAGAGGAATACAGTGATGACTTACCATCTAATGAAATACTTAGCATTAATAACAGTGAAAAAAATATAGAAACCGTCATTAATATTGAAAACGACTTTTATAATCAAATATTTTCCAGCATAAGAAAAAAAGGTTCTGATTTATCACTATTTTATATGGGCGTATCAAATACACCTAAAAACAAAATAGCCAACAGTAATGACTTTTCTGATGAAGAGATTATTTCACTTATTAATTCATATTCGTACCTAGGATCTTTATCAGAGGGATTTAATGGTATTAATATAAGGCGTTCTGAATCAGAATTTTTAATAGATGAATTTAATTTTAGATTTAATACCTCTACAAATAACAAATACGATATTATCAATATTGAAAAAATAAATTCTAGTAAAAAAGAATTTTTTAAATTTTATCTAGAAAATTTATTCAACAATTATAAAGAAAACACACTCGATGTGGAAAATATTAATAACGATACTCTATCTAATATGATAGCTCTTGATGAATACATACTAAAAAGAATAAATGAAGATTATGATTCAACAAAAAAAATATCAAAACCATTCCAAGCCTCAATTGATTCATTTTTTAAAAAGTTTGATGTCAGATCACCCAATATCGATGAAATAAATATTATTCTGGAAAACAAATATTCGCAGGTAGGACAAAAAGCTTTACCTGCAAAATATCAAGCTCTTTCACTAACAATGAAAGAACAACAGCATGAAAAAGAAATTAACGATATAAAGAAAAAAGTGAGAAGAGGAATTTAATTAATTCCTCATCATTTCATCAATTGAATGACCTTCATAGTTGTCCGAATATACCTTTTTAAAATTTGTATTCTTACAAAGGTAAACAATATTTGTATTATAGTTTAGATCTTTTTCCAAAAAAGGTGATACAAAACAATTATTAAAAACAGCACTGATTGTATTATGTATACTTAATGTTTTTTTATCACCAAAGTTTTTAGAACCTATAACATTAAAAACAACCCACCCATTTTCTTCTGTAACACTTTTCACCTCTTTCATAAACTCTATTGTTGTAAAATGCCAAGGTATAGATCCCTTATGTGTATAAACATCAACCATTGTTATACCATATTTCTTATCACTATTCTTAATAAAGATTCTTCCATCTTTTGCAATAAATGTATTTGCTACCTTTTTATCCAAAAAATGCTCCTCTGCAACATCAATTAAATCTTTATCAATATCGACATAAGTAAAACTATTTCCATAAGCCCCTTCTTCTCCAAATGTCATCGTAAAACCACCACTTCCAATAACAAGAATATCTTCGCCTTTTTTTTCCAAGACATCGAAAAGGAAATATTTTATATACTCAACATATTCAAATCCCTCTCTATCAGCATAGTTTTTACTTGCCCAACTATTATTCATCACAAGTATTTTATTTTTCTCTGAATAAAATGTATCTTTTTTTATTACCTCGTAATTACTATAATTATTTGTTTTTATAAACCTTATATTTTCATAATAACTATTAAAGAAATAAGATAACCCTACTATTACCAGAACAAACAAAAACCTCTTATTATCAAAATGAATAGAAATAGAAAGACAACATAATGTTACAACAAATATCATTATTGTTGAAGCAACACCAAAAAAGTACAAAAATACAAGTGATGTTAAAAGACCACCAACAACAGAACCTACCGTATTAATTGCAAAAGAGTAACCCGCTATTTCTGAAACACCATCTTGCTTTACATAGTTGGTCATAATAGGAACGGTCTGACCTAACTTAAAAACCACTGGAAATAAAAATACAAAAAGATAAACAAAGCCATTAACTATTTCATTTATATCAAAAGCATTAAAAAATAAATCAATAAATGGATATGAAATAAAAACGCCAATTAAGAAAGCTGATAGTAAAAAATTATTAGACAGCTCTAACGAAAGTCCCTCCTTTTTTTTACCCCCAACATAATACCCCAAAGCTAAAGCTGATAGGAATACAGATATTACCATACTCATTGCAACAACAGAACTACCAATAAAAGGTATTAGCTGCCTCATAACAAAAACCTGTAAAGCAACTGATATGATTCCCTCTATAAATAATATTAAATTAACACTTTTTTGACCCATAATCTTCTCCATAAAATTAAATACTACAATTTATAAAAAAAATTATCAAATGTTTTTTGTTTTTTCAATACCTTATTTTTCTTGACTCTATGTATTATATTTATTATAATATCACCATAAAAATAATAAGAGGTAAAAAATGGAAGACTCTCTAAAAGTATTAGAAGAAATGAGAAATAATCTGAACACCGATGAGTTTATAGAAAATATTGTTTTTAACCCCTCCCTTAGAAGTCTTGTTTTAGGTGGTCACTTTTTATTAAATGATATAGAAAGATATAAATATAAAAAATTTTTGCAAGACTATAATGATATGCTTGATGAACAAATTGGTGATGACGATCTTTTTGAAATCGATGACGACGATATTATTATTGAAGAAGATATATCACTAGATGAACTTGAGGAAATGGTAAAAACCCAAACAAAAGAAGATGAAATCTCTGAAAAAACGAAGAAAATTTCTAGATCTATATCAATTACAAATAGTGACAATGATTCACTATTTTATCCAACAAAAAGCTTTATGCAAGGTGCTATTAAATTTGAAAATACTAAAAACGGATCCTTAATTAATAAAGAAGACCTTCGCAACATATTAGATCAATTAAAACAAGACTTTTCAGAATCTTTAGATGTAGATCTTATCGAAAGACTAAACAAAGATATTGTTTTTTATATAGAATATTTTTGTCACAAAATATTATTTGGTAGCATTGTAGATTGCCTAGAATCTGCACTTTTATTCTATAATTCAACCCACAACATTGATTTATTCGATGATCTTTCTGATTATTTAGAATCACCTTGTGTTTTAAATTACCACGATAGAGAATTACCTGTAAAACTAATATCATTTACCATGTTGAAGGGATTTTGTGGTTCTTTCTTAATCAATGCTGCAAAAACTGATGAGCTTCCCGAAGTATATAATGAATATATCGAAGCTGCATCTTATGTAATAAATGACTCTATTGGTGAAATTGATTTCAAAAGAGATATTATTCCTTATTCAAAAAATATGACATCAATAAGAGCTTTTAGACAAGTTTTTAACGAGAACATTAGCAACCTATTAAGATCAACACAATACTATCGATTTTTTGAAGCTTTTATAGAAGAAAATAATATTAGCTCTATCTTATCATCCATTATTGTTGATGACAATCTTGGAACAACCATTGATAACTTAGACCCAGAAAATATTATTGATGAAATACAAAATCATATACAATTCGGTGGTCATTTTATTTTATATGATGATGTTGAAGACAAACATTTCATATTCAAATACGATCCCGATGACATTTCTTACAAAATTGTTTTGAAGGAAAAAACTCCGATTGTATTTTCAAACATGGTAAAAGACTTTCAATCTATATATAATGATGAAGAAAAAAAATAATTCTTCTATTTTTACAAAATTATTATATTATTACAAAAAAGGATAAAAAAATGGAAATTATTATAGGTATTATTATTGCGGTTCTAGTTGTATGGTTGATATTAGGTTACAACAAATTTATTAAACAAATAGAAGCCGTTAAAAACTCTGAAAAAGAAATTGATATTCAACTTGATAGAAGAGGAAAGGTTTTTGACTCCCTTATCAACTCGGTCAAAAAATATATGGATCACGAAAGAGGTGTTTTTAAAGAGATTGTAGAATTACGTTCTATGGCAAAAAGCGGAGGAAAAGCTACTGATGATGAAAAGGTTAAAGAAGCACAAGAAAAACTATCTGATATAGTGAATAGTGGTAAACTTGATTCATCTATCAATGTAGCCGTTGAAGAATACCCAGAACTTAAATCAAGTGAAAACATGCTACAGCTACAAGAAGAGATTGTAAGCACAGAAAATAAACTATCTTTTGCCAAAAAAGGTCTTAATAGAGCCATTGAAAAATACAACATAACAAAAAGAAGCTTTCCTTCTAATTTGATTGTAAAAATCTTTAGCTCTCTTGATGAAGATTTCAAATATTGGTCTCTTTCTGAAGAAAAGAAAGAACAGGAAGAAGAACGTCGTGTCAATTTTTAATAATAGGGATATAAAATATGGATTTTAGAGAACAATTCGAAAAAAACAAGAAAAAAACAAGGTTGGTTATATCAACCTTTGTTGCTATTATGGTGTTTGTAGGTCTCCTTGCAGATGTTTCAATAAACTCACCTGTACCTCAATCTCTTTCATTAAGTTTACTATCCTATTTGAAATTTCAGTCCATTCCTTACATAACAATAGGTATTACCATTTTTGTTCTAGCCAGCATATGGTTTATATCCCTTAAAGGTCACAAACTTATGCTTTCAGGTTCTAAATACCAACAGCTATCTTATGAAAAGCAAGATGAATTAGATAAAGAAGAAAAGCAACTTTTAAATATTGTTGAAGAGATTAGCATATCTGCTAACCTTCCTTACAAACCACAAGTCTACATTATGGAAACAGATGAACCCAATGCTTTTGCAGCAGGTTGGAACGAAAAGAATACTATTGTTGGTGTTACAAGAGGTCTTTTAAACAAATTGAATCGCACAGAAACACAAGCTGTTATGGCTCATGAAATTGGTCATATTGTTCACGGAGACTCCAAATTAACACTATATGTTGGTGTTTTAGCTAATTCAATTTTAACCATAACGAATATTTTTTCACACCTTTTTTTCTTTTTTGGTGGTGGAGGTAACAATTCAGCAGCTGGAAAAGCAAGGCTGATTTTATTAGTTTTAAATCTTGTACTTCCAATCATTACACAGATCCTCTATCTTTATTTATCAAGATCAAGAGAATATATGGCTGATGCAACAGCAGTTGAGTTAACAGGGGATAATCAAGCCATGATATCAGCACTAGAAAAAATAAGTAGCCACTATCCTAAAGACAAAAAGTCGAAAAAAGGAAAAGATAAACCAACTGGTGAATATTATAGGGCGGCCTCTTATATTTATGAAAAAGGCGATTCTCTATTTTCAACCCATCCAAGTATTGAGAACAGAATTAAAAAACTCAATAACTAACTATAAAAATATTTTGTGGAAAGAGTCTATAACGATCCGTTTTTTGACTCTTTATTATTTATAATCTATTAATAATAAAAGCATTTCTTAAACAAACATAAACTTCATAGACAATACTGGATTTATAAAAATCAAGTCTTCTGTAAGGATATTTTCAATATAATTTAAATATATAGAGCAGTCAGAAAAATAACCATATTAAAATCGTTAAAACAAAGAGTAAAAAATTGACTTCAATTCAGAAAAAAAGAAAGTGTAAAAATTAAACACTCATAACTATACTGTCAAAAATATGGTTTTATTCTTGATTGGAAAGAATGATATAATAAATTGACATTAAATTACTCTTTTAGTAATATATCTTTTTCTACTAATAAGGATATAAAAAATGAGATATATAACA
>MDTC01226571.1_pt1 | contig 12150 bp, 8 predicted proteins | sample 811181 | NCBI WGS metagenome assembly MDTC01 (sample SAMN05326644, study PRJNA326480) | marine metagenome | isolation source: seawater | place: Pacific Ocean: North | collected 2011
ACACCACCGAGGACGGGCGCCAGTTCGTGGTCATGGAGCTGCTCCGGGGGCGCACGCTGAAGCGCGCGCTGAAGTCGCCGATGGACCCGCAGGAGGCGGCCCGGTTGGGAGCCGAGGTCGCGCGGGGCCTGCACCATGCGCACAGCCGCGGGCTCGTGCACCGAGACGTGAAGTCCAGCAACGTGTTCCTGGTGCAGGACGACGAAGGCCAGGAACACGCCAAGCTCCTGGACTTCGGGCTGGTGAAGAGCGTCCGTCAGGAGCTCGACATCACCCACACCCCCACCTACCTGGGCACCCCGCTCTACATGTCACCCGAGCAGGCCCGCGGGGAGCTCAAGATCGAGCCCCGAAGCGACATCTACTCGCTGGGCTGCCTGCTCTACCGCATGCTCTGCGGCCAGATGCCCTACCGGGCCGAGTCGGCGATGGCGACGGCGCTGATGCACATCAACGACCCGTACCCGCCGATGGCGTCCCGGGCGCCGGATGTGGAGGTCGACCCCGAGCTGGAGGCGATCGTCAAGCGGTGCATGGAGAAGGAGGTCGCCGCTCGCTGGCAGGACGCCGCAGCGCTCGCCCAGGCGCTCGACGCGTGGCGGGAGGGGGAGCGCAGTGTCGCCACCCCGGTCGCCGCGCCGCCGCCTCCCGGCCCACGAGGTGGGATCAACGCTATCTTCGGCGCGATCGGTGTGCTCGGTCTGCTCGGGCTGCTGGGCGGGGGCCTCGCCCTGGTCATCGCGGTCGGCGCGGTGCTGTACATCGGCCTGCAGCCCATGCCGACGCTGACTCCGGAGCAGATCGCGGCGGCGAAGTCCGCGGGTCAGTCCGGAGGTGACGCCGGCGGAGGGTCGATCCCGTCCGCTGCGGGCAGCTCGGACCCGGTCGACGAGGCCGTGGACACCGACGAGGCCGTGGATACCGACGAGGCCGTGGACACCGATGGTCTCGTGGACGCCGAGGTCCCGGTCGAGGATGCGACCCTGGCGCCGTCGACCGCTCCGCCGGTCTCGGAGCCCGCTCCCGCGACCCCACCCCAGGGGGGCAGCACCGCGCCGACCCGCAACGTGGGCGAGGATGTGACGGAGCCGGGGTCGACCCCGGTCCGCGATCCGGTGGTCGAGCCTTGGGCGCCGGTAGAGCCCGTGAAACCGCCTTCTTCAGGCGCCTGGCAGCCGGTGACTGCCGACAAGTACACGTTTCGCACCCGTGAGCACGCGGCGGCCACGCTGAAGCTCGCGAACACGGCGTCCCGCGACCAGCTCGTGGAGGCGGGAGTGAGCCCGCTGACGGTCGATGCGGTGGTCGACGGGCGTCCCTACGCGACCGTGGTCCAGCTGGGCGACACCTCGGGCATCGGGCCCAAGACGATGTACCAGCTGGCGACCGCCGCTCGGAAGAACCAGCGCTGAACGGGAGAACACGTGCACATCGAGGACATCCTGCTCTCCATGGGGAAGGGCGAGATCCAGTCGGACGAGGCGGTCCAGGCTTTCGTCAGCGGCGTCGTCAGCGAGACGATCAGCCGCCCGCAGGCCGCCGCGTGGCTGGCGTTCGCCTTCGCCCGCACCCTGTCGGACGCAGAGACCCTGGCGCTCACCCGCGCCATGACCGACTCCGGCGACGTCATGACCTGGCCCGACGGCCCGACCTTGATGGACAAGCACTCCACCGGTGGCGTCGGTGACAAGGTCAGCCTGGTGCTCGCACCGCTGTGGGTCGCCCTGGGGCGGCGGGTGCCGATGATCTCCGGCCGCGGGCTCGGCCACACCGGCGGCACCCTCGACAAGCTGGAGGCCATCCCGGGCTACCGCACCGACCTCGATCAGGACGCCCTCGAGCGCACGCTGCAGGACGTCGGCTGCTTCATCAGCGGCCAGACCCGCGCGCTCGCCCCCGCCGATCGCATCCTGTACGCGCTCCGCAACGAGACCCAGACCGTCGCGTCGATCCCCCTGATCACCGGGTCGATCCTGTCGAAGAAGCTGGCCGAGGGGGTCGAGCACCTGGTGCTGGACGTCAAGGTCGGCAGCGGCGCATTCATGACCAGTCCGGAGCGTGGGGCCGCGCTCGCGCGCATGCTGGTCCGGGTGTGTGCGCTCGCCGGCAAGCAGGTGGAGGCCCACCTCACCGCCATGGACCAGCCCCTCGGCCAGGCCGTCGGCAACGCGAACGAAGTGGAGGAGGCGGTGGCCTGCCTGCGCGGCGGTGGCCCTGCGGATCTGCGGGCGCTCACCCTGGCCCTCGCCGGGGACCCGCGCGCGGCGGACCTGCTCGACAATGGCGCTGCGATGGAGATCTTCGAGCGCATGGTCCACGCGCAGGGCGGAGACGTCGGCGCCCTGGACGGCGGTCTGCGCGGGGCCGGCTGCCAGGAGCACGTCGTCGTGGCAGAGCGGGACGGCTTCATCGGTCAGGTGCACGCGTTGTCCGTCGGTCGCGCGGCCTTCGTCCTGGGCGCCGGGCGCTCGCGGGCCGAGGATCCGGTCGACCACGGCGTCGGACTCCAGATCCATGCGCGCGTTGGCCAGAAGGTGGACCGGGGGCAGCCGCTGGTCACGGTCCTGCACCGCGACGGGCACGCCCTGGACGAGGCCCTGGCCCTGCTGCGCGCCGGTGTCACCGTCACCGACGAGCCAGGCACGGCGTTCCCGCTGCTCATGGACCACGTCGGGCCGGCGGACGTCTGATGGCCCGACGCGTGCGGGTGTTGTAGGCTGCGCGCCGTCGTCGCCCGAGGCAGGGTGATGGAGGTGCCTGTGCGCGGCCGCCATGTGTCGATCTTCGGGATGTTCGTCGGGGCCCTGCTCCTCGGAGTGGGGCTGGCCGTGGCTGCGCCCGGCGGAGATCCTGCCGCACCGGACTCCGCGGACGTGCTCCGCGGCGAGCTGACCGAGGCGGAGGCCGAGATTCCTGTCGGCGGGGAGGTCGACGACGGCACGGACACCTCGGCCGAGCCAGCGGCGGACGGGGCGCCCGGATCCGTCGACCCCACGGCCACGAGCACGGTCGAGCCCGAGGATCCCGAGCCGATGGAGCCGGTCGGTGCGTCGACCGGCGGCGGCATGGAGGAGGTGCCCGAGCCACCCGCCGAGGCCACCCAGACCGCCGACACCGCGGCCGCCGCGGAAGGGGAGAGCACCGGCTCCGGGGTCGCCACCAGCACGGGCAACTACCGCCCCGATCCGCAGGGTGGAACGGCCTATTTCTACCGCGTGCTCTCCTTCCTCGGCATCTTCGCCTTCGTCGGCGTCGGCTGGCTGCTCTCGGAGAAGCGCGGCGAGGTGAAGTGGAAGCCGGTGCTGTGGGGCGTCGGCCTGCAGCTCATCTTCGGCGTCATCGTGCTCGGTCTCGGCGGCGCCGAGTACATCTACTACGTGGTCAACGAGTTCGTGACCGTGCTGCTCTCCTTCGCCAACAAGGGCAGCGCCTTCGTGTTCGCCAGCTTCGTGCCCCACCAGGTCGACACCATCGGCCCCGACGGCTTCCAGCCGGTGACCTACGGCCTGTCCACCAACGACATGGAGAACTGGTCGCCGGGCATGATGAACGTCGCCTTCCTCGTGCTGCCCACGATCATCTTCTTCTCGTCGCTGCTGTCGCTGCTCTACTACGTGGGCATCATGTCCCCGATCGTGAAGGGCATCGCCTGGGTCATGATGCGCACCCTCGGCACCAGCGGCTCCGAGAGCCTGTCGGCGGCCGGCAACATCTTCGTTGGCCAGACCGAAGCCCCGCTCCTGGTGAAGCCGTTCGTGCCCACCATGACCCGCTCGGAGCTCATGGCGATCATGACCGGCGGCTTCGCGACGGTCGCCGGCGGCGTGCTCGGCGTCTACGTCATGCTGCTCCAGGACGCCTTGCCCTCCATCGCCGGCCACCTCGTCGTCGCCTCCATCCTGTCGGCTCCCGCCGCTCTGGCCATGGCCAAGCTCATGGTCCCCGAGACCGAGGAGAGCGCCACCGCCGGCGACGTCAAGGTCGAGTTCGAGCAGACCTCGACCAACTTCATCGAGGCCGCAGCCAACGGGGCATCCGACGGCATGAAGCTGGTGCTCAACGTGGCCGCCATGCTCATCGCCATCGTCGCGCTCGTCGCCATGGTCGACTGGATCGTGTCCTGGATCCCGCTCGGCACGTGCGGTGACGTGTGGACGTTTGGCTACAGCTGCGGCGTGGCCGACGGCAAGATCGTGTCCACCGACCCCATCGGCCTGTCCGACATCATGGGGCTCGTCTTCTTCCCGGCCAGCGTGCTCATGGGCGTGCCCTACGAGGACTGGTTCGTCGTCGGGCGCTTGCTGGGCGAGAAGATCGTCCTGACCGAGCTCATCGCCTACAAGAACCTCGCGGGCATCGTCAGCGGACCCGAGGCGCTGATCTCCCAGCGCGGCGCGGTCATCGCCAGCTACGCCCTGTGCGGCTTCGCCAACTTCGCCAGCATCGGCATCCAGCTGGGCGGCATCGGTGGCCTGGCCCCCGACCGCATGGGCGAGCTCGCCTCCCTGGGCTTCCGCGCGATGATCGCCGGCGCGCTCGCCGCGTGCATGACCGGCGCAGTCGCGGGGATCTTCCTGTAGTCTCGGGCGAGCGCTCCCGGGGTTCTGTGGCCTACCAGCCGCTGACGCCGTGGTTGCTGTCCTCGACCATGCGCGGCAGCAGGAACAGGTCCACGACCGTGCCGAAGCCGAACAGCCCGCCGGTGAACAGCCAGATCAGCCCGCTGACGATCCGACCCAGGTAGAGCCGGTGCAGCCCGGCCACGCCGAAGAGGGAGAGGACCAGCAGGACGTAGGCCAGACCGACGTCCTTCTTCGTGCTCGTGAGTACACTCGTTGCCATCGGGCACCTCCACCTCGCATACGGGGGAGGGCGGCGGGCTGTTGCGAGCGGGAGTGTCGCGGTTCGTCAGCGACCGCGGAGGCGGATCAGATGCCGGCGCGGGCGTCGATCGCGCGACGCCGCCGGTCGAGCAGCTGCATCGTGAGCCGACCGAGGCTCCGCGCAGGCTTGCGCAGCACGGACAGGTGTGGCCCGAAGGCGATGGCGGCGGCGAAGACGACTGGGCGCATGCAACCTCCCACGCCAGAGCGCTGCAAGGCGCGTGCCGCCGGTGCTCGAACGGACCAAGCGCCGTTTTCGTCGTGAACTGCGAAGCTGCGTTCGCACCGTGCTGGACGACGGTGCGTACCTGTGTTCGCGGTGGTACCCGGTCCAGCCCATGCGTATCCGCAAGCTCGAGCTCCACGGCTTCAAGTCCTTCCCTGATCGGACGGTGTTGCACTTCGATCCGGGGATCTCCTGCATCGTGGGCCCGAACGGCTGCGGGAAGAGCAACATCGTGGACGCTCTGCGCTGGTGCATCGGCGAGCAGTCCGCCCGCAGCCTCCGCGGCAGCGAGATGCTCGACGTCATCTTCGCGGGCAGCCAGGAGCGCAAGCCGGTCGGGTTCGCCGAGGTCGGCATGACCCTGACCACCGAAGGCGGTGAGCCCTTCCCCGGGGAGTACGCCCAGCTCACCGAGGTCAGCGTCGGCCGCCGCCTGCACCGCAACGGGCAGAGCGAGTACCTCATCAACCAGCGCCGGGTGCGGCGGCGCGACGTGGTCGACCTCTTCCTCGACACCGGCGTCGGCAACAACCTCTACTCCTTCATCGAGCAGGGGCGGATCGGCAAGATCGTGCACGCCCGGCCGGAGGAGCGGCGCTCCCTGGTGGACGAGGCGGCGGGCATCTCCCGCTACAAGGCCCGCCGCGACGAGGCCCAGGCCAGGCTGGAGGCCACCGCGGCCCAGCTCGACCGCGCTGCCGATGTCGCCGACGAGATGGGCCGGCGGGTGCGCACCCTGGCTCGACAGGTGCGCAAGGCGGCGCGCTTCCGGCGCCTTCGGGCGCAGGTCCAGCAGGAGGAGACGGTCCTGGCGCTCGCACGCTACTCGGCGCTGAGCCAGGATCGACGTGCACTTCGCTCCCAGCTCCGGACGTCCGAGGGCGAGCTCGGCACCGCGCAGCGGGGTCGGCTGCGCCGGGAAGCGGATCTGTCGGAGCGCAGGGAGGAGCTCGCCGTGGTCGAGGGCGGCGTCGACACCTGGCGCGACGAGGTCGCCGAGCTCGACGCACGCACCCGCGAGCTGGCCGGTCAGGTGGGCTTCGCCGAGCAGCGAATCGAGGAGCTGACCGCGCGCCAGCAGGGCGACGAGCAGGCTCTCGAGGACACCCGCAACGAGCTCGCGGGCGCCGACGACGAGGCGCGGCGGCTGGCGGAGGCGGCGGAGCAGGCGCGGGCCCAGGCGAGCCGGAGCCAGGAGGCGCTCGCCGCGGCGCGCACGGCCCAGGAGCAGGCCGGAGCGGCGGTCGTGGCGGAGCGGGCGACGGTCGACGATCTGCAGGCGAGCCTGACCCGGGCGTCCATGGCCGCGGAGCAGCGCCAGCGGGAGATCGCCGGCCTCATGTCCACCCTGGAGGCCCTGCCGGAGAAGACGCGCCAGGCCGTGCAGCAGGCGAGCCAGGCCGAGGAGTCGCTGACGGCCTCCCGGGAGGCGCTCGAGGCGGCGATCGACCGAAGAGACCGGGCAAAGGCAGATCTCGCGGCGGCGGACACCCGGCGGCACGCCGCGGCTCAGGTCGATGCCGAGGCGGCGGAGCGCCTGACCGAGCGCGAGGAGGCACTGGCGGCGGCGGAGAAGGCGCGCTCGCGGAGCGCGGCGGAGGCGGAGGCCCGGCTGGCGCGGCTCGAGGTCGACGTGACCACCGCCGAGCGGGCGCTGGAGAAGGCCCGCAGCCACGCGGAGCAGGCGGTGGCCAGGGCCCGCGCCGAGGCGGAGTCGCACGCGAAGGCCCTGCGCAGCCAGGCCCGAACGGCCGCCCAGCAGGCGTTGGGAGAGGCCCGGGGGCGGGCGCGGACCTGGCTCGACGCGCTGGAGGCCCGAGGGCGGACCACAGAGCGGCGCCTGCGCGAGCGAGCGGACGCGGCGTCGGCCCAGGCGCGCAAGGAGCTGCAGCACGCCCTCGATCAACACGAGCACGACGCCGCCGAGGCCCTGCAGGCCGCGATCGACGGGCACACCCAGGCGGTGCAGGCGCGCCGCGACCAGCTCGAGGAGGCCCAGCAGGAGGCGGCGGACGCCCTCGCCGACGCCGAGCGCCAGCTGGAGCAGTCGAGCCTGGACGAGCGCCAGGCCCAGGCGGCTCTCGCTGCAGCCGAGGCCCGACTGGCCGCGATCGACGCCGTGCTGGAGGAGAGCCGGGCCGCCAGCCGGGGTGCCGAGCGGGTGCGCTCCGTCCTGGCCGATCCCCGCACCCTCGCCGAGCGCCTCGACGACGAGGCCCGCGCCGACCCGACCCTGCTCCGCCAGCTCGGCGATCGGCTGACGCTCCCGGTCGCCACCGCCGCCGAGGTCGCCGCCCTGGCCCGCGCCCTCGACGCGGAAGACACCGCGACCGTGCTGCTCCGCTCGGCTGGCGCCCTGAAGGCAGACGCGGCGCTCGGCCAGGTGACCGTGGTCGACGATCTCGGCGCGGCGCTGGCCCACTTCGAGTCCCACGGCGGGGCGGTCGTCGCGGCAGACGGCACCCGGATCGCGGCGGACGGCGTCGTGCGCCTGGGCCCGCCGGACCCGGCCGGGGCGCGGCTGGCCAAGGCCATGGCCGATCGCGACCTCGCCGAGCAGACCCTCGAGCGCGCCCGCGCGGCCCTGCAGACCGCCCGTCAGACCCTCGCCGACGCCGAGCGCGCACGGGACGACGCCGACGTCGCCCACGCCGAGGCCCGCGAGGCCCTGCTCCAGCTCGGCGCCGAGCTCGAGGCTGCCCTCGCCGACGAGCGCACGCGGCGGCGACTCGACGAAGATGCAGGTCGAAAGGAGATCCGCGACCGCTCGGAGGCGGACGAGGCCGCCCGCCGCAAGGCGCTCGACGACGCGCTCGGACGGCTGGGGCGAACGTCTGCGCGAGACCTCGATCAGGCCCGCGCGATGCGGGACAAGGTGCTCGCCGCGCTGGAGGAGGACGCATCCGCCGCCGAGGCCGCGGTCGAGGACCGGATCGCCCTGGACCGCGAGCGCATGGTCTCCGAGGCGCGCGATCAGGCGGCCGCCGCGGTGACCGAAGCGACGGATGCGCTGGAGGTCGCTCGGCGGGCAGTGCGGGACCACCGGAGCGCGGTCGAGGCCGGCCGCGAGTCCCAGGACGCACCGGTGCAGGCGGCGCGGGAGGCGGTCGCCCTGGCCCGCCAGGAGCGCGAGGCCCGGCGCAAGGAGCTGTCGGTGCTCACCGAGCGCCACGCCGCGGCCGAGCTGTTCCTCACCCGCGCCGAGGCCAGCGTGGAGGCCGCGACCGGCGCCCATGCCCGCGCCGAGCAGGCCCTGCGTGCGGCGACCGACGCGGTGGCGGCGAGCCAGGCCCGCGGTGAGCAGGTTCAGGCCAGGCTCGCCGAGGAGCAGGCCGAGGCCCGTGCCCAGGAGGACACCGCGACGTCTGCCCGGGAGGCGCTCGAGGCCGCACGGCTGAAGCTCGCGGAGGCAGAGACGGCGCGGGATGCGGCGGCTACCGCCCGCGCCGGGGTGGAGGTCGACGCGGCCACCTGGGCCGAGCGCTCCCGGTCGGCGGCGGAGGCGATGGAGAGCCTCGCCGAGCGTCGGGATGCCGCCGTCGAGCGCCTCAAGCGCCTGCAGGCCTCCCTGGAGGAGATCCGGGTCGGGCTCGTCGAGTCCACCAAGGCCCTCGCCGACGCGACCGCCGAGCGCGAGGTCGCCGACGTGCAGCGCGCCGAGTCCTGGGAGCGCCTCGAGCGCGAGCGGGAGCGTCTGAAGGAGCTGCGCGACGGTGTGCGCACCGCCGAGGAGGACCTGCACCGCCTCACCGAGCAGGAGCTCGCCCTGACCCGCAAGGTCGACGGCCTGCGCGCTCGCGTCGAGTCCGTCCGTGAGGACATCGAGACCCTGCGCGCCCGCATGGACGAGCGCTACCAGCTCTCCGTGCCCGGCCTGCTCGACCAGCTGGATGCCCGCGGCTCGCTGATCCTGGAGCCCGATCCTGCAGTCACGGTCGAGGTTGAGGTCGACGGCGTGGTGATCCCTGCCATCCAGGCCATCGCGGTGACGGGCTCGGATCTGACGGACGAGGAGGGGATCGCCGAGCGCGTCGAGGCCCTGCAAACCGCCCGCGCCGAGCTCGAGCGCATCGGTGACGTCAACCTGGCCGCGCTGGACGAATGGACCGAGGTCCGCGAGCGCCATGCCGATCTCGAGGCCCAGCGCGCCGACCTGGAGGCGTCGGTCCAGCGGATCCGAGCGGCCATCGCCAAGATGAACCGGACCTGTCGGCAGCGCTTCCGCGACACCTTCGACCTCGTGAACGCGCACTTCCAGGAGATGTACCCGCGCCTCGTGGGCGGCGGTGCCGCCAGGCTCTCCCTCACCGACGAGGAGGACCTGCTCGAGACCGGCGTCGACATCTTCGTGCAGCCCCCCGGCAAGCGCCTGCAGAACCTGTCGCTGCTCTCGGGCGGCGAGAAGGCGATGACCGCGATCGCGCTGATCCTGTCGCTGTTCAAGGTCAAGCCCTCGCCCTTCTGCGTGCTGGACGAGGTCGACGCCCCGCTCGACGAGGCCAACGGCAGCCGCTTCAACGAGGCGCTCCGGGAGATGGCCCAGCACTCCCAGTTCATCGTCGTCACCCACAACCGCAAGACAATGGAGTGTGCGGCGACCTTGTACGGCATCACGATGCCCCAGCCCGGCTGTTCCCGCCTCGTGTCGGTGCAGCTCGGCTGATCTGCCGGCTTGCGCGCGCTAACGTGCGAGCGAGCCAGGAGGTCGGATGGAGCCCGAGCAACCCGAGTCCATCGAGTCCGTGCCGGACGGTGCTCCCCAGGACGCACCGCTGTACTACGACGGTGGAACCCTGGCGATGGTCGGGGGGCTCTCCGGCCTGCTGGTCATCGTCGCCATCGCGGTCGTCGTCGGCCTGCGGCTGCGCGGTCGCCCGACCCCCGAGTTCCAGGAGCCGGAAGAGCAGGTCATCCCTGCAGAACACCGCGGCGAGCTCCCCGAGATCCCGACCCCGGTCGCACCTGTCGCGGGCACCGGCCTCGTGGGTCGTCTCCGGGTGGCCCTGTCCCGCAGTCGCGAGGCCTTGCAGGGTCGCTTCGACGCGCTCTTCGGACGGGACACGGTGGACGACGCCCTGTTCGAGCAGCTCGAGGAGACGCTGCTCACGGCGGACGTGGGCGTTCACACCACCGACGCCATCCTCGGCGAGCTGCGCGAGCTCGCGGGCAAGGGGGACGCGGACCCGGACGCCCTGCGCAAGGCGCTGCGGGAGGCCATCCGCACCCGCCTGGCTGCAGTCGACAGCGACCTGACGCGGCCCGACGGCGCCAAGCCGTGGGTGATCCTCGTGGTCGGGGTCAACGGAAGCGGCAAGACCACGACCATCGGCAAGCTCGCCGCCCGGTTCCGCGACCAGGGCCTGTCGGTCATGCTGGCCGCCGGGGACACCTACCGCGCCGCTGCCGCCGACCAGCTCGCCATCTGGGCCGAGCGATCCGGTGCCGACATCGTCCGCGGCGAGCCTGGCAGCGATCCCGGAGCGGTCGTGTACCAGGCCATCGAGGCCGCCCAGGCACGCGGGCTCGACGTCGTGCTCGTCGACACCGCAGGCCGCCTGCAGACCGCACGTCCGCTGATGGAGCAGCTCTCCAAGGTCCGACGGGTCATCGAGAAGCGGATGGAGGGTGCACCCCACGAGACGCTCCTCGTGTTGGACGGCACCATGGGCCAGAACGGCCTGTCCCAGGCGCGGCTGTTCCACGACGCGACGCCCCTGACTGGCGCTGCGGTCACCAAGCTCGACGGCACGGCCAAGGGGGGCATGGTGCTCACCCTCGCCGCCGAGCTCGACCTGCCGATCAAGCTCATCGGCATCGGCGAGCAGGTCGGCGACTTGCAGGACTTCGACGCGGACGCCTTCGCCGACGCGCTGGCGTGAGCCCGGGGTGGGGCATCGGCCGGGCGGCCACGTTACACCCGGCGTGATGAAGGTCCGCATCACCATCCGAGGACGCACCTACACCGTCCGGAGCGACGAGGACGACGTCGACCTGCAGCAGGTCGCCGCCTACGTCGACTCCAAGATGGACGAGATCGCGGGCCGCAGCTCGGCCGGGTTCGACGAGTACACCGTCGCCATGCTCGCCTGCCTCAACATCGCGTCCGAGTTCGAGCGCTACCGTCGCCGCATGGACGGTGAGCTCGAGGGACTGGACCGGGATCTGGCCGCGGCCGAGGTCGTGCTGCGGGCGGCGATGCCCCAGGACGAGGAAGCCGGATCCGGCGCAAGCGGTGAGTCGGCAGATGCGGCGGTCGAGGCCGCCGAGGCGTGAGCGCGACGCGCCCGGCCCTCAAGCTGTCGGTGCGGACTCTGTCGCGCGTGTTCTCGGTCCTGATGATCATCGCCAGTGGATCCGTGCTGGCGATTGCTGCCTGGTTGGATCCAGCGACGGAGGCCGGCCAGGGGACCCACACCCAGCTCGGGCTGGGGGAGTGCACGGTGCTTCAGCTGACCGGCTGGCCCTGCCCCATGTGCGGCATGACGACGACGTTCTCGCTGATGGCGCACCTGCAGCCGCTCCAGGCCCTGTGGAACCAGCCCTTCGGGGTGGTCCTGTTTGCCAGCACGGCGGCGGTCTTTGCCATCGGCCTGATCGAGCTGATCCAGCCGCGGGACCGCTGGCGGCGGATCTGGGCACGCATGCTGGCCGTCGAGGGCTGGCTGGCGGTGCTGTTCCTGGGCGGGCTCGGCCTGTCATGGGCTTGGAAGATCGCCCTCATGCGGGGTTGGCTGGGCTGAATCGCGCAGGGCCCGAAAATCGATCGATTTTATCTTTGACGCCCCCCCCAGGAAGCCATAGATGTCGTGGGCCGGTCGGAGCGACGCTCCGGTTGGCCGGTCGTGGGCGCTGCCCCGACCCCCCACTGAGAGGCCCTCCAAGTCTCTCAACAAGGCCCGGATCACCCGCAAGGGTGAACAGGCGCTGCTCTCTGACATCCAAGCAGAAGTGGAAGGCGAGCGTTCCGCCGAGTCGGATCCTTCGGGTTCCGGGTCGGCCCCATACTAGAGAAAGACCTCATGGGCCTACGGGTTCTGTGAG
>MDTC01051476.1_pt1 | contig 12146 bp, 8 predicted proteins | sample 811181 | NCBI WGS metagenome assembly MDTC01 (sample SAMN05326644, study PRJNA326480) | marine metagenome | isolation source: seawater | place: Pacific Ocean: North | collected 2011
TCTTTCTAATCATTTCGGTGGCATAAAAATCAAAATTTTCAGGGGTGTGCAAAAAACCAGACTCAAGTAGTCTTATTTTTAGTAATATTTTTAACCAATACTCATTCATCTCCGGGCCGTCAACAGGAGGTTGGGACCTCTCAATTCGAATGGTTTTCGTCTGTCCATTACACCTGTCCCGGTCGATGGCTTCATATGTGCTGAACTGCGTATAGAAGATGGTATAAAGCTCCATAAACTTATTTCTTATATTCAATAATTCATCTAAATAGGCTTTTCTATAGTATGTTTGAAATATGTTTTCGTAACTAACACCCTTGTTACTCATATACTTCTGTGCGCCCGTTAATGTTCCGGCACTTTTCTTATCGACTAACCCAGAGGCCAAATTATAAACTAAACGCCAGGGAGCATTCTTATCAATCATAAATCCAAACTTCTTAACCTCATTGACAAAAAAGAAAAAATTAGGATCGCTAATATATTTAAGCACCTTTGCATTGTCCTGCAACCCAAAACCTTCGGAAGCTATGTCGATCATTAGACCACTGGAGTATGGGGAAGCATGTACGGTCGTTATAAAGCCTGTTTTTGTCAAGGGGAATTTATCAATGATACGAATACTATATCGCAAAAATTCCCTAACAAAATCTTGAAAATTATTTATGGCCTCAAACCTCCTACTCTTATTTAAATAAGAATCAACAAAATTAGTGTACATTTGGTCGATATGGCTTCTGTATCTGGTATCCAAGTCGCCAGAACTCCAGGCTTTTGCGACTCTAAGTTTCGGACTGTATAGGCCATCTCTATTAATTAATCCAGCGGTGCCTACCCTGTTGACATTCTTTTTCATGTCATGGAATGCATCACAAACAAAGTCGACTGCAAAATGTGTTGCTTTACGTCCACCATAAATACTTTCAAGGTTTGAGTCATCTAATATAATAGCATCACCTACGTTGTCAACTCTCCCATAAAATAAATGCTTTCTCTGTATGTCAAAGTTTTTAACACCAGGAAAGTTTGGATAAAAATCATTTAAATTATTCTTAGAATTAAAAATTGACTCTACTACGTTTCGACCCATTTATCTCTTTCCTTGTGCTGTTTGTGTACCAATTACTTTTGTTTCGTATTTACCGGCAGTTATGGTGGACTGTACTTTGCCTATTAGGTGATACCCACCAAGATTCATTTGATAGGCCAGAGACCCTGCATCTTCAATCGACCCTAAACCGGCGAGACTTGGGTTGACATAGTAATACATACCCGGGCTGAATAAGGACGTTCCAATGAGGCTTAAATCTGTGTTATAAGGCAACTTCAGCTGCTCCATCTGATCAACACCCTGCTCTTCTGCTTGTTGTGACCTCAACTCTGTTAAGAAATTTATGTTAACTTTCTTAAAAGACATATCTTTTAAAAGTCCCATGTCAGACCCAATATTAAAGTGATATATTCCATCTCTTACATCCTCAGCTGGGTCGCCGCGGCGCTCCAGTAGCGACTTGGCAGTTGTCATATAAATCAGCAAATAATCATACGAAGTTTTGATCATCGATTCAGTAGACATTGGCTTGGTCACCTTGTTCGTATATTCTTGTTTAAATTCAGCGCTGTCTATGTCAAGAACACGCCGGGTGGGCAATAGTTCTTCTATTTTGCCAACTTGTCGGCCACATATCAAATGATCTGATCCACCAAAATCAACTTGTTTTCCAGGCAAGGTCAAAGCAACCATACTGGCCCGTGTGCCGCCGACTTTAAAAGATTTTGGCATACCAACACCCAGAGCCGGAACAACTAAGTTGTTTATTAAACTGGTGATGAAGCTACCTAAAGGCATTTGTGATCGCCGGCGTCTGACTATTTTATTAATAAACCAAGATCTAAAATAATTAAACGATACGGGGAATTGTGCCATATTGACTCTTTTAATATTTCCGTTAGAGTCTCTATATTCCATAGGGCCAAGAAGTATGCGCGCGTTCTTCAGCGGATATCCTAACGCCGTATTTTTATCATCTGGAGGAAAATAAGATTCTGTTCGGAATACAGATCTCATATCGTGAGGACCAGGTGGGCCAGTAAATTCGATGTTTTCTTTGAAATTTATTACCCCCATGCCGGCATTCTTACACGCCAATTCAATAATATCTCCAAGATAAATAAAATAAAACTTGTGGCTCTTGTTTGAAGATCCAAGTACTCCCTTTCTGGCGGGGTCTGGTTTCTTTTTTTTCTGGTCCTTTTCATCATCTTTTGATTCAGATTCTGACTCGATAGCTGACATTATTTGTTGCGCAGTATCATTAGCAATCTTTGGATCAACGGGGTCGGTGCGGTGGCACCTATTGATCATTACGCCTGTTGTTCCCTTTCCTATCGCAGTAGTCTTCGAGAGAAGGCTTTCTCTTCTTGTTATATTATTTTGCTCAATGCCGCGACCCGTGGGGTCGTCTTTAAAAACTATGCCCTTTGATGTCGCAATTGTATTAGCATCTGCATTGATGCAAAATAATCTTGTGCCATGTGAGCTTTCTGACTCATCATTCCCAGTAATAATCTGATCTACAAAACTCTTATACACATCTTTTTTGAACGCCCCTATTTTCTTTTTTATTGCCGCAATGGCAGCATCAATAATCTTGTCGTCTTTAAACCAACCAAAAATAAGTTCGTCATTTTCCTTAATTCTCTCAATTGGTATACCCACAATCTTTGGATCGATCTCTTTTAAAACAACATCTTTAAAGAAGGCGTCCTCACGAAACATCTTTCTTGCTTTATCTCTTGATTTACATTTATCGTCCTTACATCCGGGGCTTTTTAATTCTTTGTGAATTGAGCCCAGTTGTGCGATCATCTTAGAAACGCGAGACATGTTATACTGAGCGTCCGCTCTTTTGGAAATTGTAACTTGCCCATTCTTTGTAATTCTAAAAGTATTTTGAAAAATATTAACCTGGTTTGATCCTATAACTGTCTCTATTCTGCCGCGGTATTTTGCAGTCAAATCCACCTGGCCGTTCTTTTTAATTTTTAAATCATAGTCCAATAACGATAAAGCAACAATTAGATTCATTTTTTCTATATTAGCAATATTTCTAACATCATCTGCTGTAAGGCTTAGACCATTCAATTGTTCTTTGGAGGGCGCGGTGTATCCTACCAGGGCTTTTATCTCATAGTGCTTAGGGTTGTATGTTTCAGTATTTCTATCAATCTTTGCTGGCGCCCATGTGATTAAATCTAAATATCGTAACCCTCCTTTAGAAAAATGAGGTTCACCGGGAGGACTTGCTTGTAAATCTTTTAAACTCTTAAAGGTCAGTCTTAGTGTGCAGTTAATATTATTTTCTATCACACCATGTGTCTCACCGTTTTGCTCTATGCTAAAAGACTTTAAACCAATATTTCGCCAGGAAGGCCTGGTGCTTTCGTATGCTAAATAATCTTGCACAGTAGCAGCAGTCTCTTGGCCAAAATTATCTGAAAACCTAAACTCCTTATAACAAGGGGTGGGAAGCGCCACTATCTTTTGGTCATCTACAGACCCGTCCTCTTGAAATAAAGCCTCTTCATAATTAACCTTATATATACGAATCTTTGGTTGCATTAAAGATAAGGCAGAAGTCCGAATCTTATAAAAAACATCAATATTGTCAATGCCTCTTAGTTTGTTGACTATCTGCGTGGGATTGCCGTTGATTTGTCGAAATGTCTTATATTCAAACAAATGTTTGTTGGCGGTATAATAAGTTGCAGCTTGGTCTATGTTTTGTGAAAGAATATATTGCTCTAAATTTGATACATTTCTATCATCATTAGTAATCTTCTTCTTATCTTTAACCTTCTGCTTTTTAGCAGTAGATGCCTTGCCCTTGCCACCAGGAGTTGTAATATCTTTAGCCATTTTAATATCCTATATAAAATAAAACAGTTTCCAAGGGGACCGGTATATATATAACATCGCCTAAATTTAAATGAAATTCTGTTGGTTTTTGATTATAAAAAGCGATGACCCACCACATCTCTGGGTCACTATAGTATTCGTCTGCTAACTTAAAAAACCTGTCTCCAGTGGTCCACACATGAGCGATGCTGTTAAACTTTGACATATCATCAACGGACGGATGTTTGAAGGTGGGCGTGTTAAATTGCTTAATCTGCCCCATACCCCTTGTTTTCTTAAGGAATCTCTTATAAGCCTCTCGATCGTTAAGGAACACTCTTTGGTTTTTATATCTCATCTATAACATACCTCATTTAGCTTTAATCGGAGTCTCTACGCCACGTTGGTCGCCCAAGTCGCGCATCTGTAATTCGTCTTGTTTATCTTGTGTTGATCCGGGTGTGCGCGACGATACTGCCGGTGTCTGAGCGTCTTCATACACAGGGCCCGGAGCTGGCATATCCGATGTGTCACGCACCAAGCCAAAGTCATACGGATAACCAGTTGCCCCGAGTCCACCTCTCCACTGGCCGGTGCTGAAATCCCAGCCCAAAGAATGGTCATGAACAATATCCAAATTACAACTTATCTTCATTAATTTAGGAACAAGTATGTTTTTGCCAGCATTTGTACTATTTTCGAAGCCGGCTGATTTTATCAACCCGAAATCATCTTGGAAGGGCTTTATACTAACAAACCCCATGCTCGTATCGTGCTGCACATTTAAGCCTTGAATCACACAGAGAATACCTTGGCCGTCACTGGTCGGGGACGATATTAAATTGGCATGCCTTACGCGAAACAAAGGTGAAGCAGCAATAGAAGTAGCGGTATCCGTCTCTTTATAAGATGGATAAAGAGACGCCATCAGCCAACTCAAATTATTCAGATTGTCCAAGGCCATCGCTTTTGAACTGGCTGGCAAGGCCCAAGAAACTTGAATCGTTCTTTTGCTTTTACTCCAAATATAAAATGGGTCTGTTCGACCAAAAGGCTGCTCTGCGGTGTGTGTTGACTGGATCCTATCTGATATACTGTCAATGTATGCTATAAACTGGATGACAGGGGGTCTTTTAATATGCACTGGTATAAACTCTAATAGAGTTCCGGCCTCTGCTCCGGCAGAACTGTTAAAATCATTCTTCTTGAATTTAACATTCTGGAACGTTTGTTTCCCGCCGGCGTGGGCAGCAATTTCTGATTGAAAAAATTTAGGCATATAATTAGATCTCCGTTATGGACGCGTCGCGCCACCCATGTTCTCAAGAACAACACCAGTTATTTCCTTCCCGTCAACAGAAAGGGTGATATTCCCTAAACCCATATTCTGCAAATTCTCATTTAAAACTCGCAACTGTTCCTTGACTCCTTCAAACCCTTGGGTTGCCGCGTCACCACCAAGCGCCGTTGGTGAGAAAGACTCAGATAAGTTACCGGTGGCAGCGCCAATAGTGCCGAAGTTGGCTTTTAAAGCCTCAACAGGCGTAGGCCCGGTTTCTGGTTTTTCCGGAAAGACCCCCACTGCTTCACCTGCATCAATAAGGCCTTCAGTGATTGCTTGTTCGATAGGAATTCCTATTAGAGCACTGGCGCCTTCTAAAGCGGCTTTAAAAGCACCGAATGGTCCTTGATTAGCATTTGCCATATCCGCGGAAATGTTTGAAAGCTTAGTCATGGCGCCGAGCAGGCCCATGGCTGATTGTTCGCTGGACTGTAACTGATCCCTGCCCTTTTCAAAAGCAGTGAACATGGTCTTAGCTCCTTGAGATGCTGCGACCCGAGACTTTTTAACAAACTCTCTAAATGCGCCTCCAGTACTGGAAAGGTTCTTTTGGAGCTTTTCGCCAGAAGTCATGGTGCTTGTGATTTGCGCTTCAAGGTCCTGTTGAGACATCGCAGCAGTATCAATTCCAGCAGAAATCGATTCATAGTCTTCTTTACCACCCAACAATTTACCAGCGGCGTCGACGTCTAAATTCAAAGTACTGGCTATGACTTGCTTAACTCGACGATCAGCATCTTCAAAGCTCACGCCGGCTGCGTCCATTGCGTCTTGGATCATGCTGATTTTGTCTGCCGGGTCAGCATGCACCAGCGCATTAACATCCAGTAGAGTATCACCCATAACTGCATTGAATGCCTGCGCTGCATTTGCTGCTCCCTTAAATGTATCCAACCTCCCAGCCAACTTACCAAGCTCTCCTACAGCCAGACCAGTTGCAACAGACTGTGCCTCTAATTCTGCAAACACTTCAACGGCTCGATCACCGAATTGGGCCAATGTAGGCATTAGCCCGGTAAAATCTTTCATTGCCTGACCTACGTTAATTCCCAAAGACTTAGACACGCTCAAAAGAGATTTAATAGATTTTGTTGCTTGCATCGGCGTTTGACCAATAGATTTAGTAAAAGTATTAAGTGCTTTTGTAGACGTCCCTATGTCAACGCCAATCTTTTTCATACCAGCAACCAGGTTCGCCGTGAAAACAGTGGTCTCTTTATTCGCCTCCATGAATCCCGGGCGGAATAACATGACATTGTTTAAAAGACCTTTCATGGCCTCACCGGTATCCTGCGCAGAAATACCAACATTAACTAAAGGACGCTCCATTCCTTCTGGGAATAGCCCGGGCTCACCCATTGCGTGTAAGGGATCAAGAGCAAAGGTGAAGTTATCATACAGGTCTTCTGAAAATATGCCAGTATTTTTTACAATGCTTCTAAAGTTAGTGTCAATTGCAGGAGCCATTCCGGCCAGGCCGGCCCTAAGTGCTGTTAGTGTAACGCCACTATTGACACCAAACTTATTCATTGCGACGGACATCGCCATTAACTCTGGTGAATCCGCAAAGCCCTTAAGTAACTGCAAGGCGCCTGATCCGGCGGCAACGCCCACCTCTAAGCCCGATCGTAAGGCTTCGCCAATACTATTAATCTGCAGCTTTGTGTCGACTTCTCGTTTACGTGCGCGATTTGCAGCTGCATCTGCATCAGAGTTTGCGTCTGCAAGCATTTTTCTCCTGGCTTGATCGGCGCGTTGGCGAACTGATTCTGTTTTTTCAATTGCTTCTCGGACTCGATCTTCTGCTATGCCAGACTCTTTTTTATACTCCAAAAGAGTTTCCATTAACGCTTTTTGGTCCTCTAATACTTGTTTTTTCTTTTCATTTGTTTCAGCTTCAATTAATTTTTCCTGTTTTACAATACTTTCATCCTGAAGCTCCAAGAAGTTCCTAAACAATGCAGTAGAGTCACTGATTGCAGAAGTCATCTGAAAAGACAGTTCTCCTTGATATCCAGCAGCTTTCTCAAGTAGCTCAAGCCTCTCCCGTAACAGTTCATTATATTTCTCCTGTTCTGGTATGTTAACATCGGCCATTACTGCTTACACCTCTCGCTTGCTAATATAAATAGTCTGCAAGATAAAATAAGAAAACCCTATGCATTACACACAGGGTTTTAGCTTCTTGCGGTTTCTGCTGCCTCTCTCTGTAGGTCGAAGTATTCTTTTAATTTAGCTAAATACCAACGCCGCAACCCTACCGGTAAATTATAGGCTTCGATAAAACTCCAGCCGCCATGAAACTGCAATATGAAAAACTCTTCATAAACAGATTCCATATATTCTTCATCTAGGCCAAAAAAACTCCGCGGAAAGCGGAACCTCCACTATTTGTGATTTAAAGCAGTTGGAACACACAATGCTTTCAAGCAGTTCCACTCTTGGCGTCAAAGAAGAGTAAATATCTCTTAAAAACTTTGAGTCTCCTGCCGGCATGCTTTCAACAAAATTAATTATTTGACTGTAATTTGTGTTATCGTCAACAGCTACAATAAAAGTAGCTAACATTCCTGTGATTGTGTTTGTTCTACTTTCAGAATCATCATCAAGATATTTTTTTTCTTCTTTTCCAGTAATTGGTGAAATAGATACCTTTACTTTAGATATTGGTAATTCTACATCAAAGGTTCTATTTTCTTCATTAAAAATAATATTATTTTCATGAAGATACCTCTCATCAAAACAATCCCCAGTAATACTTGACTCTTTTAGATCATACACAAACTCATTCATACTTGCACATGCTTTACAAGGTACTGTGGCGTTATATTCGCTTCCGTAGCTGGATATTCTTGCAGCCATCATGATTGCGGTTTTATCAGCCAGCAATAAACTATTTGGATCAACGTCTTCGACAATCAAACTCTCCAAAAGACGTTCAATCATAACGCCTTTTTTGATCAAAGCTTGTGAAGACAATATATCCTCGTCTTTGGCCGTCATAAACTTAATTTCAACCGTTTCTTGGTTAAAAAATGGGTGTCCTTCAGGATAAAAGACCCCCCTTGACGGCAGCTCAACAAATTCAGTCGGAACCACATAAGCCAGGTTGGCTTGCGATGTGGCAGCAGGCTGGGGGCGAGCTTGGGGCCCCGTGCGCCTCTGATTATTTCTCATTTATGCCTCTCTTTTCTATTAACCTAAAGGTACTCCGCCATCCACAGAACTATAAGTAGCATAATCATAACTGATATCGACAGTAACGTTAATGATCTCTTCACTACCATAATCCAAGGTGTCAGCAAATTTAACACTCTTTAGGAATGCATTCTTAAGTGTCCACTCTTCAACGTAGTTGGTTGCGTCAACAGGCCCGCGCACTTCGCCAGGATCCACGCCGGCCGGCAGAATGATTCCGCCGCCGTCTAATTGTTTAATTGTAACTTCACCAATGGTCCCCACGGTACCAACCTTCGTAACGCCGGTCAACAGGCCGGCCTCATCAACTGGCTCAACGTAGCCGGAGTTGCGGAGAGCATTGTAGAATTTGGATCCAACATTTGGCTCAAGAGCATCAATAAATGTAACTGAAATGTCTTGCCACTTTACAACACCAGGAAACTTAAAAACATGATTCAAAACATTATGCTCTTTAATAGCCATATCGTAAGACGGCTTTGCAGCGGTCTTTGCCATAAAAGTTAAATCTGATAACTCCGAGAAGTTAACCAAAAAGCGGAAAGCTCTTTTTGGCTGAAAGCCCCCGGGTCCTGTATTTGAAAAGAATGCCATGTATTTAGTCTCCTGTTACTTATATAATTAGTGTTTTCGAAAATTAATCGTCAAAAGAAGCCCCGCTCCTGGTGATAATAAAGTCAAGTGCGATAAACTCAATCGACCGTGCAGGCTTCAAGAAAATCTTCGCATACATGATATTTCTATCAACCAAGTCAGGGGTTGTGGTATCGGTGTCCAACACGACCTTGAAGTCCATCAAACCATTGCCAGCTTTAATTCCCTCAAGGAAGGGAATAACTTGACCCTTGAACCGATCCCAAGTGGACTGGACGTTTTGGTCAAAAAGAATATTTGATGCAATTCTGGAAATCTCCTTCTTCGTGTGAATAAGGAGTCTTCGAACATTAATCCTGTCCAGAGCCGAAGGCGTAACCTGTAAGGTCTTCTGACCAAAGATTACGATACCCTCCGCAGGGAAAGTAGCAATCGGATTAATATTTGCATCATAAAGCTCGTCTCTATTGTCGGAGGTCAGGCGTTGCCTTACACCAACCACTGGAAGCCCAGCAGAGCCTTCGCTTAAGCCGCCGCGGGTGAAACCAGCAGGGGCAAACCACACAGCAGACTTGCGCTGTGCGCTTGAGAAAGTACCCAAGGCAACCACTGAGGGCGGCACGTAGAGCATACTATCCGAGAAGATATCGCGGATCTTCACGAACGGATAGAAAGTGCAACCATAGCTGGAGTTGATGGCCATATCCTTGAACTCTCTAACAACATCAGTTACAGAACCTAAGTTTCCGCTGTCTGTGTCGCCGTCGGCGCGTTCATGAGGAGGCTTGTAGTTACCAGCAAGGTCGATAATCGCCAAGGCATCTCCACGCTCTTCAGCCGCATTAACCAATTGGCTATTGAGGCTCGTGTTAGTGATACCAGGCATGGCAATTAAGTCATACTCCAAGAAGTCTTTATCTGCTGCCATATCGACAGCCTTCTTAAGGCTGTAGTATGTGCTATTAGCGGAGACCGTTGAGGTATCCATATAGCTGTTACGAAGCGGATCAGGTTCAGTTACATCAAACCCATCAAACCCACCGAACATTGGAGATGTAAATCTATCAAACCCACAATCCGAGCCAGTTAGGACATAGAAAGAGCCAGAGCCCGCGGAGAAGGACGATCCATCGGCGCGCGAGCCTGAAGCGTGGTGAGCATGATCTGAAGCACCCACGTCGCTCGGCTTGATATCTTCCAAGGTGAACGCCCAAGAGTACTGGGTCTCTCCGGAGGTTGGATCCCCTAACGGATCCAAACCTGCTGGTGCGCCGCGAAGAAGGTCAAGATTAGCTCGATCAAATCTTTTTGTGCCCTTCACAGAAGAGTTGTAGCCAAAATAAGCCTTACTCGGCGTCACCAAATCACCCTCTGAGGAGGAAACTCTCAATCTCGTAGTTGGAAATTGTATCGAGGCTGTAAAAGGAGCAGACGCGCTAACCAATACGTTCTGTCCGAGGGTGGCTGGCGTATATTGTGATGGGAAGGACCCTGAACCATCAGCAAGAATTGTTTGGTAGCTGCACCCGAGGGCCACTTGGCTGCCGCTAATCGAGTGTGTCTCTACAACCACCGGGCCGTATACGCCCATGGGCAAGAGACCTTCGCCTTCAGCATTGGCAATTGCATCAGAAACCTTGACACGAATATATTGTGAGCGGTTGTCGTTATCTCCAAACTCACGGACAAGGTTGTTTGTGCTATCAAAGTCATAATGCTTATCACCAATGACGCGGCCAATATACTTAGGAGATGTGGGTTTTAAATTCACGCCGGAGAACTGTTCCAACACTTTCGGATTGTTATCACTGTCAGTCGCGTCTCTCACAGCTACAGTGAATGTACCATATTGATTGTATTTATCGGTCGGCGGTTTAATATCTTGAATTGAGATTTTAATATCGCGATTTGCAACTTCGCCATTGCCTGGGTCTTGAGTGCGGCCAGCGCCGCCGAGGGCGTAGAAGCGGAATAACTTCTCTGTATGAGAAGCGGGGGCAAAAGATGCTGTCTCACCACCGCGGGTATCCTGCGAAAAGAACCACTGTGTACCGGCAGCTTTTGCTACCTGCTTGTGGTTAGCCCACTTGCCAACTGCATTTCCAGATCCCTCAAGGGCTAAAATCACCCCAAAGAAGTCGCCGCTGTCGGAATTGGTGACGCCAGCAATTTTAAGCTTACTATTTTCGCCATTCCTGACATTAGACTCGAATGTCTCTCCCAGCCAATAACCCGCAGTGGAGCCCGCTGGAGTGACGGCGCTATTTGTTAAAGTAGGATTGGTGTTGAATACTTTGCGAATGAAATTGCTCGAATCACGGTCAAAATTAAATTTCGCGGATTTTTCAACTGCTGAAGCATCGTCTAAAATCTTAGCAGTAAATTCCAAACCAGAGTAGCTCTGGATCCACATAGAAGCTGAACCGGTTGTAGCTACTGGTCCCCCCAGGTGGGAGCTGCCGCGCGAGGTACCATCAAGAACGACAGCGCCGTTATTGACATACCAAACAGCAGCCAATGTGCCAGTGCCAAAGTCTGCGGAAGCAGAAGGTACGATAAATAGACCATAAGCGCCGCCAGTCGTAGAGCCAGTGGTACCGTGAGAAGTTTCAGTGCCACTGGAGTTTTTAGTACTCCAGCCTGCCAAGGCTTTAAGCGAATCCGCTGCAGCCGTGGAGGACTCATCACCCAAGACGCGGAAAACAGTGCAAGGTGAGTTATTCCTCAACCAAGCCTGGGCGGCGTAAGCAGCATAAGTGGGAGCAGTAGGGGCACCAGTACGCCAAACATCCCCCGCTGCGTTACCAGCAGAAGGATACCCAAAGAGAGAGACAAATTCCTTAAACGAATTAACCTTTACAGGCCTGTTGGCTGGTCCTTTAGTAAAACGGCCAATAATCATTGGGCCCATGCGTTCTGGCAAGGCCGGTATCCCTGATTCGTCAATCTCTTGTAGAAAGACCCCGGGTGAAATAAATTTAAACTTGTCAACTCCCATGTTTTTACTCCTCAGTATTAAGCGAGTTCATTTTTGATGAACTTTTTCTTTAATAAATAGTCCTGCTTATTCACAAAATCCTTTAAAATCTAAATTCCCCGTCTTCATCCTGAACA
>MDTC01057419.1_pt1 | contig 12146 bp, 15 predicted proteins | sample 811181 | NCBI WGS metagenome assembly MDTC01 (sample SAMN05326644, study PRJNA326480) | marine metagenome | isolation source: seawater | place: Pacific Ocean: North | collected 2011
CATCAAAGCCATCAGACCGACATTTTAGAAATGCTTGGGCGATTTCTGGTAAAGTTATAGCTGAAGACATGACTAAGGCTAAAGAAATATTTAAAGACAAGATAAGGGAAGTAAGAACACCTTTATTAGAAGCTGAAGATGTAGCATATATGAAAGCATTAGAAGCAGATGACGCTTCTGCTAAAACTGCAAGTGTAAATAAAAAGAAAGCATTGAGAGATGCACCTGCGGCAAAAGCTATTACAGATGCAGATACTATTGATAAGTTAAAAGCAGCGTGGGATACATCTGTACTTGGTGACAGCCCTTACGCATAAGGAGTAAACTATGGCTTTAACTAAAGTAAGAACGGCTGGTATTAGTGGAACTTTATCAGCAGATAATATGCCTGATGGTTCTTTGATAGAGTTGCACTCTGTATCCACAGGTGTAGCCGTTTCTGAAATTGCTTTTAATAGCACTTACATAACAACTGCTTATGATGATTACCTTATGATTGGAAAAGCTGTAACACCTGCTACAGATGGTGCTGAACCAATGATTAGTATTTCAATAGACAATGGTTCTAATTTCAATGTTGCTGTTGATAATGGTAGACATTATACCCAAATAACTGGTGCTAGTCATGGTGTAGAAGCAAATAGACATACCGCAGGGGAAATTCAAATAGGAACAGATTTAGGAAATGACGCTAATCAAGGTCATGTATTTCATGCACATTTTTTTAATCTTAATAATACAAGTTTTAATAAATATATGTTTTATCAATGTTGTGGCAAACATCAATCTGCCGAATATAAATGGGATGGTGGTGCAAATATAGAAACAACAAGTGCAATAAATTATTTAAAATTTCACTACAGCACTGGTAATGTTGCCGCAGGTTCAAGGGTAGCCTTGTATGGCATAAAGGGGAGTAATTTTTAAATGCCATACATAGGAAAATCACCACACTTTGGAGTAAGAAACAGATACATCTATCAAGCCACAGCAGGGCAAACCTCTTTCAGTGGATCAGATAGTAGTTCCCTAGTTCTATCATACAACGACAGTTTGTACATGGATGTGTATCAGAATGGTGTGCTGTTAAAACCCGGAACTGATTATACAGCGACAACAGGCACAACAGTTGTTCTTGTCACAGGTGCAAGTTTAAATGATGTAGTTGAGATGATTGTATATGATGTGTTCAGCGTAAACAATGCTTATACTAAAACTGAATCAGATACTCGTTATCCGTTCAAAGGCAACAACAGTATTATAAGATTAAATGGTCAAACTATATCAAATGATATTACAATAGATAGTGATGAGAATGGTCAAAGTGCAGGTCCTATAACACAAAATGCTACAGTTACTGTTAATGGTTATTGGAGTATCGTATGACAAGTCAATTAAATGTAGACACAATCGTAGACAAAGCAGGCAGTGGTGGTACAAATGTTAAGGTAGGCAATACATCTACTTATGTTTCAGATGGTGGTAGTAATGTTACACAAAATCTTGTACAGGGAGTGCTAAAAGCATGGGTTAGAATAGATGGCACTGGAACTGCCGCTATTGATGATTCATTTAACTGTGGAAGTTTAACCGACAGTGGCACAGGAATTTTTTTCGTAACAAGAACTAATAATATGTTATCTGCTGATACTTATATTGTTACTGAAGGACAGTTTGTTAATTCTGTAAACACTAGTGGTGTAGATTGGTCTGTAACAACAACAGCAACAGTTCGTCTATCTGTTTTTGATACTAATTTAACAGATCGTGACCCTATGGGTTACAGTGTTGTAGGAGATTTAGCATAATGGCAAGTATACTAAAAGTAGATGCAGTTCAAACAACAACAGGAAAACCTCTTGTTAATAGCACTGGTTCTGTATTGCAAGTAAAACAAACTACCAAGACTGATGTTCAAAGCATACAAAGTACAACACTCTTAGAAATTGGAGATTTAAATCTTACGATTACACCTTCTTCAACTTCAAGTAAAATATTACTTATGGCTGCTCCTTCTTTAAGTGGTTATGGTCACTACGATGCTTTACTACAAAGAACTGTAGGTGGAACAGATACTGTTTTACTTAGAGGAGATCAAGTAGGTTCTAACAGGGCAAGAAGCCATTTTCACACATATAGAGTGACTAACTATCTTACTACATATGGAGCTGAAAATGCTCATCTACAATATTTAGATAGTCCAAACACTACATCAGAGATTACTTATAAAGTATTAGTTGGAACTCCAAATGATGCTAGCAGTTATATTGTATATATAAATCGTCAGTATTCAGATGGAGATAGTGCTTGGGCTGGAACTACAGCTTCAGTATTTACAGCAATAGAGATAGCAGGATGACAGATATAATACACGCAATTAAAGCATTAAAAGCAGATGCACAAGTTAGTGTAAATGCAGAAGATATTAATCAGATTACATGGGTTGATGGTAATCCAACTAAAATTACCAAAAAACAAATTCTAGATAAACAAGCAGAGCTTAAAACTATTTATGACAACAACAAGTACCAAAGAGACAGAGCAGAAGCCTACCCTTCTATTGAAGACCAGTTAGACGATTTATATCACAATGGTATTGATGGTTGGAAAAAGACTATTAAGGCAATAAAGGATAAATATCCAAAGGGTTAAAACATGGCAAGTGAACTAAGAGTAAATACGTTAAAGGATGCAAGTGGCAATAACTCTGTAGCAACGAGTATTATAGCTGAAGGAACAATTAAAACTTGGGTAAACTATGATGCAGCCGACCAAGCAACAAGAGGTAGTTTTGGACAATCAAGTCTTACTGACAGTGCTACAGGAACTTTTGTAACTAATCACAGTTCTAATTTTAACAGTGCTACAGATAAATGTGTAATAACTGGTATATGGGATACAAGTGATGATGGTGGGTCTGACCTTTCAGGTTCTGTAAGAGGACATTGTGACATAAATCAAAATGGCAGCATTGCTGCTAGTTCAAGTTCGTTAGCTTTTGTATCTGCTTATGGTGCTAGGTCTAGTAGTGATGGGGCTGCGGCAGATACAGATGCTAATTATATTTCAATATTAGGAGATTTAGCATGAGTAAAGCAGCAGAATTAGCGGCATTGATAGGCAGTCAGTCTTCTTTAGCAATCCCTAACATGATAATAAACGGAGATTGTCGTGTAGCACAAAGAGGAACGTCTTTAGCAAGTATAACATCTGGAAGTAATTTTCAAGTAGACAGATGGAACTTTCAACCAAGTGGACACGGAACTTGGACACTATCTCAAAACAGTTCAACAGGTCTAGCAGGATTTGAAACATCTGTAAAAGCATTATGCACTTCTAATGGTGGTACACCTGCAGGTGCAGACTTTGTAAATTTTTTATATAATATTGAAGGTTATGACACTCAAAGATTAAAGTTTGGACAATCTGATGCTGAAAGGTTTACTGTATCATGGTATGTAAAATCAAATAAAACTGGAACTGGTATTGTTGAAGCACAAACAACACATAGTAGTGGAACAGTTGAAACAACAAAAACTTATACAATATCTCAAGCAAATACATGGGAATTTAAATCTGTAACTTTTCCTGCAAATACTGATTTTGAACAAGTAGCTGCTAATAAAACTACATTAAGTGGTTTAGGTCTTAGATGGGCTATTGATTCTGGCACAAACTTAACAAGTGGCACTGCACAAACTACTTGGGCGAATCAGACTCAAGCAAATAGATGGGTAGGACACGATTTAGGTATAGGCAGAGCAGATGATGATTATATGGAAATTACTGGTGTACAGTTAGATATAGGTGATGTTGCTCAACCATTTAAACATGAAAGTTATGGAGATAATTTACAAAGATGCCAACGTTACTTTTACAAGTTTATATCAAACCATGACTACGGACCATTAGGAGCAAATGGTATGCAGATTAATACTAACTCTACATCAGGGGTTATGTATCAAGGTCAACATCCTATAACAATGAGAACAGGTCCATCAATGGCAATAGGAGGAAATTGGACTGCTGAAGTGGCTACTGGAGCAGGTGCATTATTTGCGTTAACAGGAAGTGTAAGGTCAAGTGATTTATTTTGGCAATCACAAGAACCAATACCTTCTAGTGGTGCTAGTGATGGTGCTGCAGCTATAGTATATGGAAGTGGTGATGATGATGCCTTTCTTTCTGGTGATGCAGAACTATAGGAGATTATATGGATATTAAATCGGCAAAATATATAAAGGATACATTAGCTAATGATGGCAGTCATAGTAACATAAGAGTAATTCTTAATAATGGAGTGGTTATGGCTGTTCCTATAAATACAGAAAACTCAGACTATGTTGAATTGATGAGACAAGTTGATGCAGGTGAACTTACAATAGAAGAAGCAGACTAAGCTATGTCATTCTCGTCTGTAGCTTTTTCTCAAACACCATTTGGAGCATCAGGTGATGTATCAGCCTTTGCTGTAGGTGTAGTAGGAACAACAGCAATAGGCACAGTTACGGCAGTAGCATCATCAGCCGCTCAAAATTTAACAGGTGTAAGTGCAACACTTTCTATTGGAACAGCAACAACAACTGTTGCTATAGTGCCTACAGGTGTAGCAACTACAGGTTCTCTAGGAACAGTTACATTAACAGCAAATGCTGATATAATATTAGCTAGTGCTGTTGGTACGTTTACAGCAGGAACAATTACTGCTACAGGTGTTCAGTTTGATTTTGAAGCAGTTAAAGATCAGTTTGATATATCAAGAGTTGTATACGTCAAGGCAAAAAGCACAGCAGATGAAAGAACAGTAAACGTAAAAGAAGAAATAAGATTAACATTTGTAGCAAGACAATCATCATCAGATGATAGAACAATAAGAATAGCAGCATAGAGGAGTTAGATTAAATGTCATTCAGATGGCCCATTAAAGACCCTGATGAACAGTTAGATTATAGTGTAGATTGGTCTAGGTTTTTAGGAACAGCAACTATAAGTAGTGTTGCATGGTCTGTAAAATCAACTGAGTATGGAACTGAAACTACACTAGCTAGTGGACAAACCCTTGCCACTGCATCTAGTAGTGCGACTTCTGATACCATACAAAATGTATCCCAAACAAATACAACAACTGTTGCAACAATAAATATTGCAGGTGGTACTGCAAATAGAGAGTACACATTTTTTTGTTCAATGACTGATAGTACAGGAAGTACAGCAAAGAGAAGTGTTAAACTAGCTGTGAGAGATAAGTAATGGCATATAATTTTTTATCAATTGTAAATGATGTAAACAGAAGATTGAATGAAGTAGAGTTAACGTCTACTAATTTTTCTACTGCATCAGGTTTTTATAATCTAGCAAAGGATGCAGTCAATGCTTCAGTAAGATATATCAACCAATCAGAATATGAATGGCCCTATAACCATGTACTTCAAGAAGATACATTGACAGCAAGTACAGCAAGATATCCATTTCCTGATGATGCAAAGACAATTAACTTTAGGAGTTTTAGAATAAAAGAAAACGATACTTTAGGTAATCAAACTATGAAACTAAAAGAGTTAGCATATAATGAATACCTAGAAAAGTATGTTGATCAAGAATATAAAACTGATCCTGTAAAAGGAGTTCCAAGATTTATTATATATGCTCCATCTTTAGAATACATACTACAACCTTTACCTGACAAAGCATATGAATTAGTTTATGAATACTACAGAATAGCTGTAGAATTAGAGAACCATAATGATGTACCAAACGTACCTGAAAGATTTAAACATATCATAGTTGATGGTGCAATGCACTATGCATATTTATTTAGAGGTAATACGCAAGATGCTGTAGTAGCAAAAGAAAAGTTTGATGAAGGTATTAAACATATGCGTTCACTTCTAATAAACAATAATTATATTTATGTTAGGTCTTACATGACTCCTGTTGCAGGTGGTAGAGGTAGAGTTGGAACATCTTTAACAAATGCAGGTTCATCACTGGATTCACTATAAATGCCTACTACATGGAAAACATATCCTTTAGAATTTAAAGGTGGATTAATATCTAATCTATCTCCATTACAGCATGGTATGCAACAACCTAATACAGCTAGAGTGTTAAGTAACTTTGAACCATCTGTGCAAGGTGGATTTAGAAGAATAGAAGGTTTTCAAAAGTTTGATGATAATAAAGTGCCACCTTATGGTGAGCCTAAAGTATCTACAACAGTATCATCAGGTGGTAGTAGTATAGTTTTAGCGAACATGTTTTCATCTCCTAGCGTGAATGATACATTTACAGTAGCAGGTAATGCACAAGTTTATACTGTGTCATCTGTAGATACAACAGACTTAACAGCAAATAAAAGAGTTACAGTTGGTTTTACACCTAATCTTGTAGCAAATGCAACAGATCAAGTAGCTGTTACTTTTGTAACAGGTTCAGGAGATATAGAAGGTGTAGCATCTTTTGAAGATACAGCAGTTGTAGCAAGAGGTGGTAACTTATTTAGGTCAGCAGGTTCTGCATCTAATTGGACTAGAATAAATGTACCTGTGTACGGAACAGTATTAGTAAATGGTGGATCACAGACAGGAAGTACATTAGCCATAGATGGATTAACTGCCGCACCTCAAGCAGGTGACACGTTTACAGTAGCAGGTATAGCAAAGGTTTATACAGTAACAGCAGATGCAACTGTATCGTCAGGTGGGTCAACAATAAATATAAACCCTGCTCTTGCTAGTTCTCCTAGTGATGATGCAGCAGTTACGTTTTTATCATCTGATAGATCGTTAATGTCAAAGCATAGATTTGCTAGTTTTAATTTTAATGGCACGGAAACTTTAGTTGGTGTAGATGAAATAAACAAACCTTTTACTTTTGATGGAGCAACCTTTACATCAATAGACAATGCACCTTCAGATGTTATTGGAGCAACCCACGTAGCAAACTTTAAAAATCATATAATGTTTGCAAAAGGTTCTAATATAGTGTATACTGCATTATTTACAGCAGATGATTTTACAGCGGCATCAGGTGCAGGTACAATAAATGTTGGTGACGTAATTACAGGTATTGTTGTATTTAGAGAACAGCTAATTATATTTAGTGAAAGAAGAATACAAAGACTTGTAGGTTCATCAGAAGCTGACTTTCAATTACAACCTATTACAATGGACATTGGGTGTGTAGCACCTGATACAATACAAGAAATAGGTGGTGACATTTTATTCTTAGGACCGGATGGTATAAGATCATTAAGTGCCACAGATAAGATAGGTGATTTTGGTTTAGCTGTTACTTCTAAACAGATACAGGATGAGGTAACAAACTTTGTAAATAGAAATACATCATTTGCAAGTATAGTTATTAGAGAAAAAAGTCAGTACAGAATATTAGGTTTTAATCGTAGTATTACTACAACTTCTGCACAAGGTTTAATGGCTACACAATTACAAGAAGGTTTAGCTTGGGGTGAGCTTAGAGGTATAAGAGCATTTGTAGCAGACAGTAATTACAATGGTACATCTGAATTAATTGTGTTTGCACATACAGATGGGTATGTATATAAAATGGAAGATGGTAATAGTTTTGATGGTAGTAATATAATATCTACATTTGCTACACCTTTTTTTCCAGTTACTGATCCTAGAGTTAGAAAATCTTTTTATAAAATGTTTTTATTTACAGACCCACAAGGTAGTTTTAATTCAAACTTTTCATTAAAGTATGACTTTGCTGATCCATCTATAATACAACCTGCAACTAAAACAATATCTAATACAGCAGTTGCAAGTGAACAAGCTATATATGGTAATGTGCAGTTTGCTCATGGTGGATTAGTAAACAACGGAAGTAATTACAGTTCAGGTGTTACTACTATTGCAGTAGATAATTTATCTACATCTAATTTAATTGCAGGTGATACATTTATAATTGCAGGTCAAGGAACAGGATCAGGTGCTGATTTTGTACATACAGTATTTACACTATCATCTACACCATCTATAACAAACAATGCAGGTAATTTTACTTTTAGTCCTGCAACACCCTCTAGTTTAAATGACAATACTAAGATATCATTTAAAACTGTAAACTCTGTAGGTTCTTCAACGTATGGTGGAGAAAGTTTAAAAAGTATATTTGAAGAACAAACTACAGGATCAGGATTTACAGCATCATTACAGTTTGAGTCAGAGTCTACAGATGCTCCATACTCATTAGATGCTGTAACATTAGAATACGCAGAACATACACATTCATAGGATTTATTATGGCAGGTTACTCAAGAACAGATACGACAAACAATATAGCTGATGGTAATATTATCAACGCTTCAGATTTTGATGGAGAGTTTGATGCAATAGCTACAGCTTTTGGAACGTCAGGACATACGCATGATGGCAACCCAGAGAATGGTGGAGCTATAACTAAGATAGGTCCTGCTCAAGACCTTGTAGTTTCAGCTACTCTCGTTACACCAAAGACAACCGATACATTAAGTATAGGCACAGATGCTCTAGAGTTTAAAGATATATACATAGATGGTACAGCTTATATTGATGGACTAGGTAGAGATGTACTTGTAGCTACAGATAAAAAGATACAGTTTAGAGATGCTGCAATATTTTTAAACTCATCAACAGATGGACAACTAGATATTGATGCAGATGGTACAGTACAAATAAACACAGCAACGCTTGACATTGATGCAAGTTCTGAAGTTAATATATCAGGTGCTACAACAATAGGTGGTATTATAACTGCAACAACAGGAACACACTCTTTAGGTGCAACAAGTTTTAATGATAATGCTATAACTAATGTTGGAGACATACAACTAGACTCTATAACAGGAGATGGTGATACAGATACATCAATTACTTTTTCAGGTAGTAATATAATAACAATAGCAACAGGTGGTTCAAATAGATTGACAATAGCAGATGGTGCATTGTCTCCTGTAACAACTAATCAAATAGATTTAGGAACATCTTCTTTAGAATATAAGAATGCTTTCTTTGATGGCACAGTTACAACAGACGCACTTGTAGCTGATACAGCAGATATAGATGCAGGTACAATTGATGGTGTTACACTTGGTACAAACAGTGCCATAACACAGGCTGTCATAGATAATGTTAATATCAATGGTGCACAAATTGGACATACAGATGACACAGATTTAATAACACTTGCTGATCAAGCTGTAACAATTGCAGGATCATTAACTCTGTCAGGAGGTTTAACAGTAAATGGTACAACAACAACTGTATCAACAACTAATACTGTTGCAACTGATTCATTAATAGAGTTAGCAAATGGCACAAGTGGATCACCTTCTAATGATGCAGGAATTGTTATTGAAAGAGGGTCAGCTAATAATGCTTTCATAGGTTTTGATGAGAGTGCAGATAAATTTATAGTTGGAACAGGCACATTTACAGGAGCAAGTACAGGTGATCTTACAATAACTACAGGAACACTTGTCGCTAATCTTGAGGGCAATGTAACAGGCAACGTAACAGGCAACGTAACAGGTGATACAACTGGTACAAATATAGGTACATTAAAAAAGACAGCAAGTGATACAGAGTTTACTTTACCTGCTAGTGACGGAAGTGCAGGACAATTTTTAAAGACGGATGCATCTGGTAATTTAAGTTTTGGTACAGTTACATTAACAACCATTAATAACAACGCTGACAACCGAATTATAACAGGAAGTGGTACTGCCGATACATTAGAAGCTGAATCTGGTTTAACTTATAATGGTTCAACACTTGCTGCTACAGGAGCTATTACAGCCACAGGTAACATAAGCACGGCTTCAGGAACAGTATCAGGTGCAGAGGTTACAGCGACATCGGATGAAAGACTAAAGTCTGACATACAAACAATAGACAATGCTCTAGACAAAGTTATGAAGATGCGTGGTGTAACTTATACAATGCAAGCTGAAAAAGGCACAGGTGTAATTGCACAAGAAATAGAAAAAATATTACCAGAAGTTGTTGTGGATAATGAATATAAATCTGTAGCTTATGGTAACATGGTTGGTATTCTTATGGAAGCAATAAAAGAATTAAAAACAGAAATAAACGAACATAAACAAGGATGTAAGTGCCATGGCTCTACCGACTAGTGGCTCAATAAATTTAACAGCTATTCGTGATTTTTATGGGTTAAGTGGGTCTATAAATTTAACTAATTTACATAAGGGTGAAAATAATGTTGCTAACCCTGCTACTTATGCAGTAAGTAATTTTACTTATGTAGCAGGTACTAATGATGGTAGACCTATATCAATATACGATAATGGTGGTGTTGTTCCATCATTAGATACAGAAGCAAATCAAAACATACCTGAAAGTGGTTCTATAGATTTAACAGATTATTATGGTGGCTATAAAATAGTTAACCCAACTGTTACTAACCCTAATGATGGAAGTTCAGGTGTTTATTTAAGTTCATATGCAGCTCAAGTAGGTCGTTGGTCTGGAAACTCAATGCGACCTGACCTTGCTAATGGTGGCTATGCTTCTAATTACCAAGATGCAAATAGTGCTGTATCATATAGATATAACTTTGGTCAGTTAGTAACAATAATAGGTAGTGCTTATGGGGGTGGTACATACACTGGACATACTGAGGTACAGTTTAAACTTTCCCATGCAGGTATATATACTCTTGAAGGTATTCATGGAGGAACAGGAACAAATGGTGGGTATATTAGCTTAACTGGTACAGGAGTTAGTATAAAAGTAGGTAATAGAAGTAATCGTGATGCAAGTGATTATAATGATGGAGATAGTGTATCAGGAAACATATATATAAATTTAAATAGTCATCTTTATCTTGAAGCAACATTACCTGCTGCTACAACATTAACTATGAGAGCACAAACAACATCAGGAAGTGATGGAGACTATATGTTTTGTCAATTAAGAACAAATTGCAATTATAATAGGGCTGATTCTGGAGGAACAAGTTCTTCTGCACCTACAAACAATAATATGTTAACACAAGGATAAACTATGGAAATAAACCCTATACTATTTTGGAATGGAATACTTACAGTCGTAATAGCTCCTGCTATATGGGTCTTTCGTGGTATGTTTATGGAAATAAAAAGACTTGACATACTGTTGAATAAAACAAGAGAGGAGTATGCAAAACGTGATGACGTTAAGGAAGACATGCATACTGTAATGGATGCTCTTCAAAGATTAGAAGATAAATTAGATAAGATATTAATAGGTAAATAATTATGGCAACTTTTAAAGCATTTAAACCTGAAGCGATGCAACGTATTGCACGTTCAATGGGTCACATGGGTGACATGAATCAGTTTGAAAACTTCTTAATGGCTAATCCTGATAAGAGTGCAATGATGCGAAACTATAATGCAAGAGCTATGCAGATGGCTGAAGGTGGTGTAGTTAAAAAGATGCAAGAAGGTGGTGACACAGGCACAGGTACAGAGGAAGAAAAGAAAGACGATACTACTACTACACAACCTGCTACCGATCAAAATACACAAAGCATTATGGATTATACTATTGACCAAATACAAAAACCAAAAGCAGGAGAGGGTACAACAATAGACCCTAGTAAAATAGATGAAAAAGATGATCAATTTGTTGGAGATGATAAAGGACAAGTTGAAACAGACAAACCAAAAGTAGAAGTAACAAAGGGTGAAACTACAACAGCAGATGATCCAGTAAAAGTAGAAACAGAAACATATGATCCAACAAAAGTTGGTGATGCACCTAAAGCTGAAGCAAAGACAACACAAGTAACTGACGACATGTTAGTGAAAGCTGCTCAAGGAGATATGTCACCTGAAGAGTTAGCGACATATGATGCGGCTCTAAAAGCAGGACAAGCTGAAGTACAAAAGAAAGCTACTGTACAAGGTCAGTTAGAAATGTTGAGTGCTCAAGCTGAAGATGGACAGATACCATCATATGCTACAGCGGCAGTAAGATCAGCTATGAACGCTATGGCAGCTCGTGGGTTAGGTGCTAGTAGTATGGCTAGTGGTGCAGTATTTAACGCAATATTAGAGTCACAATTACCTATAGCAAAAGCAGATGCAGATACATTTGCAGAGTATGGTTTAGCTAATGCATCAAATGCACAACAAG
>MDTC01211172.1_pt1 | contig 12146 bp, 4 predicted proteins | sample 811181 | NCBI WGS metagenome assembly MDTC01 (sample SAMN05326644, study PRJNA326480) | marine metagenome | isolation source: seawater | place: Pacific Ocean: North | collected 2011
CCCACTCCCCCACTCCCCCACTCCCCCACTCCATCACTCCCGCGCACGCACGCACGCACGCACGCACGGAGGCGACGCGGGAGGGCCTTCATGCGTCGGTGAGGTCGATGACCGTGTGCCCTGTACTCGCCGTGGGCTGCGTCTCCTTGTCGTCCTTTGTCTCCTTCGCCTCCTTCTTGAGCGGCGTCTCCGCCGGCTTCGCGTACGGCTTCTTGCGCTCCTTCTTGGAAGGGTGCGACGCTGGAAGGGGTCCGCCAGCCGCCTGCGGTTTGGGCAATGGGATCTTGCGAACTGCAAACCCAAACTCGTCGGTGTAGTAAAAGGTGCAGACGCCTAGAGGCTCGCCGCGAACGAATGGCTTCGGCGAAAACGTCTGCGGTCGCGTCGACACGCTGCCACCCTTCGCCGCGCGCAAACACGTCGTTTCTTTGGCGTGCCCGTCGGCCGACGCGGACGCCGCGTCCTGGTACTGGTACTCGTCCTTGGCCGAGCGCCACTGCTTGGAGGCCGTTTCCGCGTCGGTGATTGGCTCGTGTTTCGGCGTCTTGTTCTCGTAAAGCTGAACGCGAATCGTCCCCGCCCCCTCGCTCGCGTCCGCTTTCGCTTTCGCTTTCGCTTTCGCCACCCCTTGGCCGTGATTGTTCACCGCATCCATCTTGATCGCCTTGTGCCCCATGAGCTTTGGATCGAAGAAGCCGACGATCGCACGTCCGCCCGGGGGCGCGACCGTCGTGCAAGGGGTAGGGCGGCCGTCGATGATCGGAGCGACAATGACGCCCGCGTCCGTCTTGTTGTCGATCCGGATGAACACCTGAAGGCCTTCGGTGACCTGGAGCCAAGTGGCGTCGGGAAAGCCCGGGACGCCCGTCACCGACGGCACGGGCTGCTCGGTGGCGGCGTCGATGACGGCGACTTCGATCCACATTTCGGCCGGGGTTGGGTTGACCCCCGTCGCGGAGGCAGCCGGATGCATGCCGAGCGAGGACCGCATCTGGGCCTCGTCGATGGCGCCGTGGCGCGACATTGGAGGGTCGCCCGAAGGTGTGGCGCCAGACGACGCGCAGCGAGGCCGTCACACACACACAAGCGGGAGTGTGTGTTGAACCCACGCGAACCTGGCGCCAGAAGGCTGGCGCCAACCCCAACCCCAACCCCAACCCCGCCCCCTGATCTCCTCTCGTGTGTTTGTCGCAGGACGCGCGCGATGGCTGGCAACGGTGACGGCACGGGTATGGCCTGGTCGGACCCGGAGGTCTTGCGGATGGCGGTCAAGTCGGTGGAGTGCAGCGCAGAGCCCAAGCGCTTCGAGAACTGGCAGCGCTCGGTAGAGAACGCCTGCGTGGAGCTCGAGTACGGCACCGAGTACGACCCAGAGGACCCCGAGTCGCAGTCGTGGCCGACGGCGCGCGAGGCCGTCGTGGTGCTGAAGAAGTGGGCAGGGGCGGTGAAGGCCCCGAAGAAGCGGACGGGGAAAACGGTCTACGAGCAGGCCCAGCGCGTCGAGGCCGACCCGTTCAAGATGCGCGTCATATGCGCCGTGCGGGTCGCGCTCACGCAGCCGGCCATCCTCGAGTTCATCGGCCAGAAGTACAAGGGCTGCGAAGCGTCCGATGAGATCTTCGGAGGCCACACGGCCGAGCGCTGGGACGAGCGGTCGGGGATGGTCGACGGCTGCGAGCTCGCAGGCACGGAGGGGGAGCTGATCGCGGCGATCGAAGCCAAGGACCTCGACGCCTTCAACGCCGTTGTAGTGGCGTGGCAGCCGATCGACTGCGTGTGAGCGCGCCGGGCTCGCGCCGGGCTCGCGCGGCGGGTGTGTTGTTTCTTGTTGTTTCTCGGAAATCTCATGTTGCACTTATCAACGCGCGATTTCTCAACTACACGCATACTGCCCAGTACCACTCGTCTGTGCAGTCACGCCGCCGTCGCAACAGAGCGGCGTCCACGGCCTCGCCAAGGGTTCGACCACGTCAATTTCGAAGTCCACGTCGTTAAACCACCCACTGCCGCTGTGCAGGTAACACCCTCTGCTCATGCGGTCCGAATTGACGACCTTGGCCCACGGATAGTTCAGATTCGTCTTGCACTGATCGAGCGTCGGCGCGCTGCGGGCGTCGACTGTGCAATTCCCACTCCCCGCGCCAGACGCCGAACACAGCCACCAGCACTGGTGAGGCGGCGACGGCGACGCCGACGGCGGCGGCGACGGCGGCGGCGGCGAGGGCGGCGGCGACGGCGGCGGCGGCGACGGCAGCGGCGCGGCGGGCGGCGACGGCAAGAGGGCGGCGCTCGCGCCGACGCCGCCGATTCCCAACAGCACCAGGCAGCATAAACAGACGCACGCGCCGACTGCGGCGCTCTGCAAGCAGCGAAGGCACCTCCCTCTGCGCGGCCGGCTGCGCGCCACGTTCGCGACCGTGGCCGGATCCGGCGGGAGGTACCGTGGCCGGGGGGGCGGCAAAGGGGCGCCCAGCGCCGCCATCGGCCGCAGCGGTACGAATGTCGTGGGCGGGATCCGCGGCAGCGGCGCGCATTGCCCCGAACCGTGGAAGGCCACGGCGGAAGCGGCCCAGGGCGGAGGCGCGGGCGGCGCTGGGGCGGCGGGCGGCATTGCGCCGAGGCGGTAGCGCCTCAGTTCATCCTCCTTCATGGGGACGAATGCGAATTTTCGACGCGGCTCCATGGCACCCGCGATACACACGACGCAGACCCACATCTTACAGGCACACGCTCGGGGTTTATCGTCCGTGCATGATAAGCCTCTACCCTGGCACGCTGGCACGCTGGCACGCTGGCACGCTGGCACGCTGGCACGCTGGCACGCTGGCACGCCGCCCCTGCCACTCATGGCACCGCGGGCGCGGACTCGAGATGCGCCTTGCGCATGTCCATCGCCGCGCCGTAGACGAATGACGCCAGCAGGGCCACGCGCTTGTGCAGCTCTCGTGGGATGGTGCGCCCGAACAGCGTTGCGCCGGCCGGTGGATCTGAGGCCGGGTCCGGCGGGGCGGTGTAGAAGAGCGACAGCGCCTTCGAGAGGAAGTCTGCGCCCGCGCCCGGCAGGATCCGCGCTTGCAGCGCGGGCGGATCGGCGCGGTACGCGTAGTCGTACGCTTGCTCGACCATCGCGTCGTTTAGCCGCCTGCGAAACCCGTCGCGATCCCATATGTTGGCACCAAAGGCATTGAACGCGTAGTCTTCGATGGCCGCTCTGATCCCATCCTTAGCCTGCGTTTGCATCGATTCGCCGTAGGCGCCGGCGCCCGTGCCAAAGAATACCGCCCTGTGCAGGGCGTACGGCTGCTTCTCGACGCGATCGAGCAAGTTGTCGAAGGAGTCCCACGTGGCCATGTTTGCGGGGTAGAAGTTGGTGTGCGCCTTTCTGCACGTGACCGTGTCGCGACTCACCTCCTCGAGCAATGGCGGGCAGCGGTCGCGGTCGCGCGGCAGTGCATTCATGGCCGTGCCCAGCAGTTTGGTCGCGACCCGCACGGCCTCCTCCCTGCTGCCCGTGAGCGGTTCCTCCAGGCCGCCGAAGACGGCACGGTCGGTGGCGTCCATTTCCTTCTCCGCCTCGTGCAAGATGCACTGAGCAAACGCCACCGGCTCGTCGTCGAGACGCTCAACGTGCGCGGAGGCGATCTGGAGAAGCGGCGTTGAGCCACCACGCCCTCCACGAGCAGGGTAGAACCCGTGCGCCCGCTGCCGTTTCGCCTCTGCCACGGACGTAGCATTCCAAGCACGGCGCACGGCGTTGTCTTCGGCGAAGAACTCGCCGTCCCGGGCCCACCCCGAGCACGGGTCGCCCTGCCGCGGTTGCTGGATCGTCAGCACCGTCGCCGGCTGCGCCTCCAATCGCCGCGCTCTTGCCGCCCGCGACGTTGCGGCCACCTGGCTGGTAAACCGTCCCAACCTGTGCGCCTCCACCTTTTTCAGCGTGAGGCGCATCAAGGCGGCGCTGATCCCGTCCGGTTCCAGGGGCGGCGCCACGGGCGGCGCCGCGGGCGGCGCCACGGGCGGCGCCGCCAACGCGAGGTGCGCGCCCACGAGCGAGTACGCCCGGCAGCACGTCTGAGTCCACGCCACCTCGGCGTCGGCCGCGCCCATGGCAGTGAACGAGCAGCTGTAGTTCATGTAAAAGGAGGAGAGCGCAACCATGCCAAGGTAGCGCGTTTCGTCCGTGTCGTTGGTGCTGCCGCGCACGGCAGCCATGTTGGAAAACATGGTCATGCACATGGACTGGCGCACCGTCCTCATCACCCACAGCTGCTCGAGCTCGCTCCCTGCAGGCATAGCAAACTCAATCGTCGCCACAGCGCGCGGCTGCGCCGATCGCGCTGGCGGCGCCGCCGCCGCGGACGCATTCGGCGCAACGCTCCCACGCAGTGCCACTGCCGTCCCCGTCGCCGTCCCCGTTTCCGTCCCCGTCCCCGGCAGTGGCGCTGTGGACTCTGCCGGTGGCGGCGGCGGCTCTCCCGATGGCGGCGTCGGCTCTTTCGGTGGCGGCGCTGTCGGCTGGCGGTACTGCACATCTTTCCCGAACAGGTAGAAGGAGACGAGGGTCGCGACGGCGCTGACGCCGCAGGCGGCCGCGATGGCGTCCCAGCGAGCGCCTCGACACGCGACGTGGAGGGTGCCGCGCGCCGTCCTCCTCTGGGTGAGAGCATTCCCGTCAAAGTCGCCATTCAGCGATCCGGTCACGACGGCTGCCACCACTGCGGCGTTCGCCACCACCGCCTTGCTTGCACACTCTCCAAAGTCGTCCGCAACTGTCGCTTCCAAGGCGGCGATGGCCTGCGCCGCGCCCTGCTGCTGCTGCTGCTGCTGCTGCTTCTGCTGCTGCGCCGAGGCCAAGCGCCCTCTCCTCCTCCTCCACGCCGATTGCAAGGTCGTCGCGGCGGGCATCACAGGGCCTATGCCCGTGCCTGCGCCGTCGTCGGTGCCTGCGCCTGTGCCTGCGCCCGCGCGGCGTGCCTCTTGCTCCTTCGCTGCATTCTGTGCGTCTAGTGCCTCCTTTGCTTTCTGGTACAGCGCCCGGAACGCTTTTTTGTCCTCTCTGGTTGCATCGGGACGCATGGCCGCAGCCTGTAGCGCGAGTAGGTCGCTGCTTGGCGCAGACACTGCACTTGGGGGAGCCCCAATGGTCGCAAGCGCCTTCAGTAGCGCGTGCTTGTGCAAGGGCATACCATGCCCGGGCATGTGCATGTGCATGTGCCTTGGCAGAGCACTTGCTGCTGCACTCCTGCCCGACGACGCAGATGCTCCTTCGGCTGCGGTAACCTGGGCAAGCGCTTCCAGCATCTCTTCTGTGATTGTCATTTCTCCGGGGTCAAAGCTTGACTCGCTCCTGCTGCTTGCAGAGGACCGCGAAGATGCATCCAAGTAATTGGACCCACTGGTGGTGCCCCTAGAGACAGCAGGAGGAGAGGTGCGAGCACCTGCTTCATCCCAGGGGGTATACGGTGGCTCGCTGCTGCTGCTGCTGCCAGCGGCGCTGCGCGGCTGGCTGCCACCGAAGCTGCCGCCGCCGGGGCCGCCGGGGCCGCCGGGGCCTGGAGCGCCGGGGCCTGGAGCGCCGAGTCTGGGCCGAGCAGTCGCAGTCACAGTCACAGTCGCAGTCGCAGTCGCAGTCGCAGTCGGGCTGGGCGTGATTCGCCCACCAAAGTAGAGCGTGCGGCCGTGCTCGAACATGAAGTCCGGCCGACGCACCGTGCGCACGTAGTGCAGGACCGCATCGACCACCTTGCGCAGCTGCATGCGAATGGTGTGGCCATTGGCCACGAGCTGCGCCTGACCGACGTACGCCGCAAACGAGCCAGACCGCATGCGCGTGTTCTGCAGCATGAGGCCAACCAGCTCGGCAAAGCGCGCGCACATCTCAAAGTCCTTGCCTTCGACGAGCTCCCACATGGACACCTGGTGGGCAGACGCGCCACAGAAGCGCACCTCGGCGCAGACGTGATCGTACGCCTTTTGAATGGCGGCCGTGACGTCGGGCTTCAGGTGCAGCATGTACGAGTTGCGCGGCTCCGACACGCGCGAGTACGAGGCGGGCCCGGACCCGTAGTTTCCCACGAGCGTGTCGTGCGCGAGCTGGTCGTGAAACTGCTGGCCGACGGCCTGCAGCATCTGCACGACGTCGCGCATGGCCATGGGCCGAGCCGGGCCGCTGTGCAGCCCCTGCATCTCGGCGGTCGCCTCGAAGAAGCCGTGGCCGAGCTCCCCCGTGGCGATCTGATTCACGCTGTCGCGCACGTCCGAAGAGAGCACGACGAGCTCGCCGTCGGCGCCTTGGTTGCCCTTGCCCCCGTGGCCCCCGTTCTTGCCGTTGCGCACGTCCAGCTGCAGCTTCGACGCGCGGAGGGTCGACGTCACCACCGACTCCACCAGCCGCGTCTGAAACCGCGCGACGCGTTCGGCCATTGCCTTCTGGCGCGCCGCGGCCTCCTTTGCGGACGCCTTCAGGTCGTCGTCCTCCCACGCCACCGCCGAGTCCGCGGCCTCGCCGATCGCCCCCGTCACCGCGCGCACAAAGCTGTAGAGCCGGTCGCCGCTGATCGCCACCTCCCGCAGCGCGTCCGACCACACGGCGGAGCGGCGCTCCTTGGACGCGTCCTCGATGTCCATGGACTTTCGAAAGACCGCCGCCTCGGCCGAGTGCTGCTGGTCGAGCCGTCTCAGGTAGTCCTGGTCGCAGTGCACCTGTTCCATCTGCTTGAGCGCCGCGACGCCCGTGAGCAGCGTCGTCGCGACGGCCTCTGGCGCGAAGCGTCGCGCATCGTCCAGTGTCCACGCCACGCCGTGGCGCGTCAAAGGGGGCTCCGGCGGCGACCCCTCTTCCGCTCCCGCTCCCGGGTCCGCGCTCGCGCCGGCGGGGGGCGGCCGCAGATCAAGCGTCCAGTCGTCCTTGCCCGTGCTGCGTGCAGTTTGCTGCAGATACCGATTCGCGACCCCAGCTTGAGCCCCAGCCTCAGCCTCAGCCGCACCACGGCCAGTGTCGGGCGGCTGGCCGTCGCCGATGCGCGCAATCCCTGGGTCGACGGCGTAGCGCGGCCGAGGGGCCTCCTCGCCGCCAGCGGCCGTTGACATCACCGGCCGCGTCACGTCACGGAGCGCCGCGCTGCCGTCACGAGGGAGCGCCAGTCCATTCTTTTTGGGGTTGTACCACATGTACTCCTCCTGCGGCGACAGCGCCACCTTTAGCAGCGCGTGTGGGAGGAGCTGGCGCATCTGGGCCACGGCGGCGGCGGCACGGAAGAGCCTCGCCGTTCCTTTGCTGCCGGGGCTGCGGTCGGGGTGGGACTGGGCGACGGCCAGCGCGGCCATCTGCATCAGCTTGTAAACGAGCACCTCGCTGACGTGGTCTGCGGTGGCAGCGAGGTTGGCACTGCGCTCGTCGTCGTCGTCGTCATCATCCTCGCCACCGCCGTCGTCGTCCTCCTCCTCGTCGTCGTCCTCCTCCTCTTCGTCGCGGCGATCGGCGACCGTCACCGCATTCGCGGCCTGTCCGATCATGCGCCTGTCGCGAGGCCGCCACATGACCGCGTTTGCGGTGCCCGTGTCAGGAAGCGCGTTGCCAGCTGCGCGTTCCGTGCGTTCCGCGTGCTGCACAAAGCCACCACGCCACAGGTCGGACGCCTTGGTTTGGAGCGCCGTCTTTGCGCTCTCCGGTCTCCCGTAGGCGCTCACTCTGGCACGCGCCACTGCTTGCCGAATGGCGTCATCGACCTGCGGGTGCGTATTCGCCGCCTCCACCTGCGCGTCGTGCCGCGGAGGCGCGTCGTCGTCTGGAAACGCATACTGGAGCCCTCCGTCCACTTGTTGCGCTTCTTGGTGCGCGCCACGCATCGCACACAGCCCGCGCAGTACGCAGAAGTCCGTGAACGCATTTGCATCTGGAGACCGCAGGTGCTTGGTGTGCGTCAAGGCGCCCCGCGTACTCCGCCACGCATCATTGATCGCCGCCGCCCAGGCGGTGCTACCACCCTCAGGATCAGGATCAACGGGAGCGCCAGGGGGGCAGGGGTTGAACTTCTTTGCCCACTTCTCGAGCTGCCACACGCCCAAGGTGTCGCCCTCGGCGCGCGCCTCCGTCCGCTCGGCGTACTGTGCGATTGCGAGTGCAATCGCGATGGCCGTCGCCTCCGGGCTATCCGCCGCGGTTCCGGCTGCATCAATACTCGACGCCGTTCGTAGCGCTGCTGCCCGATCGCTCCGAGTCACAGTGTAGCGGAGACACTGGAGCACGGCCTGGTCGCGCGCCACGTGGTTCACCTCTGCCTCCATCCGCTTGACCAGTGCGTCCACAATGCGCACGGGCGTCGAATCCTCCGCAACCAGTGCATGCAACGCTTCGAACGTGCGGCGCTGCAGATACCGCACCGCCTCCGCCGCCTCCGGAATGTCCTCCTGGGCCTTCCCGTCCGACTGCTTCACAAGCTCCACGATGTTGGCAATGCGGTTCACGCCGTCGTGGTCGTTGTGCGGCTGGTTCGGCTGGTGCGGCTGGTGCGGCTGGTTCGTCGGCAGCAGATGCACGAGCGCCTGAATTGCACGGTCCGATTGCTCGCCCCGGAGCGCGTCGATCAGCCACGCCTGCACGCGCGCGGCGTGCGGTGGGCAGTCCTGCGCGTCCAGAAAGTCCGCCGCGGCCGTCCGCACCGCGCGCAGCTCGAGCAGACACTTTGCCAGCTCGTTCGCGTTGTTGAGCGCGCAGCCCGCCGCCGCGCGGCGCGCCTCCGTCACCTTGCGCATTGCGTGCAGCGTTCCGGTCGTGCTGGCATCGCGCATCACTTGCTGCATGACGCCCACTGGCACCACGCGGCGCTCCTCCAGGTCGTCGCCGGCCCAGAGCATGCCGACGGCCTGGCTTAGGTAGTGGGCGTTGTCGTGCCCCAGTGCGAAGCGTGCCTCCAGCACCGCGCGCCCCGGGACCCGTTTCATGCTGCGTCCGATGGTCTCGATCTTCTCGCTGATCTTGCTCCCCGAGTTGGTCCCGGCGGCCGCGTCGCTCCGCAGGGTGCTCTGCACCGCGGAAAGCATCGCCGTCACAAAGCTGCTGCGGTCGAGCATGGCGCCGTCATCCTCCTCGCGGGGACGCTTCCTCATTTCGGACCCGCACTTGCGCCCGCGCTCAGGTTCTCGTGATATGCTAGTGCGCTAGCACCGATATTGCACGTAGTCCGCCCTCTGCCGCACCGAGGCACGCCGTGCGCATCCGATGGAGACGGAGACGGACACCGCCGCGCGCGCGCGCGCGCGTGCGCGTGCTAGCGACGCAGAACGACACCTGGCGCTGGTCGGTCCCGAAGTCCCGCTGTCGGCCTGGCGCTTTGCCAACGACAACGACAACGACAACGACAACGACAAGCAGTGGCGCGTGGCAGCGTTGGCCCAGGTCGCAACGCAGTGGCGGGCTGTGGAGAACGCGCAGCTGCGGTGGAAGCAGTCGGACCGCACGAAATGGGAACGCTGGGCGCGCGATGCCTTCCGCATCGACCCGAGCCCCGAGAATGCCGACGGTGGCCGCGTCCTCGCCCTCAACGTCGCGGCCGATGAGTACGAGGCAAATCGCGCGGGTGAGGAGCGGTTTGCCAGGGCCCCGCACCCGAACGACGCCAGCGCCAACGCCAACGCAGCGACTGCGCGCGCGACGACCGTCGAGGTCGTGAAGCTCAACGGCCAGTACTCGCTGGTGGTCAACGGCGTGCAGGAGAAGGAGAGGCGGTTTGCGAGCGCGGGCCCCGAGACCGCGGCGCCTTCGAAGCACATGCTTCCGCGCTTCTGCACCGTGGGGCGCACAGAGGACGGTGGGCGGCGGCAGCCGCAGCAGCAGGCGACGGGTCCAGACCGCTGTGCCGCCCCTGTGCTGTTTGCACTTCGCGTCGAGCAGGGCGAGCTGTCGCCCACGAGCTGTGCGGTGTCGGTGCTGCAGCGCGTGGCCTCGCCGTATGGCAGGCAGGCGCAGCCGGACGGGGCCGAGGTCCACACGAGCGCGCTCCAGCCCTACCGCACGCACGACCTCCTCGGCCGCGTCGTGGCGCTCCCTTACCCGACCATGTGCACGCGCGAGCCGCGCATCATCATTCACGATTACCACGCGCTGCGCTCGATAGAGCAGAAGCACAACCAGTCGATCTCGGCGGTCTTGGCGGAACGGAGCGGCCCCGGGGTGATGGATGCGCTGCGCGCGGTGAATGCGGCCATTGTCAACAGAGTCGCGGCCAAGCTGGACACCGACGCGTTCCGCAAGAGTCTGCAGGATGCTGCAACGACATTCACAACACTGCAGGAGAACCCGCAAGTCACCACTTCGAGCGTGTTCGGCAAACGAGTGGAGGCGCTGCAGGCAACAATTGCACGGCCGTCGACCGGCACGTCTGCACGCACGGTGCTGAGCCTTCTGACGGCGCTTTCGCTGGAGCTGGGCGCCGCTCCTGCGACCGCCCCCGACGAATCGGCGCGAGCCAGTGCCGCACGGCAGCGAGCCGAGCAATACCAGAAGGTGGGGCAAAAGCCGCCGATGGTGCAGGCGATGACGCTCGAGCAGTTTGCGCGCGCCGTCCGCAAGATTGCCGAAACGCGCGCGACGCCGGTGCGCACGGCGGGCCGCGTCATGCGCGGCTTGCGGCCCCGCGAGCTGCGCAGCGAGGGGTGGACCGACGCGGCGGCGCTCCTGGACTGGATCCTCCAAGAGCAGCTGCGCGGCGCGCAGCTCGACACGTACCGAAATCGGTACCAGGACGTCGACCTCAACACCGGCGCGTACAGCCTCGAGGCGCAGGAGAAGCAGTACAAGGAGCTGCGCCCCTCGACCGGCGTCGACGATGATGGGGTCGACGTGTCCACTCCGCCAACCAAGGCCGTCCTGCTCACCCCGAACACAATCGACCGGCGGGGCATGTGGCCGGCAGACCTCGCAAAGACCTACACGGACTTCGCCTACCGCATCACCGTGGAGGAGGCGCCCGCCGACCCGGACGCCGACCCGGACGCCAACTCGTCGAGCGCCGGTCGCGTGCGGACCGCCGAATTTGCAATCGAGGCCAGCCACCTCAACGCGCTGGACGCCGGGTTCCTGCACTGCCGATACGAAGAGCAGCTCGCCGAATGCCGCAGTGCCATTGACAGCCTTCGGCAGACCATCGAAGAGCTTCCCCAATTTGGAGAGGGCGACGTCGTTCGGCTTGACTGCAGCAAAGAGGGCCTCGAGAGCTTCGACGCGCTGCCACCTCTTGACATTGGGAGCGCACGGTACGTGGCCACAGTGCAGGAGAGTGTGGCAACGGAGAGCCACAGGCAAAAGGCAGAAGAGCTCGAGGCCAAGCTTAAGAGGCTGCAAAAGGAAGAGGAGGAAGCATGGGAAGCCTACCGCGATGCGAAAAGTGCGCTGGGCCGCATGGACCTAGCCGCGATTGCTGTTCTCTTCCGAATGGATATTCCTGGCCGCCCAGAAGCGGAGGTGGCGCTTGCGGAAGCGAAAGCGGCGGCGGACGCGGCGCGGGCAGAGGTGCAAGCCGCTCGAAATGATCTGATGAGGCACATGCAGACGCACCCTGGTGGGTACGGCGTCGAGGACGCGAAAGACAAGGCCGCGTTGTGGTTCGACTCCAATGGGGTGCGCACAGTGTTGTACGGATTGCTGGGATTCTCTGCACCCGACGGCGAGGCGCAACAAGAGCCGCACGGCATTGGTGGGCTGCCTGGCTTTGTTCCGGACGCGCCACCCGGCCCCTCCAATGCAAGCGCGGCGGCGGACGCCTTTGCGCAGTTTGTGGAAGGAGAGATCCTCAAGGGTGTAAAAGATGACGAGCTGGAACGGCTTACAAGGCAATCACTTTCGGTGCGACAGACCTGGTGGGAGTTTCTCACCCAAGGCAAGTGGCTGCTGTCTGGCCAGGGAGAGGCAGATGCTAGACTCGCACTCGATGCTCACCTGCGCACCGCAGAGGGTCAACACGAGCGCGATTGGTGGCTTGCCGAGAACAGACTCGCAGCGGGCGCCGCGTCAGCGGACCGATTCTTCCGAGAGGTGTGGCTGCCGCGATTGGCGCTTGAAAACGCCGTACAAAAGCAAGAAGGCGCCGCCGACACCGCGCTGTCGGCGCTGGCAGCGCGCAGCGCGACCAAGAAGCGCGCGCTGCTCG
>MDTC01100166.1_pt1 | contig 12145 bp, 11 predicted proteins | sample 811181 | NCBI WGS metagenome assembly MDTC01 (sample SAMN05326644, study PRJNA326480) | marine metagenome | isolation source: seawater | place: Pacific Ocean: North | collected 2011
AGTTTTAAAATATAAGAAAATACAAAAACTACTTATGCAAGGTTGGGAAATAAGCGAATAATATATAGTGTATAAATATTTATATTACAAATAGGATGCTTAATTTTTAATTTAATTTATTGAAATATATCAAATTATCCATTCATCGATACTAAAAATTCAGCATTATTTTGTGTTCTATTAATTCGGTCTTTAAGAAATTCCATAGCTTCTAACGGTGTCATATCTGCAAGATGTTTTCTCATAATCCACATTCGCTGAAGTTCTTCTTTGCCCATAAGTAAGTCTTCTCTTCTTGTACTCGAATTGACTAAGTCAATGGCAGGGTAAATACGTTTATTTGCAATTTTTCTATCTAACTGCATCTCCATATTTCCTGTTCCTTTAAATTCTTCAAAAATTACTTCATCCATTTTTGATCCTGTATCAACAAGTGCGGTTGCAATAATTGTTAAGGAACCTCCATTTTCGATATTTCTTGCAGCCCCAAAAAAGCGTTTTGGTTTGTGTAAAGCATTTGCATCAATACCTCCCGACAGAACTTTTCCAGAGGCTGGAGACACAGTGTTATAAGCTCTTGCTAAACGAGTTATAGAGTCTAATAAAATAACTACATCATGACCACATTCAACCATTCTTTTTGCTTTTTCAAGAACTATATTTGCAACTTTTACGTGCCGGTCTGCAGGCTCATCAAATGTAGAAGAAACTACCTCAGCATTAACAGTTCTTGCCATGTCTGTAACCTCTTCAGGACGTTCATCAATTAGAAGGACAATCATGTATACCTCTGGATGATTTTTGGCAATTGAATTTGCTACTTCTTTTAAAAGAACTGTTTTACCGGTTTTTGGTTGCGCTACAATAAGACCTCTTTGTCCTTTTCCTATTGGTGAAAATAAATCAATAATCCGAGCTGAGGTACCAGCTAAATTGTCTGCAATATTGAATTTTTGGTTTGGAAATAAAGGAGTTAAATGCTCAAAGGATACTCGATCTCTAACATATCCAGGATCTCTACCATTTATTTTTTCTATTTTAGTTAGTGGAAAGTATTTTTCACCTTCTTTAGGAGGACGAACTTCTCCTTTAACAGAATCTCCAGTTTTTAATCCAAAGAGTTTTATTTGAGAATGAGAGACATAAATATCATCGGGAGAACTGAGGTAATTGTAGTCTGAAGAGCGTAAAAATCCGTAACCGTCTGGCATTATTTCAAGTACACCTTGGCTAGTAACCATGCCTTCAAATTCAAACTCTACTTTTGGTTTGTTATCGTTTTTTCGGTTATTATTTCGGTTATTATTATTTCTCTGATTTCTTATAATATCTTTATTTTTTGGATTATTCGCAAAAGTATTTTTTGGTTCTTCCTGTACTATCTTATTTGTAACTTTTTGTAAAAGATTATTTTTTTTTCTTGTATTTTGACCTGCATTATTTTTACTATTCAAATTATCTATTTCCGATTCTAGTTCTTGTTTATTTTTTGAGCTAATTACTTTTGGACTATTTTCTTTAAATAAGCCTTTTTTTTGAACATTGATTGACATATTTATCTTTTTATCGAAATCCTTAACATTAGAAGTAGATTTTACTTTTTTTAAATCATTTTCTAAAGTTTTATTCTTTAAAACACTTTTTTTTGGAGATAATTTATTTTTCATTTGAGAAATAGGTTTTCTTTTTTTGTCAAATTCTATGTTTTTTTGATTAGAAGTTACTTTATTTATATCATTCGCTTTAACTGATTTGGGAATCAAAGCTTGAAGGTCAAGGATTTGATAAATCAATTCCATTTTTTTTAAGCTTCTAAATTTCGGTACATTAAGATTTTTAGCGATTTCTTGTAATTCAGGTAATAATTTACCTTTTAGTTCTAAAATGTCGTACATATATATTGTGTAATAGTTTTGAAGTAGTAAGTCGAATTTGACTTGATTTAATCAGAAGTGATTTTGAGAATTTTTATTATTTATATAATAACACTACAATAATACAAATAATATTTTAAATAGCATCTTAGACTAGGCTCTCAACTCGTTAAAAGTTATTTTTTAATAATAATTATTACTGTTTTCAACATTGTTAGACTCATTCTTCTTAATTTTGAATAAAAAATGACATGATACAAAGAATACAGTCTCTTTATTTACTCATCTCTGCAATATCAATGTTGGTAATTTCATTTAATATTTCTGTATACCAAATAGGTATAACTAAATACTTTGCTTACGACGATATGAAATTATTTGTTTTAACCTTAGCTGTAATGACATTTTCTGTGTTAGCATTACTTAAGTTCAAATCAAGATTAATGCAAATAAAGTTTATTCGTTTGGCCTTAGTACTTTTGTTAGTTTTATGTATTAGGTTAACACTACTTAATTTTTATTCTGATGCAAAGATTTCTATTAATATTATAATTTTTGTTCTTTCTTCTTTTATATCTCTTATAATGGCATTAAGAGGAGTATTGAAAGATGATAAATTAGTTCGTTCATCAGAAAGAATTCGCTAATTCTTACCAAATTCAATTATTTCAAGATTTTTAATCTCTTTTCCATCGATATCAAATCTTAGAAGAGTTTTTATTTGATGAAACCCATGATTTCCTGCAGCTCCCGGATTCATATGCAGTAGAGAAAGTTTTTTGTCATATTGAACTTTTAAGATATGAGAGTGTCCACTGATAAAAAGATTAGGTGGATTTTTATGAATTTTTTCTTTGATTGAAGAAGCATATTTCCCAGGGTAACCCCCAATGTGTGTAATCCATACGTCTACTTTTTCACACATAAATCTTTGATTAAGTAAACACTCATTTCTAACATCAATTGAATCAATATTTCCATATACTGCTCTAAGAAGGTTAAAGCTTTTCAATTTTTCAATTATTTTAATATTTCCAATATCACCAGCATGCCAAATTTCATCACAATCTTTTAAGTGCTTAAAAATTACCGGGTCGAGGAATGAGTGAGTGTCTGAGATTAATACTATCCGAGTCATTGGTTAATTTTTTAATTTATTTTATTAAAATAGATGCAATTTATAGGATTCAACTCTTAACTTTCAACTCTTTGAACTATTTTTGTTACAAATATAATTTTCTTGAGGTATTTCATAAGTCTATCATACATGGGGACTAATTTTCACGGTTGGCAAATTCAGCCCAACGCTATTACAGTCCAACAAAAAATTCAAGAGGGACTCTCTATCTTGTTAAAAGAAAAAGTGCAAATTTATGGAGCTGGCAGAACCGATACAGGAGTTCATGCAAAACAAATGTATGCTCATTTTGATTCGAAAGTAGAAATTATTTTAGACGAACTTTGCCATCGATTAAATTCCTTTGTGCCAGATTCGATTTTAATTAAATCAATTTTTGAGGTTCACTCTAATGCTCATGCTCGTTATGATGCTAAGTTTAGACGATATGAGTATTGGATTTGCTCTTATAAAAACCCCTTTTTAAATAAAAGAGCATGGCTTTTGTTTAATAAGTTAGATTATGATTTGATGAATAAAGCCGCTGAATATCTTCTTGAAGTTATTGATTTTACAAGCTTTTCCAAGCTCCATACTGAAGTTAATAATAATGAATGTAATATTAAAAAAGCTCTTTGGGAAAAGAAAGAAGATAAATGGGTTTTTACCATAGAGTCAAACCGTTTTTTAAGAAACATGGTTAGAGCTATCGTAGGTACTTTAGTAAATGTAGGAAAGGGAAATATCTCATTGAAGGAATTTAAGGAAATAGTTGCTAAAAAAGATCGTTCACTTGCAGGGATGTCAGCTCCAGCTCAGGGTTTGTATTTGGTTTATATTGAATATCCTAGTGAACTTGTTAATGACTAAAAAAACATCTGTGCTAGATTTTAAACTTTTATATAGGGTCCTTAATTTTGTTGCCCCTTACAGATTTATTTTCGTAGTTAGTATTTTAACTAGTATTTTTTTAGGTGTAATATCTGTTTGTAGACCTATTTTGATTGAACTTACAGTTGATAAGTATATTCTTGGTCGCAATCCGGAAATGCTATTAAATTTTATTCTAATTATGGTGGCGCTACTGTGTTTAGAATCCTTGTTTCAATTCTTTTTTGTTTATATAGCTAATTGGATTGGTCAAAGCGTTATTAGAGATATTCGCAAAAAGTTGTTTAGTAAATTATTATCGTTTAGACTTAAATATTTTGATCGCTCTCCCATTGGCATTTTAGTAACTCGATCTGTTTCTGATATCGAAACTATAGCAGAGATTTTTTCTCAAGGAATTTTGGTAATTTTCAGTGATTTATTCAAGATTATTGTAATCGTGTCATGGATGTTTTCAAGAAATTTATTTTTGACTCTTGTTGCACTTGCTGTTTTCCCTTTGTTGGTGATAGTCACAAAATATTTTCAGAGAGCAATGAAAAGTGCTTTTGATCAAGAACGGTCTGCTATTTCTATGCTAAATACTTTTGTACAAGAACACATTTCTGGGATGAAAATTATTCAAATTTTTAATAGAGAAAATGACGAGTTAGAAAGTTTTAAGCAAGTTAATTCGACTTTCAAATTAGCTACAATCAAGGCTATCTGGTATTTCTCTATATTTCTTCCATTGATAGAGATTATGAGTGCAATTTCTCTGGGTTCTATGGTTTGGTTTGGAGGCTTAAACATACTTGTGGGAGGTACTGTTTCTCTAGGATTAATGCTTTCTTTTATATTATTAATAAACATGCTTTTTCGTCCTGTTAGACATTTAGCGGATCGAATTAATGTCTTACAGAGAGGAATTGTTGCTGCAAGTAGGGTATTTAAAATTATTGATACTGATGATAATCAATATCCTAGTGGTGACTATACTCCAAGTCAAGTTAAAGGAGATTTGAAATTTGAAAATATTTGTTTTTCATACGAGGAGAATCAGCCTGTATTAAATGATATTAATTTTGGTATTGAAGCCGGAAAGACACTTGCATTAGTTGGCGCTACAGGATCTGGTAAAAGTTCTATAATTAATCTGCTACTTAGATTCTATAAAATTAATTCTGGTACTGTTTTTCTTGATGGAAAAAATATTGAGGATTATAATATAAATTTTCTTAGAAGTCATATAGCTTTGGTACTACAAGATGTATTTTTATTTTCAGACTCAATTTATAAAAATATTGTTCTAGATAAAAATATTTCTATTGATGAGGTTCGCGATGCCTCATTAGCAATAGGACTGGAGCCTTTTATTAATAAATTACCCGGGGGATTAGGCTATAATGTCCAAGAAAGAGGTGCTATGCTTTCTTCTGGGCAACGACAGTTAATTGCTTTTTTAAGAGCTTATGTATGTCATCCAAGTGTTTTAATCCTAGATGAGGCTACTTCTTCCGTCGATTCTGAAACAGAGGAGCTTATTCAACATGCGATAAAAAAAATTACAGAAGGAAGAACATCTATTATTATTGCTCATAGGTTAGCAACTATTATGAATGCCGATAAGATTTTAGTTTTGGAAAAAGGAAGAATAGTAGAATCTGGAAGTCATTCAGAATTAATAGCTAAAAAAGGATTTTATAAAAAATTATATAAGTTGCAATTTAGTTGACTATGATAAGCCTGTAAACTTTTCCTTTAAGTATTGACCTGTATAACTATTTTTGCATTTAATTGAATCAATTGGTTTCCCTTGAAAAATCAGTTGACCTCCATTTTTGCCTCCTTCGTTTCCTAAATCAATAAGCCAATCAGCAGATTTTATAACATCTAAATTATGTTCAATGACAAGAATGCTGTGTCCATGTTCAATAAGTTTATTAAAAGATTTTAATAATTTTTTTATATCATGAAAATGAAGTCCCGTAGTAGGTTCGTCAAAAATGAAAATTTGTTGACCTTTACTTTTCCCTTTCCCTAAAAAAGAAGCTAATTTAACTCTTTGCGCTTCTCCACCACTTAATGTAGATGATGATTGACCCAGGTGAATATATCCTAGTCCAACATCTTTCAAAGGCTTCAGCTTTTTGGAGATTTTAAATTGGTTAGAATTTTCGAAAAAAATAATCGCCTCATTTACCGTCATATGTAATATATCAGAAATATTTTCACCTTCGAATTTCACATCTAATATTTCATCTTTAAATCTTTTACCTTTGCAATGTTCACAAATCAAGTGAACATCTGCCATAAATTGCATTTCTATTGTCACCTCACCTTCCCCACAGCATTCTTCGCACCTACCTCCATTCGTGTTAAAAGAGAAATGTTTTGCTTTGTACCCTCTTGCAACTGAGAGTAGTTGTTTAGCATAAAGACTTCGTATTTCGTCGTATGCTTTTAGGTAAGTAACAGGGTTTGATCTAGATGACCTACCAATAGGGTTTTGGTCAATAAATTCAACAGAATTGATTTTATTTATTTCACCTGATATAGAATCAAACTGACCTGATTTAATTCCATATCCTCCTAGAGCTTTTATTAATGCAGGATATAAGATATTCTTGACTAAAGTGCTTTTTCCCGAGCCACTCATTCCACTAATAACGGTAAGGACATTTAGAGGAATTGCAACAGTAATATTTTTAAGGTTATGTTGTCTGGCTCCATTAATTTGAATACTATTAGTCCAGTTTCTTTTTTTAGGAATTTCAATTTGTTTTCTTCCATTTAAATAATCAGATGTGAGACTCTTTTCTTCATTTTTAATTTTGTTATAAGGGCCTTGAAACATAACTTGACCACCCTGCATTCCAGCTTTTGGACCAATATCAATTATCATATCAGCCGCTTTCATTATGTCTTCATCATGTTCAACGACAATAACTGTATTGCCGATATCTCTTAAATTTTTTAGTATTTTAATAAGTCGCTCGGAATCTTTTGGGTGAAGACCTATACTGGGTTCATCTAATATGTACATGGAACCTACTAAACTACTTCCTAATGATGTAGCTAAGTTGATACGCTGAGATTCCCCTCCTGATAGAGTCGAAGATTTTCGATTTATACTTAAATAACTCAGTCCAACATCCATTAAAAATTGAATTCTATTTTGAATTTCAATTAGGATTCTTCCTGCAATTTTATAATCATGTTTATTTAGGTTAAGGTTTTTAAAAATGTGGCTAAGTTCATTAATAGGTAAATCTAAAATTTCAAAAAGTTTTATTCCATTTACTTGAACGAAATTTGCCTCAGGTCGAAGTCTTTTTCCTTGACATTTTTGACAAGTAGTTCTGCCTCTATATCTTGATAGTAACACTCTATTTTGGATCTTGTAATTTTTCTTTTCTAGGATAGAAAAGAATTTATGTATTCCTAAAAAATCTTTGTTACCATTCCAAATGAAACTTTTTTGCTTTTCACTAAGGCTGAAGTATGGTTTATGAATCGGTATATCCCATTGCTCAGAATGAAGAATAAGATTATCCTTGTGCTTTCCAAGTGTATCACCTTTCCAGCATGCTATAGCGTCTTCATAAATAGAAAGACCAGTATTAGGAATAACGAGTTCTTCGTCAATTCCTATAATACTTCCGAAGCCCTCACAGGTTTTACATGCACCAAATGGATTATTAAATGTAAATAGATGTAAACTTGGTTCTTCAAATACTTTTCCTTCTTCTTCAAAACGGTTATTAAATGATTTTGTTTCCTTATAATCAATAACTTCAATAATACAAGAACCCTGACCTTCTTGGAAAGAGGTTTCAATTGAGTCTGCGAGACGTTCTTTAAAGTCAGATTCATTTTTTGTTTTGAATCGATCAATTAATAAGTAAAATTTTTCATCAAGTTTAATATTTTTTTCGATGATTTCCTCAATACGTATAATTTTTCCTTTATTCTTTATTCGGTGATACCCCTGTTGAAGAAGCATTTCTAGATAAAGTTTTTGTGATCGATTTCCAAGTTGAGAGGGAGAAAGGATGAGTATTTTTGTTCCTTGACTTTTCTTTTGTATAAAATCTAAAACATCTTTTACAGAGTGTTTTTTAACCTCTTTTCCTGAATAAGGTGAAAAAGTCTTACCAATTCTAGCATATAAAAGTTTGATATAATCGTATATTTCTGTAGTTGTTCCAACGGTCGATCTTGGATTCTTTGAGTTTACTTTTTGCTCAATAGCAATAGCTGGGGATATACCTTTGATACTATCTACCTCAGGTTTATTTAATCTTCCTAGAAATTGTCGTGCATAAGAGGAAAGACTTTCAACATATCTTCTCTGCCCTTCTGCAAACAAAGTGTCAAAGGCTAATGTAGATTTACCTGATCCAGAAAGTCCAGTAATAACAATAAATTTATTTCGAGGTATTGCAAGGTCGATATCCTTCAAGTTATGCAATCTAGCACCTTTTATAAGAATGTATTTTTTAGGATCAAGGTTATCAATTTTAATCATGAAAGATGTATTTCGTAACTACAAAATTATAAAATTAAATTATGTAAACATTTATGATTTGGAATGATTACAAAAAAACACTAAGTTTGTAATTATTAAGTCATAAAAAACTGCCTATTTAACATTTCTACCTTTTACATTTTATTTTAGATTTAAACTTAAATGGTAGCTTATGTTTCAAAAAAAAATTTCCGATCAACAACTTATTAGTGAATTTTTATCAGGCAACTCTCGTTCTATTGAATATCTTATTTTACGTCATAAAGACAAAGTATTTTCATTTATCATCTCAAAAGTGAAAAATATAGATTTGGCAAATGATCTTTTTCAAGATATTTTTATGAAAATAATCGATAAACTTCGTGAGGGAAAATATAATGAAGAAGGTAAGTTTATATCTTGGGTGATGCGAGTTTCTCATAATATGATAATGGATCATTTTAGAAAAGAGGCCCGTAATCGAATATTGCGAACCACAGATAATTGTGATACAATAGATGTTTTAGCTCATGATATAGATGATAAACATAATATTGCCTTAAGTACTAAAGTTGTCAAGGATTTAAATATTCTTATCACTCATTTGTCTCCAAACCAAAGAAAAGTATTGAAAATGCGTTACTTCTCTTCTATGACATTTAAGGAAATTTCTGAAGAGTCAGGAATTAGTATAAATACTGCTTTAGGAAGAATGCGATATGCTATAATGAATCTTCGTAAACTTCAGAAAAAGTATCAAATTAATTTAACTGCATAATATATTTTTATTTAGTGCGTTATTAGTATAAAAACTTTTTATGGCTAAAATTTCTACTAAAAATCAAAAATTTATGTTGATAAATTCTCAAAAAAATGACTTTACTTCTAAAGATGCTCCTTCTAAATCAACTTTAATTTATGTTTTGAATTATGCTAAATCCTCTGAGCGAGTTAAATGTAAATTATTAGATTCTTTTTTTATTGTAAACAATTGACTTTCATGCTTTTGCTTTTTGTTGATAAGTACTTACTCTTTTAAATCAATCAAATGAGTCATTTTTTTATTTTTGATAATATAAATTAGTCATATGAAAACTTTAAAAGTAGGGGATAAGGCTCCTGAATTTATTGCCTTAGATGAATATGAAAAGTCAGTTTCTTTGACAGATTTTTTAGGAAAAAAAGTAATTTTATATTTTTATCCAAAAGATATGACTCCTGGATGTACCGTGGAGTCTTGTAATCTGTCAGATAATTATAAACTACTTAAAGATAAAGGATTTGAGATTTTAGGGGTTAGCCCTGACTCTTCTATTTCTCATCAAAAGTTTATAAATAAATATAATTTACCTTTTAAACTTATAGCCGACACCAATAAAAACCTTATTAAAGTCTATGGCGTTTGGGGACCCAAAAAATTTATGGGTAAAGAATACGATGGAGTTCACAGGAGAACTTTTGTAATAAATGAAACTGGCTATATTGAGAGAGTTTTTGATAAAGTCAATACAAAAGACCATACTCAACAAATCTTAAATTCTTATTAATATTAATGTGACACAAAATGGCACAAAACATTTGTTTTTTTGTCTAAGAAATTATTTAAAAATAAGATTATGGATAAGGAAAGAGAGGATAAATTAAAGGCACTTCAACTTACAATGGATAAGTTGGAGAAAACCTATGGCAAAGGAGCTGTAATGAAAATGGGAGACAGTGCTGCAGAAGATATTGCTAGTATTTCTTCAGGGTCATTAGGCTTAGATTTGGCATTAGGAATTGGGGGATACCCAAAAGGAAGAGTTGTAGAGATATATGGTCCGGAGTCTTCTGGAAAAACAACTTTAGCTATTCATGCAATTGCTGAAGCACAAAAAAACGGGGGAATTGCAGCTTTTATTGATGCAGAACATGCATTTGATCGCTTTTATGCGGAAAATTTGGGAGTTAATATTGATGAGTTGATTATTGCTCAACCTGATTCAGGAGAACAAGCTTTAGAAATTGCAGACAATTTAATTCGTTCTGGAGCAGTAGATATTATAGTTATTGATTCTGTAGCTGCTTTGACACCAAAAAGTGAAATTGAAGGCGAAATGGGTGATTCAAAAATGGGTCTTCATGCCCGTTTGATGTCTCAAGCTCTTAGAAAATTAACAGCCTCAATATCTAAGACGGGCTGTACTTGCATGTTTATCAATCAATTGAGAGAGAAAATTGGCGTAATGTTTGGGAATCCAGAGACTACAACTGGTGGTAACGCATTGAAGTTTTATGCTTCTGTTCGCATCGATATACGTCGAAGTACTCAGTTAAAAGATGGAGATAATGTGATTGGGAATCGAACACGAGTTAAAGTAGTTAAGAACAAGGTTGCTCCGCCTTTTCGTAAAGCAGAATTTGATATAATGTATGGGCAAGGAGTTTCTAAACTTGGAGAAATTATTGATTTGGGTGTAGAGTATGGTATTGTTAAAAAAAGTGGTTCTTGGTTTAGTTATGGTGATACAAAACTTGGACAAGGTCGAGATTCTGTTAAACGTTTACTTACAGATAATATTGAGCTTGCAGAAGAGCTAGAGACTAAAATAGTTGAACAAATTCAATCGAATTAACATCTTTTTCCTTGATGTAATATGTTTAATCACAGCTTATTTCTTGCTTTAGTTAGCCTTATTATTCTTGCTTGTCATACTAGCAAAGAAGATTCTATCTTTAGAATTGAAGTTGATAATTCTCTTTCTTTGACTCAAAAGATTGATTCAGTTTCTTTTTTAATTCGGTCAGATAGTTTGAATGCGTATTTATATTTTCAAAGAGCAGAGCTACACCTCAAAAATTCTGCTTTAAATTTAGGTTCTATTGATTTAGAAAGGTCTTTGGAATTAGATCCAGAAAACACTAAATATTGGTTTAGGTTGGGTGTTTTAAATTTTTCCAAACAAGATACAAGAGCAGCAAGAGATTGTTGGATTAGCTGTGCTGCACTCGATTCTAGAAATATTGACTGTAGATTGAATTTAGCTGAGATGTATTTAGCTGTAGGAGAGTTAAAAAAAGGTCAAAAACTATTAAATGAAATTTTAGAATTTCATCCCAAAAATTCAAATGCTCTTTTTCTTACTGGTAATTTTGCTTTGATGAGCAATGATACAACTAAAGCTATTAATTATATTCAATCAGCAATAAATGAAAATCAATATTTTTTTGAGGCTTATGACCAATTAGGGGTAATTTACTCCTCCAAAAAAAATCGTCTTGCTATTGATTATTTCAATTCTGCACTTCGACTAAATCCCAATCGATTTGATATTCATTATAAGGTCGGGATGTTTTACCAGACAATCGGTTTTTATGATAAAGCAATTAAAGCCTATGTCCGTGTTTTAGAGTTGAGCCCTTCTCACGAACTTTCCATGCATAACCTAGGAGCAATTGGTATATTTATTAAAGACTACCAAAGTGCAAAAAAGTACTTTTCAATGGCAATCAAACATAATGCTTCCTTCTTAGAGGCTTATTTTGGAAGAGCTTATACCTATGAGTTAATGGGAGATGTTGTTAGCTCAGAATCTGATTATAGAACAAGTTTGTTGTTAGACCCTAGCTATCTTCCATCTATTGAAGGATTGTCGAGGCTTAAATCTCAAATTAAAGACTAAAGTTTTTTATTTTACTTTATCGACAATAGCTTTGAATGCTTTTTCATGATTCATTGCTAAGTCTGCAAGAACTTTTCTGTTAATTTCTATGTTATTTTTGTGAATAGCACCC
>MDTC01008836.1_pt1 | contig 12143 bp, 13 predicted proteins | sample 811181 | NCBI WGS metagenome assembly MDTC01 (sample SAMN05326644, study PRJNA326480) | marine metagenome | isolation source: seawater | place: Pacific Ocean: North | collected 2011
GTTGCCAGGTGCCCCGGACCCCGTCTACATAATTAACAAAGTTAATTAAGCAGCAAGTGCGTAACTTTCGTTAGCAATTATATATTAGCCCTTTTCGGAGGAACAATTCCGAACGAAAGAATAGCCTTTAGTCACCCGTCGAATCTAGTTCACCCCCATAAGTTGCAGTGGTGGAGGTGGTGGGTACTGCCCCCACGTCCGTAATGGTTATTACGAAATTCATTTATCGTCATAGTTAGTAAACTAACGGACATAATATAAAGGTAATTTAAATACTTACAATAAAATTTCTATTAATACCTTACAAATCAATAAATTGTTTAGTATAAAAATTTATATGTCAGAAATTACAAATGCAAAAAACTATCTAAAAACATTAAGTTCTAAAATAATTCTTGATAAAGATATATTAAATAAAATTATAAAAATTAAAAACTTAATAATTAAATCCAAAAAAAATAATTCAAGAATTTTAATATTTGGAAATGGAGGTAGCGCAGCTATAGCAAGTCATGTAAGTGTAGATTTGACAAAAAATATAAAAGTTAAAGCAATGAATTTTAATGAAGCTGATTTAATAACTTGTTTTGCTAATGATTATGGTTATGACAAATGGATAGAAAAAACTATAGAATTTTATGCTGACAAAAAAGATATTTTAATTCTTATTTCCTCAAGTGGAAAATCTAAAAATATGATAAATGCCTGCAAGGCAGCTAAGAAAAAAAGAATTTCAAAGATTATTACTTTAACAGGTAATAGAAAAAATAATCCATTATCAAAAATGGGAGATATTAATTTATGGGTGGACAGTATTATTTATAATCATATCGAAAATATCCATCAAATATGGCTTCTCTGTATTTGCGATTTAATAAAGTTAAATAAAGTTAAATAAAGTTAAATAGATTTAAATATTTTTTAAAATATTTTTTATTTGGAAGTAAAAATTTTTTTTTGCAAATTCAAAGTATAATCGACTTTTTTTAGCACACTTTTTATCTGACAATCTATCTCCTATCATAAAGCTTCTTTTAATATCTATAGGCCATTTTTTTAATAATTGATTGATCATTAAATTATTTGGTTTTCTACTTTTGTGATTTTTTGCAAATTTTTTAATTATCCCTTTTGGATGATATGGACTATATTTGATTTCATCTAATTTAATTTTTTTTTTTAAAAATTCTTTTTTGAGTCTGCTATGTAATAATTTTAAATCTTTTTCTGTAAAAAATCCTCTAGCTACTCCTGATTGATTAGTGACAATAAATATTTTAATTTTTTTTTTACAAAGATATTGTAATCCTTTAATCACACCAGGTCTAAACTTAAAATCTTTAAACTTATAGATATATCCATAGTCGTAATTAATTACCCCGTCTCTATCTAAAAATGCTGCTGGTTTTTTTTTCATAAAGATATATATCTAGTTGTTATTAATATTGATCTTAGATATAAAAAAAAATAAATAAATACTTAAATCATATGTCAAAAAGCTTTGTCAATTCAGCTACTCCAATTACAAGCGAAAAATGGAGAGGACTTGAGCAAGATAGACGTATAGAAATGATTAATAATGAGCTAAAAAAAGATAAGCTATACGAAGGTTTTAAAGTAGTTGAAGTGCCTGACAATGGTCAAATAGTTTTAAAAATTGAACGTTCAATACCTGCTAATAAGAGAGGTTTATTATTATTAGACCTTGAAGAAAAGTTGAAATTTGCTGTCGATAAAGGTATCAGTATATGGTTAGAACCTGTTGGAGATAAAAGCAAATTAAGAAATCTGAGAGGTATAGAATTTAAGTAACGAAAATGAATGAAATTACAGAAAATCAAAATGGTGTAAGCACTCAAGAAGGTAGTCTTATATTAGACTCTCATAAACTTTCTTATCATTATGATAGAGTTAAAGCTTGGGAAAATGGAGAACAAATAGCCCCAGTAACTGTAGATATGGCGTTAACAAGAGCATGTGGAGCAATGTGTTCTTTTTGTTATGCAATGGTTCAAGAGCCTCAAGAAAGAGCTAGTATTAAAACAAAAGAAGCTCTCAATCTTCTAGATGATTTTGCTGAAGTTGGAATTAAAGCTGTTTCTTTAATATCAGATGGTGAGAGCACTCTTTCAAAAGCATATGTTCCATTTGTTCAACATGCATCAAAAATAGGAATAGATGTGGGCAATGCAACTAATGGATGGGAATGGGAGCCAGAAAAGATTGATCAAGTTCTTCCATCATTTACATGGGTTAGATTTACTGTAGCAGCAGGTACTCCTGAGGGATACTCAAAGATAATGTTTAAAAGCGAAAAACATACAGAAGTATTTGATAGAGCAATGTCTCATATTAAATACGCTGTAGAGCTTAAAAAAAAATTAAACCTCAAAGTCACTCTGGGAATTCAAATGGTTTTAATGCCTGAATTTAAAGATGAAATTATACCATTTGCAAAACTTGCTCTTGATCTAGGAGTGGATTATGGCGTGATCAAGCATTGTTCAGATGATGAAATGGGAACCCTTGGTGTAGATTACAGTAAATATGAAGATATGTATGATTCTTTAAATAAAGCTGAGTCTATGAGCAATGACACTACTAAGATCGTAGTAAAATGGTCAAAGATAAAAGGAAAAGGGAAACCAACTTACAACAGATTTTATGGACCGCAATTCCTCCTACAAATAAGTGGCAGCGGGCTAGTTGCACCCTCAGGAATGTTTTTTAATGCGAGATACTCAAAACTTCATATGGGAAATTTTGTTGATGAAAGATTTAAAGATATCTTTAAATCTGAACGATATAAAAAAATTATGAGTTATTTAGCTTCTTCAAACTTTGATGCACAGACCATGATGGGATCTATGCCAATACAACATTATGTTAGTGAAGCTTTAGATAATCATGTTAAAGGAATATCAAAAATTTCACCATCAACAGGTAAAAAACCTCTTCACGTAAATTTCTTATAGGCGAATGCTTTCAGTAATAGTCCCATTTTATAATGAGGAAATACTTGTAAAGAAAAGTTTTATAGAAATATCAAAAGCACTTAAACATAGCAAGACTCTTAAATATGAAATTATTTTTATCGATGACGGTAGTACAGATAAAAGTTTATCAATTGTAAAAAAACTTAAAAGACAAAATAAAAGAATCAAAATCTTCAAAAATAAAAGAAATTTTGGTATTGGTTATACTTTTTTTAAAGGTATCTCTAAAAGTAAGGGAAAATATTTGATACAAATACCTTCAGATAATTCTCATCCATCAAAACAAATTTCAAAAATTATAAAACTTGCAAATAAAAATTATGATATTGTTACAACTTACTATGCAAACAATGCTCAAAGAAGTTATTTTAGAAATTTATTTACTCTATTTTATACGCCTTTTTTAAATTTTATTTATGGAACTAGCTTTCCCTATTTTAATGGAATAACTTTATATAAGACTAATTTATTGAAAAAACTTAAATTTAATAACTCAAGTTTTTCGTATCAAATAGAAATTTTTGTTTATTTACACCATAGATATAATTTGAAGCTTAAAATTATACCTACAATACTTAAGGATAGGAGAAAAGGATCCAAAGCATTTAGAATAAAAAATTCTTTACTAGTTTTAGTATCAATTATTAAGATTTTTTTTAAAAGTTCATATTATAGATATTTAAATTTTTTCCATAAAAGAAAAGACTAAAGATATTATATATAAGAAATTTTTTTTATTTTTTTTTAAATAAAAATGATTATTTTTTTCTATAATTTGTCTGCTGGTTTTAAGTCTTTTAATTCGATTATTTACTATTACGCTACAATTATATTTTTTTAGATACTGATTAATATTAATTTTACTATTTTTTTGACTTTTTAAGTCTATAATCATTTTAGTTCTTGGTGATGTTACGATCATATTAATTAAGTTAAAGAAAATATAAAATAAATTTAAATTAATTAATAAAAAAATAAAAAAATATTGTGGAAAATAAATGTAGGATAATATTGAAAATGTTATCAAGTTAAATACGAAGCTATAAAGATCGGCATGTCTAAAAGGAAATGTATAACTCGTTTTAAATAAAGAAAAAAATATCTTTAAAGACAAAAAGTAACTTAACAAGTTTGTTATAATTAATAAATTTATAGTCATTAACCTTCAGATTTTAATTTTAAGAATGTTTTAATATAAAAAATTAGATTGATAATAATCCCCAAATTTTTTTTTAGTTTCATTTTATTATTCTTTACCTCAAGAATATTTTGTTTCTGTAAATCCTTAATTCGAATTTCTAAAATTTTTTGTTTCTGTAATTTTTTTATAATATTTTTTTTTGTATTTTTTTTATTTAAAACTTTAAAAATAATATGAGTTGGACTTTTGATATATTTTAAAGATATGCTTAAAAAAAGTGATATAAAGAAAAGTAAATAAATAGTAAAAAATGAGAAAAAATTGATTAAAATATAGTCTAATTTTAAATATATGATTAATATAAAAATTAAAGCGCTATAGAGGATAAAGCCGGCAAAATATCTAGAAAAAATTTTTATTTTTAGTTTTTGACTAACGAAATAATAAAGCATATTTAATGCTAGAGATAATAATATGATTAACCAAAACATGTATTGAATATACTAAATTTATAAAATCATGCCATTGAGAAATAAAGTTTTAAATATTAAGTCGCTCAATAAACTTAAAGAAAGATACAAAAGAAAAAAAATTGTTCTTTGTCATGGAGTTTTTGATTTGCTTCATGTAGGACATATAAACTATTTCCAATCTGCGAAAAAATTAGGTGATATTTTAATTGTCTCTATTACTGAAGATAAATTTGTTAATAAAGGCCCAGGACGACCAGCTTTTACAATTGAGAATAGAGTAAAATTTTTAAGAGAGATTAATATAATAGATTATGTTTGTATAAGTAACGATTTTACTTCTGAAAAAATTATTAAAAATTTAAAACCAAACATTTACTGCAAAGGAAGTGATTACAATATAAAAAATTTAAACAGTGATATCAATCTAAAAAAAGAACTTAAAGCTCTTAAATTAATTAAAGGAAAATTTCAAACAATTAATGAGCCAAGTTTTAGTTCAAGTAAATATATAAATGAAAATGAATTACAAAACATAAGTTCTGAATGCAAAAAATTTATTAATATATTACGTAAAGAATTTCAATTAAAAGAAATTAATAAATATATTGATAATTTTAAGAATAAAAAAGTATTACTTTTAGGTGAGACTATAATAGATGAGTATATAACAACAGAAGCGATAGGAAAATCTGGTAAAGAACCTATGATGGTAGTTCAACAAAAAAAAAAGATAAAATTTCTTGGAGGAGTTGGTTATATAGCTAATCTTTGCTCTAGTTTTGTTAAAGAAGTAAAAATGATCAGTTTTCTAGGAGATAAAAATTCTGAAAAAAAGTATGTATTAAAAAAATTAAATAAAAAAATTAAACATCATTTATTAACAAAAAAAAATTCTCCAACTATAATCAAAACTAGATATCTAGATGACTATAGAAAAACTAAAATGTTAGGAGTTTACGAATTAAATGATGATTTAATAAACGACCAAGAAGAGAAAAGATTATATAAATTAATAAAATCAAACTTAAATAAATATGATATTATAATAGTTGCAGATTATGGACATGGTATAATTACTGAAAAGATAAGAGGTTTGCTTGTTAATTGTGGTAAAAAATTGTTTTTGAATACTCAAATTAATTCTTTTAATAGGGGTTATCATTCTGTTTTTAAATACAAAAAAATAAATTCGTATATTATTAATGAAAGTGAATTAAGATATGAATTAAAAGATCGAAGTTCTTATCTTGAAGATTTAACAAAAAAATTATTTAAAAAAATATCTTTAGATAATATTATTGTAACGAGAGGTAGATGGGGAGCCAAGTTATTTAATAGCAAAACTAAAAGTGTTATTTCCTGTCCAGCTTTTAATGAAAATACTATAGACACAGTAGGAGCTGGGGATACATTTTTTGCTTTATCATCTTTAACGTTAGGCTCTAAAATGAATAAGAAAATTGGTTTATTAATCAGCTCGCTAGCTGCAAGTTATTCAATTAATCAATTGGGCAATATTTCTGCTTTTAATTTAAGCATATTAAAAAAACATTTAAACCATATTTTTAAATAATATTATTGAATAAAATGAATTTTCTAATAACTGGAGGATGTGGATATATAGGTTCAAGAGTTACTCGTCATTTATTAAAACTAAATCATAAAGTTTTAGTTTATGATAATTTTTGGTTTGGAAATTCTCTAAAAAAGCATAAAAATTTAAAAATTGTAAAAGGTGATGTAAGAAATTTTGATAGATTAAATATAAAAAATATAGATATTATAATTCATTTAGCTAATGTTGCTAATGATCCATCAGTTGAGTTAAATCCAAACTTATCATGGGAAATAAATGTACTAGCTGCCAAAGTAATAGCTGATCATGCAATTAAAAATAAGGTTAAAAAACTTATATTTTTTAGTTCTGGAAGTGTTTATGGATTAAAGAGAGAGAATAAAGTAACAGAAAATTTAAAATTAAATCCAATTTCAGTTTACAACAAAACCAAAATGATAGCGGAGAGAGTTTTTTTAAGTTTTAAAGATAAAATAGATGTAATATGTTTAAGACCAGCTACAGTGTGTGGGGTATCAAAAAGACTAAGATTAGATGTAACTGTAAATAAATTAACTTTTGATGGATTCTTTAAAAAAAAAATTTTTGTTGATGGAGGAAAACAAATAAGGCCCAACATTCACATAGAGGATATAGTAAGAATAATAGATCATTTTGTATTAAGTAAAAAAAAGTTTAAACACAATATTTATAATATTGGATTTGAAAACTTAAGTATTTTACAAATTGCAAAGATGATTCAAAAAAAATTAAAAGCAAAAATTGTAATTAATAAAAGTAAAGATATTAGATCCTATAGACAAGACTCTTCTAGATTATTAAGAACAGGTTTTAGACCTCAATACAGTGTTGATCATGCCATAAATGAATTAATAAATTTTTTTAGAAGTAATAAAAAAAATAAATTTGGAGTCAATAATTTTAACTTAAAAAAGATGAAAAAATTAAATATTAATTAAGTATTATGAAAAAGAATATTTTAATAAAAATTTATGAAATTCAAAAAAAAATTAGAATAGTAGAAGAAAAAATTGTATCAAATTATAATAAGAACAAAATGAGATGCCCCACTCATCTTTCTATAGGTCAGGAGGCAGTAGCAGCTACGAGTGGTTTAGCTTTAAACCATGATGATATTTCAATAAGCTATCACCGATCTCATGCTCACTTTTTAGCTAAAGGAGGATCATCAAAAAAACTTTTTGCGGAACTACATGGTTTTGATGAAGGCTGCAGTAGAGGTGTAGGTGGTTCAATGCACTTGATAGATTTGAAAAATAATTTTTATGGAAGTACGGCAATTGTTTCAAACTCTATACCAGTAGGTGTTGGATTGGCTTACTCACTTAAATTAGCAAAAAAAAAAAATTTGGTTTGTATATATATTGGAGATGCGGCAGTCGAGGAAGGAGTTTTTTTTGAGTCAATTAATTTTAGTATTTTAAAAAAACTACCAGTAGTTTTTATTTGTGAGAATAATTTCTATTCTGTTTATACTCATATAAAAGAGAGACAGCCAAAAAAAAGAAAAATCTTTAAATTAGCCTCTGCTATGGGGGCAATTTCACATTCATATAAACAGGATAATCCCTTTAAACTATATAAAAAATTTGATGAACTTTTTAAAAAGATAAGAAAAAATCCAATGACACATTTTGTAGAAGTTGAAACCTTTAGATACTTAGAACACTGTGGGCCAAATGATGATACATCACTTGGATATAGAAAATTACAGGAAGTTAAAAAGTGGAAAAAAAAAGATCCTTTAGTATTTTCAAAGAATTATCTAACTAGAAATAAAATATTTAATAAAAATCAGTTAGAAATCTTAGATAAAAAAATTAATAGTAATGTTAACAAAAATTTTAATTTTTTAGCTAAGTTAAAAAAACCAAAATTTAAAGATATAAGCAAACTTGTATATAAAGCATGATGAAAACTTCATACTCTCAAGCAATAAATAAAGCTTTGATAGAGGAAATGAGCAGAAATAAAAAGCTTGTTTGTTTTGGTTTGGGAGTCAATGACAGTTTGAACTTTTTTGGAACAACTAAAGAATTAGAAAAAAAATTTGGACCTGATAGAGTTTTTGAGACTCCAACATCTGAAAATGCAATGACAGGTATAGGTGTTGGTATGTCTTTAAATAGCAATCCTTGTGTAATGATGCATCAAAGATTAGATTTTTTTTTGTTAGCTATGGATCAGCTTGTTAATAGTGCAGCAAAATGGCATTTTATGTTTGGTGGAAAAAAAAGTGTTCCAATAACAATAAGATTAGTAGTTGGCAAAGGTTGGGGGCAGGGACCAACACATTCTCAAAGTTTACAAAGTTGGTTTTCTCACATACCTGGTTTAAAAGTTGTAATGCCAACATTTCCTAGTGACGCTTATAATCTATTAAAAAAAGCAATAAGAGATCCTAATCCAGTGATTTTTATTGAGCATAGGTGGTTGCATAATATTGAGCAAGAAACAAAAAAGATTAAGTATAAAAGTAAAAAATATTTACCAGAATTAGTATCAAAGGGTAAAGATTTTACTGCAGTTTCTTATTCACTTTCTACCATAGAAATGCTTTCTTTAAAAAAAAAATTAAATCAAAATAAAATAAGTTTTGATTTGATTGATTTAAAATCGATTAAACCTCTTAATATCTCAATGATTAAGAATTCATTAAAGAAAACTAAAAAATTACTAATACTCGACTCAATTTCTCATCCAATTTGTTCAGTAGGATCTGAAATTCTCTCTCAATTATACAGAGAAAAAAATATTAAATTAATTAAACCACCTATATTATTAACATTACCTGATATACCAACTCCTACGAGTACACATTATACAAAAGATTTTTATATTAAAAAAAAGGACATAATAAATAATATTAGCAAGCTTGTTGGAAAAAAAATTAAATTTGTTTCTTATGATAAAGGTCTCCATGATGTACCAGACTTAAATTTTAAAGGACCTTTTTAATTAATGAAAAAAAGAATATTAATTTTAGGTAGTTCTAGTTTCTCTGGCGCATCCACAGTTAATTATTTATTAAATCAAAAAAGTTATAAAATTTTTGGTACCTATAGAAAAAAAAAAAGAGATAGCTACTTACCGTATAAATTTAACAAATATAAGAATAATTTTAAGGAGTACAAAGTAGATTTTTTAAAAAATTCAAACAATTTAATTAATATAATTAAAGAACTAAAGCCTGATGTTATCTTAGATTTTGCTTCAATTTGCATGGTGAATGAAAGTTGGAAAAATTCAGATATTTATTTTCAAATAAATGTTTCATCCAAAATAAAAATGATTGAATACTTAAGTAATTCTAAATTTTTAAAAAAATATATCTATATCTCTACACCAGAAATTTTTGGTTCATCAAGAAAATATATATCAGAAAAAAATAATTCATTTTCACCTCAAACGCCCTACGCAACATCAAAATTAAGCTTCGAATATTTTTTAAAAAACTATTATAGAAATTTAAATTTCCCTCTTATAATATCAAGATTTTCAAACTTTTATGGCCCAGGTCAACCACTTTATAGGTTAATTCCAAAATTAATAAGTTGTATAGACAGTAAAAAAAAATTTACTTTACAAGGCAATGGATATTCTAAAAGAAATTTTATATTCACATTTGATTTTTGTAGTGGAATAGACAAAATAATATCTAGAGGAAAAATAGGAAAAACGTACCATTTTTCTGGAAAAAAGTTTTACAGCGTAAATGATGTTATTAAGAACGTATGCGACCTAAAGTCCTACGATAAAAAAAAATTAGTGAACAAAATTAAAAGTAGAGTAGGTCAAGACTTTATTTATAAACTTGGATCGCATATGACGAGGAATGAATTGAAGTGGAAACCAATTTACACTTTAAAAAAAGGTATACAAGAGATAATACTTTATCACAGGAAGCATTTAAAGTATTTATCAGATAAAGATTTAATCTACAGAGATAAACAACTAAAAAGATAATGAAAAATTTTTTACCTTTAGAATATAAAAAAAATGAAAAGTTAAATATTAATCATAGTTATTTAGTTGAACAATTTGCCGATTATTCAAAAGTTTTCAGGGAAATAGAAAAGGTAGTTAAAAAAGGAGACTACACTCTAGGTAAAGCAGTTGATATTTGTGAAAAAAATTTTGCTAAAAGAACTGGTGCAAAATTTGCTATAAGTGTTGGAAATGGAACAGATGCTTTGTTATTAAGTTTAAAAGCTTTCGGCATTGGTCCAGGGGACGAAGTTATAACGGTACCTTACACATTTGTAGCTACCGTTGGTTCAATTGTAACTGCTGGTGCTAAACCAGTTTTTGTAGATGTAAAAGAAGATTATAATATTGATGAGACAAAAATAGAAAAAGCAATTACAAAAAAAACTAAAGCTATAATTCCTGTCCATTGGGCGGGAAGACCATGTGAGATGGATAAAATAAAATCTATCGCAAAAAAATTTAAATTAAAAATTATTCAAGATAGTGCTCATATAATTGGTGCAAGATTTAAAAAAAATCATTTAATTAAATATGGTGATACATGCACTTATAGTATGCACCCTCTTAAAAATCTCAATGTTTGGGGTGATGGTGGTTTTATTGTTACAAATAATAAAGCTTTAGCAAATAGATTATATTTAATTAGAAATCATGGCTTAAAGAATAGAGATAGCGTAGAAATCTTTGGTTACAACTCAAGACTCGATACAATTCAGGCCGTAGTAGCAAATTATAAAATGAAGAATAAATTAGATAACATTACAAAAAAAAGAATTCAAAACTCAATTACGTTGGATAAGTTGTTGGCAAAAAACAAAAATATTACTTTGGTAAAAAGATTTAAACATCTAAAAGAAGTTTTTCATCTGTATCATATCAACGTAAAAAAAAGAGATAAGCTTAAAAGTTTTTTAATTAAAAATAATATTGATGCAAAAGTCCATTATCCTACCCCAGTACATTTGCAAAAGGCTGCAAAATTTTTAAAGTACAAAAAAGGAGATTTCCCAGTAGCTGAGAAATTAGCTAGCAGTTCATTATCTCTTCCTGTGCATGAATTTATAAAGAGAGATCACATAAATTATGTAGTTAAAACAATAGAAAAATTTTATAAAAATTAAATTGTTTTTTTAAAATATTTTCTTTTACATCTTTGAGTTGAAATTTTATTTATTATTATTTTAGTCTATCAACTGTTAAAATTTATTGATAGTTGATATTTAAATTTATTAATATAATTTCAAATTTCCTAATTTATCATGAAATTAACATCTGAACAAAAAAAAGACATCGCTGATCAACAAGAACAAGAAAATAAAACGAAAAGAGTAACATCTCCTGAATTAGAAAAAATTTTGTATGAAGCCATTCCTGCTCTTGACCATGGTTTTGTGAGAGTAATTGATTACATGGGTGATGATACTTCCATAGTTCAGTCAGCAAGAGTTTCATATGGAAAAGGTACAAAAAAAGTTTCAACTGACGAAGGTTTGATAAAATATTTGATGAGACATTGGCATTCAACTCCTTTTGAAATGTGTGAAATTAAATACCACATAAAACTACCAATATTTATAGCAAGGCAATGGATAAGACATAGAACTGCAAATGTTAATGAGTATTCAGCAAGATATTCTATTTTAGATAAAGAATTTTATTTACCAACACCAGAAAATCTTGCTGCACAATCTTCAAGTAATAGACAAGGTAGAGGTAATGTTATTGAAGGAGAACAGGCAAGAGAAGTTTTAGAACTTTTAAAAAATGACGCTGAAAGAACTTATAATAATTATGAGATGATGCTTAATGAGAGGTTTGATGGCTCAATAATTGATGAGAATAAAAAAGGTTTAGCAAGAGAACTTGCAAGAATGAATTTAACATTAAACACTTATACTCAATGGTATTGGAAAACTGATTTATTAAATTTGATGAATTTTTTGAGA
>MDTC01129305.1_pt1 | contig 12143 bp, 10 predicted proteins | sample 811181 | NCBI WGS metagenome assembly MDTC01 (sample SAMN05326644, study PRJNA326480) | marine metagenome | isolation source: seawater | place: Pacific Ocean: North | collected 2011
GTGAAGATGACAATAGTTATATCATCCACCTCTCACCATATGAAACAGAGGGCAACTGGATACCCTTACAGAAAAGCTCAACCTTTTCCATTATCCTGCGGCTTTATCTGCCTGCTAAAGAGGTATACGAAAACACTGATACTATTCAACTCCCTCAGATCATCAAGGAGGACTGTGATGAAAAAATGGGTTAGTTGGCTCGCTCCCATCATTGTTCTGTCTTGTGGTCTACACCTTTTAGAGCTGTGGCTAATGCCCTACGGCATCATGAAGATAGCTGCCAAAAAACTAAGTATAAAAGTAAATACTGCAGCCCATAGTGAGCCCATAGATGCTACTTTTCGCCGCGTGGTAAGCCCTAGCCCTGACTTACTCTACTCCCTTTGTGGTTTTGATGTTAGTCAACATCCCCTTAAAATAATAGCGGCAGTGCCTCCCGAAACTTATTTTTCAATTTCTGGTTTTGGCAGTAATACCGATAATTTTTTTGCTTTAAATGATCAGGATTTTCAAAGCGATCAGGTGGAAATCATTTTAGCCAGTCGTGATTTCGTCCTGCCTGATTCTATCAAATCCAAAATCATTCGTTCTCCTTCCCCAACAGGGATTGTTCTGTTTCGCAGCCTGATTAAAGATACTGATAAAATCGATGATTTGATACATTTTCAAAAGCAATCCTCCTGCACCCCGATAGTAAAAATTTAGTAATACAAAAAAGTAAGTGGAGCATTCAGACCTGCTTTTGCGGCGACAAGTATTCATACCTATTTTCCGATTGAAGACTTTGCCAACCAGACCAGCTGTTTTTCGCATTTGAACAATGTAATTCCTTTAACAATTTAAACTTTAAACTTTGTAAGTATGATCAACACCAGCAATCATCACGTTCAATACAACCGCAATAACATCATCAGCATGTCAAACAATGCTCTCTTACCATCAAGAATAAAGGCAACTGTCGCTTCGACACTTTTTCATTATCGAAATCCGAAAATTACCTTGCCCCGCACCGCAACCCATATCTAAGATTCTTTTGACAATGCAACAATCGAGAAGGGATTTATCATGAAGCGCCAGTATTGGAATGTGCTTTTCACTTTTATGGCATCAATGCTTTTCGCCAATATTAGTTACAGTTTTGGAGTTGCCGGCTCATCCGGAAGGGATGGTCGATGGGGCACCTCAGGCAGAAGTGGGGAAGATGTTACCGTATACGCTAGTGGTCAAAGGCGAAATGTCTATGCTGCTGGAGAAAGAGGTTTTGCTGGTGGCGATGGTGGCCGAGGATACAATGCTACCAGTTGTAATTTCGGCAGGCCAGATCGCAATACTTATGGAGCTCGCGGTGGCAATGGTGGAGATGGCGGCCGAGGTGGCTGGGGTGGCAATGGTGGTGACGTCACGATCTATGCTGGAGATATAAGCTTTTTATCCCAACTGACAGTCATTGCCGATGGTGGGCAAGGAGGACAGGGAGGAACTCCAGGCAGAGCCGGACGAGGCTGCGGCTGCAACCCACAATCATGGACCAAAGAAAAATGTCGCTCAGTCAGCAATGGCAATGGTGAAACCAGACGTGAGTGCACGGAAACCCGCTACTACTGTCAGCGAGGGCCTAACGGCAGTCGTGGTCGTTATGGTACAGATGGCTCCGAGGGATCATATGGTTCTATCAAAGTCTATCTTTCTGAAGATCGTCCAGCCGCTGCTATAAACCAATTACGAGTGGATTTATCGCGCATCTCTGATGATCCCTATACTCTAAGTTATGATGTCTGGGAAACACGCCGAGATGCAAGGTACGTATTGGCCCCCGGTAGCAGAGTCAATAGCAGCTATGAAATCTGGACGGGACAGGAATTCAAGAGCGTAACGGTGAAATGGCAGGCAGAAGCAGACCCGGCGTTATTCGCTGGAGAAGAAATTGTCCTCGAATACAGTAAATCAGGTTTCAATTATCGCTATCCTCGAGGCGCTTGGGTTCAGATCAATTACGATGCTAATGCTTCGGTAATCACAATCGTCGACGCTATGAAGTGGTCTGAAGCTCAAAAGGCTAGTTGGGTAGCACCTGGTAAAGATCAAATTTGGTTATTGAATGGAACTAAAAATCTCCGCAAAACCAACAATGATCAATTTTTTCAGGAGATGCCCGGTAGTGGCAGCCGCATAGCCATTGGGCCTTCCGGAAAAATCTATGGCATCGATAGTTTCACCAACGTCATTTATAAATTCGTAGATGAAGCTTGGGAAAGTTATACTGGAGATAGAGCGAAACGCCTTGCTGCGGGTCCAAAAAGCCTATTTACCATCGATCTATTCAATAATATATGGCAAAGAGATCATGAGAATGACAGCTGGATTCCATTGAATGACAAGTCCTCAGAGATTGCCATCGGTCCAAAGGGAGATCTCTGGTCAATCTATCTCAATGGAGATGTCTACGAGCGGGTTAATGGCGATTGGATCAAGCGAGGCATTAAAGCCAGCAGGATTTCTGTCGGCCCTGAGGGCCCATGGGTTGTAGACAAACAAGGCTCGGCTTATAAATATATGGGCAGCAACCGCTGGGAAAATATCGCTGGCGGTGTAAAAGAAGTAGCCGTAAGGGAAAATGGAGAAGTTTATGGTATTGCTCCGGGTAACTTTCTGATGAAATTTCAGGGAGAATACTTTCGACCTTTGGAAAAGTAGTCTTTTTCCGCTTATGTATCTGCATAAAAGAATCAATTTTGTGCAGATCATAACCAAGAAATGACCATCACGCCACGCCCATAGTTACAAACAAAACGTTTTTAACTATGGGCCACCAAGCCACAATCAGAACCAATCAAAATCATTTTATAAGTAATAAAACAGTGAGATCCAAAGACAGGTACAAATCAAAAATGCAATGCTGAGCCACAGCCAGCCTCATCATGAAATGTCTTTTACCGGGAGGAATGTCATATATTATTAATGACTATCGTAACACTCTTCCACCTCGGTTTTAGTGAAGAATTTATTTTTGCATTTGTTACAAATGTACTTAGCGCCATCGCGCTTATACTTCTCCGATTTTTCACGCTCATTTTTTGGATTAAACCCCATGGTAATTCTCCATAGCTAAGTTCACAAGCTTATCACCAAACGTCATGATGACTATAAACAACTTTCGATCAACTTATGACTTCAATTAAGAGCCAGAAATTCCTGATCAAGATGAAGTCAGATGCCTCGGCCACAGTTCACTGCACCCAGAGCTAAAATATTAAAAATCCAGTTCGTTTTCGACATTTAATATTTTCTGACTATATTCCTTGGTCGACATAAGATAAGAAAGTATTAGCAATGCCCGCCAAAAGCAACTTAACATTTTGTTTTTATTAATATATTATTGCTATCAAAAGACAGCCGTTGCCAGAATCGGCTCGCCATAGCTTCCTATCATCATCAATTATAAAGATTGCCACATCAAAGAAACCTAAGTCACCTGCTATCGGTAAAACCAATAATAATTAAGATATTTTGTAACTTATTTTCCAAAGTGCTAACATTGCGATCTGTTCGACTTAAAACTTAAACATAATCATTCACTATCACTTATAGATTCTGAGTGCAGGAGAAAATATGAAATACATCGTCACAATTACAGCCCTTTATTTTTGTGGCTTAGCCCATGCTGAAAACCTCGCAACTTTCGTAAAGAGCAAGTCGTTTTCCAAGCTTTGTGCAAACTCTGTCACCATTAACCCTCTGCAAACAACCAGCAGTTACCGGGTGAGCCGAAGTTCTTTTACGGAAAACAAGAGTTTGTTTTTTGTTGCCCTAGAACAATATGCTGACAAGAATCGATACACAACGATCATTGCAGTAAACAAATCCACCCCACAAACAAAAAAAGTACTCATCAAACTGAAAGGGACGGTTCATGATCTATTGCACGTTAACGACTCAATCTGGTCCCTACAAAACCATAAGATTGTTGTTACAAACTTAGATTCATTGAGTGTTAAGGAGATTCCGTTATCGGCACCCGCTAGCAGAAAACGCCATGACCGAGCTTATGACATGACAATCGCCGGAGCATATGTAATCGTTTCATATGGGTCAGCCGGGCTGCAATTGGTTGACAGCGACAATCTCTCTGTCCATGATCAAATAGACCTTGGTCTGAACCAACCAAATGGTCATAAGTCTCTCGCCACTGGCATCGTAGCTATTAATGACGAACAGATCCTTGTAGGCATCGATAATGCAACCATGGCTAAAAGAGGGCCTCAAGCCTTTAATGGTATCCTTGAAGTCAATCTTACTGAGGATTCAATCACTCGTTATCCCTACAATCAGAAAAATTCAGGGATGGTTTCTCGCCATGCCAAAATGAAAATCAAAGATGGTATTTTATGGATTAATAACTGGGGTCAAATTCAATTTGTCAAAATTGCAAGTATGCGAGAGCAGCAAGAAGTCAACATCAGCTGGATTCCAACCGACTTCGAGGATAAAGGAAAACGTTGGAGTGCTGAGCCTCTGGGAGAGTTCTTACTCGTAGGTCAAGACCTGTTTGGCTGTGCTAAAGTTCATCCATTACAAACCACGACTCGCTCTCTACCAAAAGGATTGGTTTATAAGATAGATCCTTCCAAAAAACTAACAATACAAGATAATTAACCAGACTAACTGACCAATCATCGGGAGTGGCTATCTTCTTAAAGAAGCCCCCCGGCGAGCATTATTAATGGGACTTTTTATTTATGTTAAAATGAATATGTTCATTAAAATCAATCAATTGTTTCTGATAGGTACAAGATATGATCCGATGTTTAATTCCTGTGTTTGTTTTAACTATTCTCATTTTAGATGTTGAAGCATTGGGTCAAGAGGCTGCCCCCTATGGTGACCGGGAAAATCAATATGAACAGTTTTTCGACCAGAAAATCAGGCCCTTTTGGAAAACTGCTACCACCAAAATAGTTCAGAGTCATGATGGTAAAGACCTGGCCTACCGGGTATATCCATCCAACCCAGCTCATGGGAAGACTATAGGCAATATCCTAATAGTTCATGGTTGGTGCGAAGGTATGCCCAAGTACAGCGAAACGATATGGGACTTTAATAATGCCGGTTATAACGTGGTGATTTACGAACAAAGAGGCCATGGCTATTCCTATCGGGAAACCGATAAAAAAGGGGTTGGCCATGTTATGGACTTTGGCTCCTATATCAAAGATGTCAATGCGGTTGCTTCTCAATTACTTGACCCTGAGCTACCGCGACTGTTACTTGGACACTCGATGGGGGGACTGATATCATTGGGCGCGTTGCAGCAATACCCTGATTTATTTAAAGCAGCCTTAATCAATGTGCCAATGCTCGAAACCAAATACCCGATGCCGGGCATCCTCGCTAAGCCTTTGCTGGCAATTTGGTGTTTTGGTAATGATGAAGACAGTTTTGGCCCTTTTCAAAAGGCCCCTCCTCCCGTTCCATATAAATTCAACAAATGGTCTGGAACCGGTTCAGAGGCGCGCTTTAAAATGGTCGAGAATCAATTAGTGGAAGAAGGCTACGACCAGCAACGCAGGATTAAAGGCGCATCATGCGCATGGGCCAAGACCACAATAACCTATCAAGAAGAAATCAACGCCAAAGAATCAATCGCAAAAATTAAGATTCCCGTACTGATGACCCAAGCAGGTCAAGACGAATATGTAAAACCAGAAGCACAAAACCGTTTCTGTAGTGAACTCGAAGAATGCAGACTCATTCGTTTCGATAAATCTAGGCATGAAATATATCGTAGTAAGGATGAATCTCGCAAAAGATGGTTGACTGAAGCTATAGCTTTCTTTAATCAATTCACCGAACAACAAAGTAAAAAGATTCAGTAAAACCATTTAGTCTCATAAGGCTGAAGGGACACACAGAGCCAAAACAATCCATCTGGCTCTCTATCACACCCCAACATAAAATCACTGACCCATCAGCAATCCTGATAACCAAGACACTTCTGCACTTTCCCTGTTTGCTCTAGCCCGAAAACCGTCTAAAAGATTTAGTGGGCCCGTAGGTTGAGCTCGAACTCTAATCGATCGTCCCATGATTTGAGGAAACGTTTTCATCTTATAAAACTCATTTTCAACCTCATCCCTCGATGCAAACGTTACCACAATATCGAGTCGCTTACTTTCTGAGGTATCCAAATCAGCAAAACGTTTTTGTGCTTCCCGCATCACGTACAATCTCCGATTATCTAGAGTCCATAAAATAGGCTCCTGCGTGTTGGGATCTGGAAAATCAAAAACCCGAATAGGCGGAAAATTTTTGGCCAACTCAGGTGACTGCAGTAGGTTATCTATTTGGTCCTTCAACAGAATTTTTTGACCATCTATGTCACTCATATAAGAGGCTATAGAATCCTGAGTATAGCGGAGCAAGGGTGTGGTTGGATCCATAGGCACAAGCGGGCGCTGGCGAGTAAGAGAAGGAGCATAGTGGCAAGACCTATCAGGTCGGAGCAACCAGGCATTAATCTCAGCTTGACGCTTGCGCCAATATTTACCGGAACCATCAAGCTCGGAATGCTGTTGACTGCAACCAAAGCCCATACCGAGCAACAGCCATAAAATCAAATATCGATATGACATCACAGTTATCATAGGGTTCATGTTCCTTTTATCGATCGTACTAATTACAATGTGCAAATTTTGCACCAACATTAGTTCGTGATAACTGACATTTATTTCAGGATATTTATAAAGCTCCGACTGTCCAAAAAATATTCATCGGTAATGGATTCATCAAAATAAGAAGCTGTATCCTGACATACAAAGTGGCTCTGATCCTGCTCTAGAGAGCCCTTAATTAAAGAAATCACGCCGGCACAACAGTAATTTGTAAATATTATTAATACCTTAAAGGGTGGACACCCGTAAAAAAGGCTGTACACTGACCAAATACAACTCAAGTAATTGATTTTATTAAAAAATATAGAAAACCGAAATACGGCAACTCATATGAATAGTTTAAATTAAAACTTAAACTTATCTTCAATAAGATATAGAGTAGTTAAAAGTTTAAAAAAATAAATGGCACCCATTTTTGTCTGATCAGAAATAAGATTATTTGCAGAAGACCAGGAGAAATACATGACCAATGATATAAAAGTTTCATATGCAAAAACAGTATATGGTCAAAAAGAAATAGATGCGGTGGTTAAGTGCTTAAATGAAAGCACTCAGATGGGCAAATATGCCGGTCAATTCGAAAAAAAAATAGCGGAGTTATTTGCTAAAAAATACGGTGTCTATGTTAACTCTGGTTCATCAGCCCTATATATTGGAATGGAAGCAGAAAACTTTCCCAAAGGCAGTGAAGTCATCACTCCAGCGTTAACTTTTTCGACCACAGTTGGCTGTATCATCAAGTCAGGCTTAGTGCCAGCATTTGTTGATGTGGGTTACAGTGACTATTGTATCGACGTATCCAGAATCGAAGAAATGATTACAGATAAAACCGTTGCCATTTTAGCTCCTAATTTACTTGGAAATCTGTGTCAGTGGGACAAAATTGCACAGATTGCGAAAAAACATAATTTAAGAATAATCGAGGACTCGGCTGATACTTTAGGTGCAACATTAAATGGTAAGCCCAGTGGATCCTGGTCAGACTGGTCGATCACTAGCTTTTATGGCTCGCATATTATTAACTGCGCCGGTAATGGCGGCATGCTTTGTGTTAATGACGATGATCATCTAAAAGAGTCGAAGTTGCTGCGCAGCTGGGGAAGATCCTCATCCATTTTTGATGAACAATCTGAGGCTATCGAGAATCGATTCAATATCGATGTCAGTGGGATCGAGTATGATGCTAAGTTTATCTTTGAAAAAATCGGTTACAACCTTGAAGGATCTGAAATCGGAGCATCGTTCGGCTTAGTTCAGTTAGAAGATCTGGAAAATAACATTACAAAAAGAGAAGAAAACTTTAAGATTCAAACAGACTTCATGAAACAATACGAAGAATTCTTTGTGTTACCAAAACAAACCGAGAAAGCGCGCACTGCATGGTTAGCATATCCATTAATTATTAAGGATTCAGCTCCTTTCTCTCGTCGCGATTTCCAAATATACCTAGAAAAAAGAGACATCCAGACTAGAACTGTGTTTACAGGTAACATAACTAGACAACCAGGATTCAAAGACCTGCCTATGAAAAAATCTGCCGGTGAATATACCAATTCAGACAATGTGATGCGAGGCGGAGTGCTCATTGCCTGTCATCATGGTCTAACGGGAGATATGATCGGACACATGCACAATACGATATCAGAATTTTTGAATACTAAAGTTTAAAAAAATTGAACCTAACTTTTGCAATGGTCGTGGCCCCAGCTATGATCATTGCGAAAGGTTGTAGCTTACCAGTTAAAATGAGTAACCAGAAAGTCAGTGCAAATATTCTATTTTATTGTTGCGATCTTAGTATTCGACAACTTATAATTTTAGTCATGGAATGATTTTAATCAAATGATTGAAGGAAGCTATGAGTAACCCCACCAGTGATCAAGACATAATCAATATCCAACAGTTTCAAAAAGAAAAGTATCAGAATCTGGGCATGAGCCAAAAAGCCGCCGATTTCTCCATGGCGGTGGATCAGGCAGGCTTCTTTCGCTATTCCATCGATATAAAGAAAAAGGTCGTTACCTGGGGCGTCTATGAATGTGAAATGATCAACTTAGATTATGATACCGACAAATGCCACTTCAATGATTATGAAAGCCAATTGAAAGAAAACGATAGTCTAAAAAAAGATCCTTTCGATATCGCAAAGAAATTATGTATTCAGAGTGGCCTAACGACAGAGCCTTTCGAAAAAATCGCCTGGAAAGGCCTGTTAGCAGAATAACTGAACTGATTACATTTCGATGCTGAATAACAATAGATTAGAAGTATAATTAGTACCTGTAAAGTCACCACTCCAAACAATATTTTGGACATGATCAAGCCCAACAGTGATACCCTTTTTTAGGTGATGCATAACTCCAAAGCCTATGGTTGGACCGATAGATGTCTGTGAACTGCCTGTCACCGGGCTAATCATGACGAGCCCTCCCCCGCCAATGCCATAAAAATCAGTTGAGCCCGAAGTTATCAATGCTTTGTAACAGCCTCCAATGCTTGTCACTCCTGTTTGGCTGGAACTGACATTTTCATTTTTAGGTACCATCCTCAAATATATTCCATACTGTCCTTCTGCTGCAGAAGGCATATACATACCACCTAGCGAGGCTCCGCCTCTAGTGATTCCCAAGCCGACATCCAGCGATGCAGCACCAAACCCTGAAGAGGCAGCAAGTAAAAACAGCAACGGAAGGAATTTGTACATTTTGGATACTCCACTCATAAGGCATCAGATCGGTAATATAAACTTACTACATACTTGCATACATCACCAACCTTCACAACCACTCATGACAGAGATGCTTAGGAACTCGCCTGCCGAGAGCAGGCCTATACTGGATGACCGTCATCAATCCATTCAACCATAATAGTTCTACGGCCCCGAGACCAAGACTGCAAAGTCAGCTATTTCACCATAACGTTGATCAAAGAGAGTCTTTTGCACTTGGTCTTCAGTCATATTTGTAACATCAAGAAAACGAATAGATACAACAGCTGCCTGGCTTCTGCGGTATAATTCGGCAACAACACCATCAAAAAAATCACTATGAAAAGATCCACAGATCAAGAAACTCAAAGGGAATTGCCGATATGATTCCAATGTATCAGCCATAACATTATCCACCAATGACTGTGCCGCAAAATAATTATCTAGACTCGGTCCACCATGACCACCCATTGCTTCTATAAAGCGTTCATAGTAGAGGCTACCACCTAGCTGGAAGTCCTTTGGCAAATATTGCGGCTCCAAAGCTGTGATACCGCCCTTTACCACCTGTCTTTTAATCGGACGACTCAAGTTAAGAGGGATCAGGCCTCCCTCTAACTTTTTCAATTCTTCCAGAATAACTTCATAAGATATATTACCTTCATACTCACCCAACAATTTTTGTAAAAACTGTGCCGTCGACATCTTATTATTTGCAAAGTCTTTATATGCAGCGTTTACGAGTTCATATTGATCGACGTTCAGAAACTCCCAGCCCAAATCAAAGTTTTTTTGAGCCTCACGAAGCTGCACTACTTCTGACAGAAATGCAGCCTGCGCTGTTTGAATAGGTCGATTATAATGGGTTTCGCCCATTACAAATATATCACCTTCGGCAGCAATCGTTTCAATATCAACAGTGTTACCGTTACTTAAGTCTATAAACTTTGTGTCACCATAGAGGGAAGAACCCCAGATTAAACTTATCGTCAAGAGAATGATTTTTTTCATGTTTACCTTCTTTGCTTGAGAAAGAATTATAAAGATTAAATGTCAGTCTTAAAATCCATAAATATCATCGGTTTTAAAGGACATCAATCATAACTACATGTCAAAGGGAAGAGTTTTGTATAATTTAAATAAAGAACGGTGATGAAGCCAGGTAACCTGTTCGAAAAAAGAAAGAAATACCGCCTCTTGCGCCAAATACCCACCCTGATTAGCTGCTAGAGTCCCAACTGCCTAAGAGAGTCGGGACTCAGAAAAAATTAACGATGAGTCGTTATACGGCCAAATGTGCTCTTCGTCCCCCAAATGCCACGACGCAGGCATTCAAGCTGAACGATCTGACTATGATCAACAAATAAGTTAACATCAATACCATAGTTCTTGATATACCAAGAAAAGACTTCAGGGTCAGCCGCCTCAAACATGACATTTTCCATGCCCACTTGCTTCATGATCTTAGCAGCAACATCTGTACGCCATGGATCTGCATTTTCAGTAATGCCTTCACTTTCGATCATAATAATCGAAGCACCAGCATTTAAGCAGTCATTAGCTGTATCTATTAGTATCTGAGGATCACGGGTACCCTCCGCTTCCAATTCTGCCTGACTGGTATCACCCCCAGCACCAAACTGTATCCCTATTTCGGGCTTCGGCTTTAATCCTGCCTTTTTCACCTTCTGGATCAGGCTTATGAGGTCGGGAGTTGGCAATTGGATGAATCCAGTAGACAACTCAATCATATCGAACTCAAGTCGCTTACATTCCTCGATATAAGCATCGATCTGGGTTGGAGCCCGTGACAACACATTCTCGATCCAGCCTCCTGTAGAGACGTAGACACCGAAATCGTGACAAATCGTATTTATCTTACGTACGTAATCAGCTGGCATTAAACTAAAGGATCCACCTGCATACTTATAGCCGTCTACATGCTCCCCCATCCCTTCAAGTAGCTCTTTGGTATAGGTGGGTGGCGTCATCGCATAATAAGGCCCTCGTATCTCAGTGATCGACTTTTCTCTTGGTTTATGATCACGTTCATTCATAGGAATATAAGGAAAAGATCGATTTCCCCATGCCTCAGAAGGCTGCTTGTCTGATACTTTTTCCTCTCGCATTACTTTAATCCTTTATGTGAAATTTAATTTTTAAGATTACCGAGAACCTTAGCGAAATCTCGAGCTGATATTTTTTCTATGTTCTGAACCGCATCAACGATAGCTGTGCGCTTTTGAGTAGAAGTAAAAGGTTTAGTTAACCCATTAAACTTAGCTATCACCGTTTCCCAACTCATAGGCCTCGTTGAAAAACCTTCGTAATCAGTTTTACTAATTTTATAAACAATGCCATCTTTTAACTTGATTGCCACATCTGTGCAAACTTCATCAGGAAACCGATCCGTATATTCCTGTTTAGGTCGCACTGTAAAACGTTTCAGGAGAGACTGGATATCATCCTGCGTAACACGATCACCCTCATATTGTGCCGGCAAAACATTGCCATCGATCAATGCAACCCCGACCATATACTGTAAGCTGTGATCTGCTTCTTCTTTGGTTCGGATCTTAGTTTTATCCCCTTCTTCTCCTCCTCCAATGATATGAAAAGCAACATCAAAAATATCAATATTTATATGTTCAATCTGCTCCCAAGTAAAACCATGCTCAGACTGCAACTCTAGCGCACCTTCAATCGATGACTGAGAATGGATTTCTGCGTTATATTTTTTAATAATGGATTTCTTAACGTTCTCTAAA
>MDTC01071537.1_pt1 | contig 12141 bp, 12 predicted proteins | sample 811181 | NCBI WGS metagenome assembly MDTC01 (sample SAMN05326644, study PRJNA326480) | marine metagenome | isolation source: seawater | place: Pacific Ocean: North | collected 2011
GATCGAGCCGGTCGCTGATTTTATCGAAGATTAACGCCGCCGGTCGCGGCGTGTGCTCATGGGTTGAAAGGCCACGCCCACATGGGCTTCGCAATAGGGTTTGCCGGCTTGGGTCGGCAAACCGCAGAACCAAAAATCATCAGTTGCCGGATCGCCAACGGGCCACTTACAAGTGCGCTCGGTCAATTCCAAAAGACTTATCTTTTTTGCCTTTTTTTCAATTTCGCTCACTTTGGCCAGCGCTTCTGGGCTTATTTCATTGGCCGAAGGCTGGGGCGGCAAAGGTTGACCGGCAGGGATAATTTGCCGCCGGGCAGGGGTGACCACTGGCTTGGGCTCTGGCTCTTTTGGTGGAGAGGGGCTTTTGGGCGCAGCTTTGGTTTCTTGCTTTGGTGCTGCCTTGGCCTTGGCATCGGACTTTGTGGTGGTTGTGGCGCGGTTCGATAGCCCCAAACGGTGGACTTTTCCAATTACGGCATTGCGCGTGACCCCACCAAGTTCTTTGGCAATCTGGCTGGCGGACTGGCCCTCGCCCCACATTTTCTTTAAAAGCTCGACGCGTTCATCGGTCCAAGACATCTGTCATTCCTATCTGATAAAGCGGCCGAAAATATCAGCCGCTTTTAGAATTTTAATCAGGGGCCTATTCTATACATCACAGAAAGAGTTACAAGACACCAAGAGCAAAGAAATCAGAGGTCTGCTATGCAGTTTGGTCATAACATAGGAATACGGCGATTTGGTCGGGTCAATTGGTTGGGGTTGAGGACCTTGACCTCGCGTGAGGTTCAGCGGTTCATGTCGGTTCGAACCCAAACTTTACTGGCGCCGATGGTGACCGCTGCCTTGTTCCTGATGATTTTCAATATCGCTATAGGTCCAAGACGCGGCGATGTCATGGGGCTGCCGTTTGTGGTCTTTCTGGCACCGGGGATAACGATGATGACGGTGATCCAGAATGCCTTTGCCAATACCACCTCGTCGATCATGACAGCCAAAGTGCAAGGTAACATTGTGGATACGTTGATGCCGCCCCTGTCAGCAGGTGAACTGGTGGCCGGTTATCTGGCCGGAGCGGTGGTGCGCGGCATGTGCCTGGCAGTAGGGCTGTGGTTGGGAATGTTTCTCATTCTGGGCATTGGGCTCGCCCATCCTCTTTATGCGCTTGCCTTTGCCTTTTTGGGTTCGGCCATGCTGGGGGCGATTGGCATCATTGCGGCCATCCACGCGCAGAAATACGATCAAATGTCGGCAATTACCAATTTCATCATCACCCCATTGGCATTTTTATCGGGCAGCTTTTACTCAATTGAGGCTTTGCCCGACCTGATCCGGCAACTCACGCTTTGGAATCCTATTTTTTATCTTATTGATGGTTTTCGCTTTGCGGTCATTGATGTCTCGGACGGCACGCCACTTGTTGGGCTTTTGGTTTGCACCTTAAGTACCCTGACGCTTTCGGTCATAGCTTGGGCGATGTTTCACACCGGATACAGGCTTAAGTCTTAGCCGGCGGTATGATTTGTTGCATAATACCTGCCAACACCAGATAAATTGAGGTAATGATCAATCCCCAATGTGCCCAGCTTTGGGGATGAAAATCCACCCATGCGGCCCAACCGGCAAAACAAATCCAGCAGAGCGACAGCGGCAGTGATAGCCACCGCCAACGCTTTGTACGCACCGGATGAATAAACTTGAGTGGCAGAAACATGGCCACCGCAAGCGCGGCCACAATTATTAAAATAATCCAGAAATTGGGCGATAGGGCAAAAAGCACCAGAACCAACATGTTCCAGCAGCCCGGAAAACCATGAAAGCTATTATCTTTTGTTTTCATGTTGCCGTCGCAAAAATACATCGCTGAGGCAAACGTGATGACAAAGATTGCAAACCAACCAGTCCATCCAGGGAGCAAGCCTGATTTGAAAAGCGCAAAGGCCGGAATAAACACATAGGTGAGATAATCTATAATCAAGTCGAGCAAGACACCATCAAAGCGCGGGGCGTTTTTCTTGACATCATATTTGCGTGCCAAGGCGCCATCAATGCCGTCCACGCCAAAGGCAACAATCAGCCAAAGGAACATTAAGCTCCACTTGGTTTCAGAAGCCGCGAGCATCGCAAGCATTGCAAAAACCGCGCCTGTTGCTGTGAAAAGATGCACGCCAAGTGCTTGTAACCTAATCGTCATATACCTGTCATGCCGTAGATTGGTACATAATGCAAATCGCTATTTTGCCTTGGGGTGCGTTTTCGCATAGACCTGCATCAACCGCGCGCTATCCACGGCCGTGTAGGCTTCGGTTGTCGACAGGCTGGCGTGCCCCAAAAGCTCTTGTATGGCGCGTAAATCCCCTCCGGCGTTCAAAAGATGCGTGGCGAAACTATGGCGCATTGCATGGGGCGTGGCGCTGGCAGGAAGCCCAAGTTGCAAACGTGCAGATTGCATTACTTTTTGCACTTGTCGCGGGTTCAATCCACCGCCTCTGACGCCTCGAAACAAAGGGTTTTCCGGCACAAGATCGTAAGGGCAAAGCTGTGCATAATGGGCAACGGCGTCGCGTGCGATATCAATCACTGGGACGATCCGTTCTTTTCCGCCTTTGCCAAAAATGCGTAGCACCTGCGGCAACGGTGCATCGCGGCCAAGCAAAGACAGCGCTTCGGAAATCCGTAATCCGCACCCGTAAAGCAAAGTAACAACCGCCGCATCGCGCGCAGCCACCCACGGGGTCAGCGATTGAAATTCGACCCTGTCGATTATATCCTGGGCCGATTGCGGAGACAGTGGCCGCGGCAGCTTGGCCTGGAATTTTGGGGCGCGCATGGATAGGACTGCTGTGGCATCAAAGCCTTCGCGCCGCGCAAGCCAGCGGTAAAAACTTTTCACTGCTGATAGTTTGCGCGCCAAACTGCGGGGGCTAACATTGCTCATCCGCATCTGTGCCATCCAGGCGCGCATATCGGATACAGAGACTTTGGCCAACGCCTTCAACCCGCACTGTCCGCCATAATGCAGGCCAAGAAAGACTAAAAAATCAAGTACATCGCGTTGATAGGCTTGCGCGGTTTTTTCCGATTTTGCTTCGATTGATATTTTTACGTCTAGCCACTCTTTAAGTGCCTGCAGGGCAGCTGGCGCAATGGATATCATGCCAGCCAGCGCCGCATTACACGCTCGAACACGCCGCCAAAAAATGCCAGCAGATCGGTGCCATGTTGCGGCGTGAATTGATGCAGGTCATCAGATCCCATAAGCAGCAGGCCGGGCAGCTTACCGCGTCCAAAATCCAGTCTTAGTGCCGCTTCAGAGCGCAGAAATTCGGCAGCATCGCCATAAACCTGTTCTGCGCCATATTGAATTTTTCGCAACGTGACATCCCGCGCTAAAGTATTTTTCCCTTGGGTCAGATAGGCCTCGATGAACCCGGGAATTGCAACGGTAATGGCGTCGTTAAAATCTCCAAAGACATGGTTTGAATTTCTATCTGTCTGGCGGGTTTCAAGCACCAGTTTGATAGATTGGACACGTAAAATGTCTGCAACGTCACCTTGAAGGTCACTGAGAAACTGTTGGAAGTCTACAGCATCCATCATGCGCAAAATGGCCCGTTGAACTTGATTGATGCCAGACAGGCTTTCATAAGAGGCGGCAATCACACTTCGGTGCAACTCTTCTAGCCGATCAAGCCGGGTTTCCAAACGGTCCATTGCGATCCCTCTAAGATCGACAATGTTGCCCCCCAGCGATTGACTGTTGGCGTCAATCAAAGCCTGCATCAAATCTTGATCATCCAGAATAACGTCCGGTCGGGCTATGATCTTGTCGCGCAGGGCGCTGTCAATTTTGGGCGGTGTTGTCATCTGTTGGCCCCTCTATCAAAGATATATGAGGCTTTATACAGATTTACAGAATTTTTTGCCCAGTTTTTTCAATATCTGCCAAAAATGCCGCCAAACCCTTGTCTGTAAGGGGGTGGTTGGCCAAGCTTTTGATCACAGCTGGAGGTGCTGTCATGACATCCGCGCCAATACGCGCGCTTTCCAAAACATGGTTTGCTGTGCGGATAGAAGCCGCGAGGATTTGAGTTTCAAAGCCATAATTATCGTAAATCACCCTGATATCTTCGATCAGGTCCATACCATCAAGGTTGATGTCATCCAGCCGGCCAATGAACGGCGAAATAAAGGTTGCTCCGGCTTTGGCGGCCAACAGCGCTTGATTGGCGGAAAAGCAAAGGGTAACATTTACCATTTGTCCCCCGCCAGACAGCACTTTACAGGCTTTCAACCCATCCCAAGTAAGCGGCACTTTAACGGCAATATTATCCGCAATTTCACCAAGCTTACGGCCCTCTGCGATCATCTTGTCGGCTTCTGTTGCCGTAACCTCTGCGCTGACGGGGCCCGAAACGATGCTGCAAATTTCTTTGGTAACTTCGACAATGTCGCGGCCAGATTTTTTAATCAAAGACGGGTTGGTGGTGACCCCATCAACCATGCCTAAATCATTAAGTTCTGCAATTTGGTCAATTTCAGCGCTATCTACAAAAAATTTCATGACTTTGATCCTCTAATGGGTTGGCCTAAGGTTGCTGTGGCTTTACTGCAAGTTCAGCCTTTGGAAAACCCCCAACGCGGAGCAAAGCGTGCAACAAGCTGCTTTTTTTCGACAAGACGATCTAATTTCGGTGATCACAACCCAGCCGATCGAGCGGGCCTTGGATTATCGTGCGCCCGAAGGTGGGTGTTTCGATGGCGCCTTTGTCGAGGTGCCGCTCGGACCGCGTAAGGTATTGGGGGTGGTTTGGGGGTCTGGGCAAGGCGGGTACGACGCGGCTAAAATCCGGCCGGTTCTGCGTGTGCTAGATGTGGCACCGATGACATCTGAAATGAAGTTGTTTTTACAGCGCGCCGCAGATTACACCGTGACCCCCTTTTCTGCGATGCTACGCTTGGCCACCCGTGCGCCGGGGTTAAGCGATCCGCCTTCAATGCGCAAAATCTACTATCCAGGGGACACCACGACGATTAAAAAGACCAAAGCCCGAGAACGTGTTTTGGATGTTTTTGACATCTACGGTGGGGCTGGCTTTACGCTAAAAGAGCTTGCGGGGCTCGCGGGGGTGTCCACTTCGGTGATCAAGGGGATGCTGCCATCTGGTGCCGTTGTCGAAAAAGCATCGCCGCGTGATCGCCCGTTTGAACGTCTAAATCCGGATAAAACTGGCAAAACTCTCACTGAGGCGCAAGCAACAGCAGTGGAACACTTGCGCGCGCTAATAACAGAGGACGCGTATAGCACCGCTTTGCTACGCGGTGTCACGGGATCAGGCAAAACTGAAGTCTATCTAGAAGGGGTTGCACAAACCCTGCGCCAAGGCCAGCAGGCCCTCGTTTTGCTGCCCGAAATTGCTTTGACAGGTGAGTTTTTGCAGCGTGTTGAAAGCCGCTTTGGCGTGCGGCCGGCAGAATGGCATTCGGGCGTGACCATGACCGAACGCCGCCGCATCTGGAAAATGGTGGGACAAGGGCAGGCAGAACTGGTGGTCGGCGCCCGCTCGGCGCTGTTTTTACCGTTTCGCAGTCTTGGATTGATTGTTGTCGATGAAGAACACGATAGCTCGTACAAACAGCAAGACGGGGTTCGGTACCACGCCCGTGATATGGCGGTTTTACGAGCTTCGATTGCGGGCGCGAAAGTGGTGTTGGCCTCGGCCACGCCAAGCTTGGAAAGCTGGACCAATGCGGGGGCGGGAAAGTATCACCGAATTGATTTAACTGACCGCTTTGGACCGTCTATTTTGCCAACGATTGAGACCATCGACATGCGGTCGGAAAATTTGCCTTCGACGCGCTGGATATCGGATACTTTGGCAGCGCGGGTGCAGACGCGGCTAGAGCGCTCAGAGCAAGTGCTCTTGTTTCTGAATCGCCGCGGCTATGCCCCGATCACTTTGTGCCGTGCTTGCGGAACGCAAATCGAATGTGAGCAATGTGATGCGCGAATGGTTGAACACCGGTTTTTAAATCGTTTGGTGTGCCACCAATGTGGTAACAGTCAGGCCAAACCGACAAGCTGTCCGTCCTGCCATGCAGAAGACAAGCTTGCCGCTGTTGGTCCGGGGGTCGAGCGGCTTGCGGAAGAGACAGCAGAGCTGTTTCCACAGGCCCGGGTTGTGACCCTTTCGTCGGATATGTTTGGCACTGCGCGGGCGCTCAAAGAACAGATTAAAGAAATAGCGGAGGGTGCCGCAGATATTATTATTGGCACCCAACTGGTGGCCAAAGGCCATAATTTCCCGAAATTGACACTGGTGGGCGTGATTGATGCAGATCTGGGCCTGCACGGATCTGATTTGCGTGCGGCAGAGCGAACATTTCAGCTGATGCGGCAGGTGGCTGGTCGCGCTGGACGGGCGGACAAACCGGGCGTTGCGCTGTTGCAGACCCATCAGCCTGAGCATCCGGTTATAACGAGCATCTTGAGCGGCGATGAAGAAGAGTTCTGGGATGCCGAGGCGCAGGCGCGCCAAGACGCCGCTGCACCCCCCTTTGGGCGCATGGTTGGTATCATTATCAGCGCCTCTAGCCCTGAAGCGGCCTTTGAGTTCGGCACGCGTCTTGCGCAAAATTCCCAACCGCTTCAGGCCATTGGCGCGCAGGTTTTTGGGCCAGCTTCAGCACCAATTGCGCGCATCCGAGGCCGCCACCGGGTTCGGCTTTTGATTAAATGTGATAAGGCAGCGCCGGTTCAGGCAGCTGTTCGCCAGTGGTTGCAAGCCCTTGCGCCCAAAGGGGATCTACGACTTGCGGTGGATATTGATCCGCAGAGCTTTCTATAATCCTTTAGGGATAGAGCGCATATTCAGCGTCATTGGGTGTTGAAAAATTATTGCGCTGCGTAAAGTTGATTTTGCTCGCCAAGGGTAAATAAAAATCCTAGATCACGTTTATGAATTCCTCTTTTCCAGTATCTGAAGCTCAAAACCTCGCCGCATGGCGCCGTCCAACGGCTCTCTTGTTTGTCTTTGCGGCCGCAATGCCATTGTCTTTCGCAGTTTGGTCCGCGCTGCTGAACAATTTTGTCATTGAAGTTGTGAATTTCGATGGCTCTGACATTGGACTGTTGCACACTGTGCGTGAAATTCCGGGATTTTTCGCGGTGGGTGTGATTGCCATCCTAGTGTTTATGCACGAACAAATCCTTGGCTTGGTTTCGCTCGCCCTTCTGGGGGTTGCCACGGCCGTGAACGCATGGTTCCCAAGCATAGGCGGAATTTTAACCATCACCATGCTCAGTTCCATTGGTTTTCATTATTTCGAAACGGTCAATCAATCGCTTCAGTTACAATGGTTTTCAAAAGAAGAGGCCCCGCGTCAGTTGGGAAAACTTTTGGCAGTTGGATCGGCCGCTTCTTTGGTGGCCTATGGGCTGATTGTCATCGGTTGGCGCACCTTGGACTTGTCGTTTCACGTAGTATATCTTGTGTCTGGAGGTGCGACGGCGCTTATTGCCGTATTTTGTCTTGTCGCTTACCCAAGATTTGAAGCCCCGTCAGTTCAGATCAAAAAAATGATCCTCCGCAAGCGCTATTGGCTTTATTATTTATTGCAATTTATGGCTGGTGCACGGCGGCAAATTTTTGTTGTATTTGCCGGTTTCATGATGGTTGAAAGGTTTGGCTTTGAAGTACATGAGGTCACATCATTGTTTCTGCTCAACCTAGTTGTGACAATGTTTGCAGCACCAATTTTTGGTCGGGCGGTGGGACGGTTCGGGGAACGCAATGCATTGTGTTTTGAATATTTTGGTCTCGCTTGTGTATTTTTAGCCTACGGCGGAATATACTATTTTGGCTGGGGCGTAATTTTGGCGGCGTCGCTCTATATCATTGACCATCTGTTCTTTTCGCTCGCATTGGCATTGAAAACCTACTTTCAAAAAATTGCCGATCCGCAAGATATCGCACCCACTGCGGCGGTTGCTTTTACCATCAATCATATTGCAGCTGTTTTCCTTCCGGTTTTATTGGGCTACCTCTGGCTGGTATCGCCGGGGGCGGTATTTTTAATGGCCGCGGGGATTGCAGTTTTGTCTTTGCTGCTTGCCTTGCTGATCCCCCGACATCCTCAAAAGGGCCAAGAGACGATTTTTGCGCGTTCTCATTAGCAAACATTATAAATTGAAAGAAATATTATGACGCAGTCTCAGGGTAGATTTTTAACTGGCTCAACTATGGGCCATGTGATGCGGATGACGCTGGCAGGGACAGCTGGTATCACATTTATGTTTTTGGTTGATGCGGCCAACTTAATTTGGATTTCGCAGCTCGGAGATGTGCAGCTCTTGGCCGCCATTGGATTTGCTTTTGCCATCCAGTTTTTTTCCATATCCTTTGGTTTGGGTTTGATGATCGCCGCTACGGCTATTGTGTCCAAGAGCATCGGTCAAAACCAATATGTTCTAGCTCGCCAACAGGCAAGCTCGGCCATGATCCTAGCGTTTCTGGTGCAAGCGTTTGTTGCCTTTCTGATCCTCATCTATCGGCATGAAGTTGTTGCTTTAAGTGGCGCCGTAGGCGAAACGGCCGCCTTGACCGAAAGATATCTGCTGCTCACTCTACCCACTTTGCCCATCATGGCCATTGGCCTTGTTGGGGGCGCAATCTTACGAGCAGAAGGAGATGCGCTGCGGGCGATGTTGGTCACCATGATTTCGGGCGGTGTTGCGATGCTGATTGATCCGGTTTTAATCATCACGCTTGATCTAAGGCTTGATGGCGCCGCTATGGCGCTGTGGATTTCTAGGGTGGCGATGGCCGGTCTCGCGCTCTGGTTTGTGATTGGAAAACACAACCTCATGGCGCGCCCGACCTTCAAGCAACTCAGAATGACGTCTGGTATATTTTTTGCCATTTCTATTCCAATTATTCTGACTCAATTGGCATCACCTGTTGCCAATTATTTGCTGACTAAAGTCATTTCCGATTTTGGTGACAGTGCAGTAGCCGCTTGGGCGGTGATCAATAGACTAACCGTTGTGGCCTTTGGTGGCATATTTTCTCTTTCTGGAGCGGTGGGCGGCATTTTTGGTCAAAACTATGGAGCCCAGAAGTTTGACCGCTTGCGCTCGACCTATCGTAATGCGATTATATTTTGTGCCGGTTATACCATTCTAGCATGGGCCGTTTTGATGCTGGCGTCAGATATTATTACAGATATCTTTCGTCTTGATGCAACAGGCGCAGATATTTTGTGGACTTTCACCCATATTGGGGCCGCCGCCTTTATCTTTACCGGATTGATGTTTGTGGCTAGTGCAGCGTTTAACAATATGGGAAAACCGGTGTGGTCAACAGCGCTCAATTGGTTGCGCGATGGTTTGCTTACATTGCCCGCCGCGCTTTGGCTGTCGGGGATATTTGCCGCCAGTGGTGTGATCTATGCGCAGGGGTTGGTGGCCTTTACTGTGGGTATATTGGCGACGCTTTGGGGGTTTCGGTTTATAAAATCAGCCCAGCAGAGCCGGTCAGAGGTTGACCCGAACACTTTGGAGGCATAACGCAGCGCCAACACAAACCGGAGATTTAAATGCCCACTTTTACTGCTTTGACAACTCTGTCGGAAAAGCAATCAGCCCAAGCCCTTGGCGCAGCAATGGAACGTCTTGATCCTGAGCCAATGGGGGTTGGGGTATTTGAGATGGAAGATGGATCGGGATTATGGGAAGTCGGCGGCTATTTTACACAAGCCCCTGATGATACTGCGCTAGCAATCCTGGCTGCTGCATTTGATGCGGCCCCTTTTGCTGTCTCAAAATTGCCGGAAACTGATTGGGTGGCTAAAGTCAAACGCGAATTGAAACCCGTTAAGGCGGGACGGTTCTTCGTCTATGGCAGTCATGATGCAGATCAGGTTCCAGCGGATAGTATTGCACTTTTAATTGAGGCCGCAATGGCTTTTGGAACTGGACATCATGGCACGACCTTGGGCTGTTTGCGGGCTTTGGACCGACTGGCCGAGACCGGATTTGAAGGCCGCAACGTGATTGACGTTGGATGCGGGACAGCGGTTTTAGCGATGGCGGCAGCTTCGATCTGGTCGTCGCCTATGCTGGCCAGCGACATTGACCAAGTCGCGGTGGACGTGGCGCGCGCTAATGTTGTGTCCAATCAATTGGAGGGGTGTGTTACGTGCCTTGAGGCCGCTGGCTTTGATCACCTCGATTTATCCGCGTCAGCGCCCTATGATCTTGTCTTTGCCAATATTTTGAAAGGCCCGTTGATTGATCTGGCTCCGGCCATGGCATCCCATATTATGGATCAAGGATATGCGATTTTATCAGGTATCCTGACCGAACAGGCAGATCAGGTGACGTCGTGTTACGCCGAGGTGGGCTTTGAACTTGTGCACCGCGAAGATATTGGCGAGTGGTCAACGCTCACCTTGCGCAAATCGCAATAAAAAAGGGCACTATGGAAAACCATAGCACCCATAACCGACAGGGAGAAAAGTCGGGCAATCAGCGTCCGAGGGGCAAACGCGCGAAATTGTCGATGTCACCGCGGCATAGCCCGATGTCTTCAAGTTGCCGGTCAGATAACCGAGATAGGCTCGTACGGGTCAAACGGCGATCATTCCAATTGTTAATGGCGGCAAAGACATTGGTGAAAAGTGCTGATCTTTTGCCTGAGCTGTGCGCTAAGTCGCTAGTGCTTACTACTGACATAATTAAAGTCCTTTAAAAGAGGGGTTCCTGAGGCCCACTTAGGCTCGAAACCCTGTCAGCACAATCATCGTTTTTGCATGTCCTCTATGCTTTTTCTGCATGGCTTAAACGCGACTGGAAACAGGTTTGAATAAGCGCCTTTTGCCGCTGTATGTCTTGCTAGGTTTTTGACGCTCGTGGGTCTTGCTTGAAGTGGCCAATAACCTGCATAAGTATTTTGTGATTGGCATTTGTTCACGTTTCGTGCTAATTGTTGCGAATAACAAGATATAAAAAAAGGGCAGTGAGCATGCGGGTACTCGGGGTTGACCCAGGTTTACGCAATATGGGCTGGGGGATCATCGAGGTCTCAGGCAGCCGGATTGCCCATGTAGCGAATGGAATATGTCATTCCAGCGGTGAGGATTTGGCCATGCGTTTGCTATCTTTGCATAATCAACTCACGGATGTGGTGTCAAAGTGGGCACCCGAAACAGCAGCTGTCGAGCAAACCTTTGTCAACAAAGACGCTGTGGCCACGCTAAAGCTGGGGCAGGCGCGGGCGGTGGCGCTTTTGGTGCCTGCTCAGGCGGGGCTGCCGGTGGCGGAATATGCCCCTAACAAAGTGAAAAAAACTGTGGTTGGTGTCGGCCATGCGGATAAGCAGCAAATTGACCATATGGTGCGCCTTCAATTGCCCGGGGTTGAAATCAAGGGCGCCGACGCCGCAGATGCTTTGGCCATTGCGCTGTGCCATGCCCATTATGCGCGATCATCGGACCGGTTATCACGGGCAATAGCAGGGGCTGTCGCATGATTGGAAAGCTGTCGGGCCGCATTGAGTATAAATCTGATGATCATCTTCTTTTGGATGTCCGCGGTGTGGGATACATCGTTTTTTGTTCGGATCGGACCCTTATCGCGCTGCCTGGTTCTGGCGAGTTTACCGCGCTTTACACAGATTTGGTGGTGCGCGAAGATTTAATGCAATTGTTTGGATTTCTGACGCTGGTAGAAAAAGAATGGCACCGGCTTTTGCTGTCAGTCCAAGGGGTTGGTGCAAAAGCATCGCTCGCAATTCTTGGGGCTTTGGGACCAGACGGTGTCAGCAAAGCAATTGCGCTCGGCGATTGGACATCCGTGAAGGCGGCCAAGGGGATCGGGCCGAAAACTGCTCAGCGTGTGGTTAATGAGTTAAAAGACAAAGCCCCCAAAGTGATGGCGATGGCTGGAAATGTACCGGCGGCTGTGGATCACCCATCTGATGCAGATGCCGTTTTAGAGCCAATCGCTGCGGCAAAGCCTGATGCGCCAACAGCAGCCGCAACGGGCAATCCGGCGGCGCAAGCCGAAGCCTTGTCCGCTTTGAGTAACCTCGGGTATGGCCCGGGCGAGGCGGCCTCGGCGGTGGTGCAGGCTATGGCTGA